>Ga0206847_10232_pt1 | contig 18177 bp, 17 predicted proteins | sample Alteio_BWOrgCont_17_FD_152880 | JGI IMG/M metagenome (GOLD analysis project Ga0206847, IMG submission 152880) | Enriched cells from forest soil in Barre Woods Harvard Forest LTER site, Petersham, Massachusetts, United States -... | ecosystem: Environmental > Terrestrial > Soil > Temperate forest >... | reverse complement strand
AGCGTGGTCACTTTCATAAGGAAGTGTTATGCGGGACGGGGTGGTTGCGCAATTTTTAAAAAACGGGTTGGAAATGCGTTTGACTAATTTCCGCCGCGGTGGAGATTTGCGGAGACCGCAGGGTCGCATGACAATGCCTAACACCAAAACGCTGACCACGGAGCCACCGCCGCGCAACCTGAAGCCATTGCCGCGGGAATTTTACGAGCCTCCGGCGGATGTGGTGGCCCCGCGATTGCTGGGGCATTGGCTGGTGCGGAATCTTCCCGGAGGTGTTTGCGCGGGGGTGATTGTAGAGGTCGAGGCTTACTTGACCGGTGATCCAGCCAGCCACTCATTCCGGGGACCGACGCGGCGAAATCAAATCATGTGGGGACCGCCCGGATACGCTTACGTCTATTTTATTTACGGCAATCATTGGTGCGTCAACGCGGTGTGCCAGCCCCCGACGGTGGCGGAGGCGGTTTTGATCCGCGCCGTGGAACCGAAGTTCGGACTCGAGGGGATGCGGGCACGGCGTGAGCTGGCGGACGAGCGGCAAATGACGAATGGCCCCGGAAAATTGTGCGCGGCGTTGGGAATTGACGGCGGTTTGGACGGCGCGGATTTGTGCTCCGCGGGCTCGCCGCTATTTATCGCGGAGAATCCGGATGTGGAAACATTTTTGCGCGAGCGCGGTCCGATGATCACGTCCGCGCGCATCGGGATTGTTAAAGCGGCGGAATTGCCGTTGCGATTTTATCTGGCGCGCAGCCGGTATCTCTCGCGCCGGCCGGCGCGGGTCGCGGGAACGAAGTGATCATGGAACAATCCGTCACGCCTGATACCAGCCCGCAATATGTCGTGGGCCTGATGTGCGGCACGTCGGCGGATGGAATCGAGGCGGTGGTGGTGGAAATTTCCGGCGGTGACGGATTGAAGGCGCGGCTGGTCGCGCACCGCAGCCGGGCGTTTCAACCTGACTTGCGCAAGTGCATTTTACACGCGTGTTTGCACGGGACGGTGGCGGAGATTTGCGAACTTAATTTTTTGCTCGGGGAACACTTTGCGCGCGCGGCGCTGGCAGTGATACGTGGCGCGGGATTGAAACCGGCGCAAATTTCCGTGATCGGGTCCCATGGGCAGACGGTGCATCATTTGCCGCGGGCGCGTCACGCCTCCACGCTTCAAATCGGCGAGCCGGCGGTGATCGCGGAGCGCACCGGCATAACAACGGTCGCGGATTTTCGCGTGCGCGACATGGCCGCCGGAGGGCAGGGGGCGCCGCTCGTGCCGTACGCCGATTGGGCGCTTTACACGGACCCGGTTCGACCGCGGGTTTTGCAGAATATTGGCGGTATTGGGAACCTCACTTTTCTGCCCGCACGCGCGTCGTTGGAACAAGTGATGGCTTTCGACACGGGGCCGGGGAACATGGTGATCGATGCGGTGGTGGCGCGGCTCAGTGACGGGCGTTTGGGTTATGATCGCAATGGCGCTTGGGCGGCGAAAGGACACGTCTCCGAAAAGCTGCTCAAATTGATGCTGGCGCATCCCTATTTGCGCCGACGGCCGCCGAAAACCACCGGGCGCGAGGAGTTCGGGGAAATGTTCGTCGCAAAAGTTTTGGCCGGGGCACGGCGATTACGACTTTCGGATGAGGATGTGGTCGCCACGGTAACGGCATTCACCGCCGCCACGATTGCGCAAGCTTGCGAGCGGTTTGTTTGGCCGAAATTGACGGTTGCGGAACGGGCGCAAACGCAGTTGGTGGTTGGCGGCGGCGGTGCGAAGAATCGCACGCTGTTGCGAATGCTGGCGGAGCGTGTGGCGCCGGCGGGGTTGTTGACGCAGGAGGATTTGGGCTGGTCCAGTTCGGCGAAGGAGGCGGTGGCATTTGCCATTATGGCTTATGAAACCATGCGCGGGCGGCCCTCGAATGTTCCGTCGGCAACGGGCGCGCGGCGGGCGGTGATGCTCGGGAAAATTGTTCCGGGTGGGAGATGGAATTTTGCCACAAAAAACGCAGAGAACACATAGTCGTGAATGGGAAACGGATAAAAGGGGTTGATTATTTCGGATTCCGTTTGTGGATACAGACTGTGTTCCCCTCGGTATCAAGAATCATCGCCATGCGGCAGACCGGCGATGGTAAGCTATTCGGGCCAATGTCATTTTTCCTTTAAGAGTTGGACCATGAATAAATCAAAGCGAAAGGTTGCGCCAATCGGATTGCGTCTCCGGATGCGGGTGACGTGGCGGGAGGAGATTGCCCTGGGGCCGGGAAAGGTGGAGTTGCTGGCCATGGTCGGGGAAACGGGGTCGATCAATGAGGCGGCGCGGCGCATGGGGATGTCCTATATGCGGGCGTGGTTGCTGATTCAGACGATGAACAAATGTTTCAAAAAGCCGCTGGTCACGGCGGCGCGCGGGGGAGCCGCTGGCGGGGGCGCGAAACTGACGGCGGCGGGAAAACGGGTGCTGGGGTTGTATCAACAAATGGAACAGGCGAGTTTTAAGGCGGCGGAAACGGATTGGAAGGAGTTGCGGAAATTATTGCGCGAGTGAGCGTGGGGTTGGTGGTCAGCGGCGCATCCGAAATGAGGCATTTCTTGCCCTCGCATTCCGGGCGGGTTACAATTTGTGATGCACGCCGTTCTGGCAAATGTTTCGATACTCGCGGTTTTCAACCTCGGCCCGGGGGAGCTGGGTTTGATTCTCGCGGTGGTCGCGATTTTAATTGCTTCCCGGAGGTTTCCCGATCTTTGGCGAGGAATGCATCTGGGTCATTTTGAATTTCTCAAAACCTTAAGGGATGTTTTGAATGAGTTCGACGGCCAGGCATTCGACGCGGGCAAGAGCCTCGGCGGGATTCATGGGAAACCTGCGGCTGAGGCGCTGACTCCGGGCAACCATACGGCGGAACTGTATGACCCGGCTGTGTTGCGCGACCGCAAAAAGGCCGGTGAAATCGCCAGGAAGCCGATTTATAAACGATTTCTGAGATTGGGAGTGTTGTTATTTCTGCTGGTTGGCTTGGTCGCGGCGATCCTTTGGTGGTAATCGCTCATTTCAAGTTGGCGATGCTTTCCGGGCGGGCGCAGTTGACGCCTTGATTGAGCCAGCCGCGGCCGATGCGACGGATGGCGTCCGCGTCGGTTGCCGAACCCAGTAGGACGTAGAACACATGTTGTTCGGTCCAGCGGTTGAAATCCATGTCCTTGCAGTATTCCGAGTAATCCCGCCAGAAGGAAATGAGTGGCTTGCCGTCCGGAACCAAAAATTGGCCGATGGAGCCAAAGTGGTAGGTGTATGGCGACCCGGGCTTCCAATCGTTCCCCTGCGAGTTCAGCCAGCCGATGGGCCAGTGATCCCAGATTCCCTCGCCCCAGCCCGAGCCGCCGCGCGCGCCCGGAGTGGAGTGATCCACGATCCGGTTGTTTTCCGACGGGAAGCCGCTGGCATTGCCGAGCACGGCGAAGAGCAGTTTCTCGCGGAAGGGGATGACCAGGGCAAACCCCTTGGATTTCCAGATGCCCTCCAGTGTGGTGTCGTCGCCGGTGCGGCGGACGCGGCCTTTTTCGTCCCAGAAAACGTCGTATCGCTGGTCACTGTAGAGATCGAGGACGGCAAACACGTGGCTGTCGCCATGGTCGGGATCGCGCGGAAGCAGGTTCCAAAGCGTCGAGCCGGCGGGTGCCACGCCGAACAGTTCCACGGGTTGCGTGCTGTAGCCGACAACCTCCTTGGGCATGAGGCTTTGATAGGTCATTCGCCGCAGAATCAGGCCGTTCGGATAGGCGAAGTAATCCTCCGTCCCGCGCAGGCGCGGATTGGTGTCCTTTTCGTTCTGGCTGACGCAGAAGTAAGTCCAGCGCAGCCAAACACGTTCGGGTCCGCTTTGGAGGATGTCCACGAAACTGTCGCGTTCCCGGCGTCCCGCGTTGTTGAACAATTCGGCGTCGCCCAGATTGCCCTCGAAGAACTGGTTGCACATGCCCGCGCCATTGGTTAATTCCAGCCACGGGCAGTAACTGGCCTCGTGACTAAAGACAAAATGCAGCGGGGAATCCTTCCAAAAAACGATCACGGCCTTTCCGGGATTCAAGTCCGCGTGCGGCGGACTGGGAGTCATCGCGCCGGTGTAATGGCCGGGCGCGTAGTCCGTCACCTCGATCGCGGAAACGCCGGTCGTGGTTCGATGGGCCAACTCGGCCATGGTGATGGGCCCGGGTTTTTCGAAGATTGGATCCGGGCCGTCCGTGGCTGCGGCTGGCGCGCGGGCGAGCAGACACAAGACGGCCAGGGCGGTCAGGGCCGGTTTTGGAATGGGGAAAGTGCTACGCATGTGAGTTTTGTTCAGGTTTTGACTCATCGCGTAAAGCTTTATTCAGGACGATGAGATGAGGGAAGCGGGCCCGGGAATTTGGACGGGAACCAACTCCCAATTAACCGCGAACCATGCGAAACACGCGAAAGGGATTGAGGGGAGGGGTCCGCCGGGTTGGGCCGGAGCGGACGTTGTGAAGGAACAGGAAATTGGCCGCGAAAAGGTTCACCACGTGCTACGTGGCGCAAGAGGCTCAAAAGGGGCGGGAATGGGTTCGCCCGAAATGAAATCGCCGTAAAGGAACCCAGCGCGATGGAGCCGCGACCAAACAGGGGATTTGAACAGGTAACCGAGAGAACAGAGAGAAAAGCCCCCTTTTCCCCTCCATTTCCTCCGTTAACTCCTGTTAAAAAATCTTCTTAAAAAGCACGATTCGGACGAATTACAGTCCAAGGAACGCAAAGATGAGGGAACGGTTTCACGCGGAGACGCCGGCCGAAGGTCGGCTTTTCGACCGCGAAATAGGCAAAAAACGCGAACGGAGACGAGGCGGTGTTTGGGAATTGGAATTAAGAAATTTGATTGTGCGGGGCCGTTAATCGGCTTGACTGTCAAAAGTGAGAACCGCCCCTTTATGGAGGAACCGCAATCGTGCGAACGCGGGAAGGCCGCAAATTGTCGCGATTGCCGCAAAAATAATGTTACCCTTCCGGCATGAGCGGCATTTATCTATAGATGCAGGATTTGGACGACAGCTCATTATTACGTGAATACCTCGATCACGATTCCGAGGCCGCCTTCGCGGCGCTCGTTACGCGGCACGTCAACAAGGTTTATTCCATCGCGCTGCGCCACACGCGCAATCCGCATCAAGCCGAGGAAATCGCCCAGGCGGTTTTTGTTATTCTGGCGCGGCGGGCACGGCAGTTGGGCAGTCGCGTCATCCTGGCCGGCTGGCTGTGTCGAACGGCGCGGCTGACCGCGGTGACTTTCGTCCGCAGTGAAACCCGCCGCGCGCGGCGCGAACAGGAGGCTTATATGCAAAATCCGTTGGACGAAACCGAGTCTGAGGTCTGGCCGCAAATCGAGCCGCTGCTGGACGCGGCGATGGCCGGATTAAGTGAGGCCGATTATCACGCGGTGGTGCTGCGGTTCTTCGACGCGAAAAGCATGAAAGAAGTGGGCGCGGCCCTGGGTGCCAGCGAAGACGCGGCCAAGATGCGGGTAAATCGCGCGGTCGAAAAGCTGCGATTATTCTTTTCCCGCCGCGGCATCGTGGTTTCGGTTGCGGTTTTGATGGCGGCGCTCTCCGCGAGCTCCGTTCAAGCCGCGCCGGCAACCCTGGCGAAAACGGCCACTGTGGTCGCGCTGGCCAAAGGCGCGACCTCCTCCCCTCCAACCTTAACCCTCATCAAAGGAGTCTTGAAAATTATGGCCTGGACCAAAGCAAAAACGGCAATCGTGGCGGGACTCGTCACCTTGCTCGTGGCCGGAACCGCGACCGTCGTTGTCAAAAAAAATATATCACCCCCGATGCGTATTTCCGCTGACAACGGGACGGCCGGGTTTCCCCCTGGTCCGCGAGGTGGAATTCCAGATCTCCGCCCGGGTCCGGACGGTGTCGGTCCGCATGATCCTATATCGAGACCCGACCCGAATGCCCGGTTCGCCAATCTAACTCCCGGTCAGCGGGTCCAACAAGCCCGCCGGCAACTCCCGAATTCCACCAATGATTCGCGGAACTAGACCTCAACTTCCATTCCACGCATGAATAAAAAATCCTCCGGCTTCACGCTGATGGAGTTGCTCGTGGTGATAGCGATTATCGCCATTCTGGCCGCCTTGCTGCTGCCCGCGCTCACCCGCGCGAAAATCCAGGCCCGCAATTCGGTCTGCGCGAATAACCTCCGGCAGCTCGGCATGGCCGCGCGGCTTTATTCCATGGATAACGGGAACCGGCTGCCCAGCGCGGAAATCCTGCCCACGGACCCGATAAATCCCGCCCGCCCTCTGCCGCGTATCTGCGACGTGCTGGCGTCCTACGCCGGCCGGGCCTCCGGCGCCAATACGAATGGCATGACCGTGTTTAAATGTCCCTCCGACAAAACAAGCCTGTTCACCACCGAGGGCTCCAGCTACGAATGGAACGCGGGCCTGAACGGCCAGCGCATCGACGAAACCGGGACGACCAACGTCACGGCCACGATCGCGGACGACCACACCGGCCAGGTGGTATTCAGCACCAACTGGGCGCTGATGTCGCCGCCCGTGACGACTCCCCTGCTGCTGGACTACGAGGACTTCCATCCCCGCCCACCCAAATCCGGCAAAAATGTGGTTTATATGGACAACCACGTTGCGCCGCTGGATGTCTCACCCTGACAAATGAACTCGCCGCGAAGGAACCCAGCGCGTCGGCGCCGCAACAACAAGGGATTTAACAGGAGTTTTCATGAACTTCGTTCACCACCAAGGATGAAAATTGGGTTATAGTAGTTCTGGCGCGTTCTGTCTGGTCCGAAGTCGATCTGTTAGTTGGCGCTGAGAGCCCGCACAGGAGTTTGACTCGGATGCCCTGTTTTGAACCACCAATTGTTGCCACTTTAAGTGAGCACGCACGGGAGACTGATCCCATTGGGGCGTCTGGCCAGGCAGGATTCGCTAGTAAGACCGTTAACCCTGTTTGTTTATGCAAGTTCTCCTCAATCGGTGTGTTGGTTTGGATGTTCACAAGGCCACCATCGTCGGCTGTGTGCTGGTCACGGCGGCGAACGGCTCGGTCACCAAGGAAAGCAAGACCTTTGGGGCGATGACCCGGGACTTGCTGGAGTTGGGCGACTGGCTCAAAGGCCACCAGGTGACGCACGCGGCCATGGAATCGACCGGCTCGTATTGGAAGCCGGTCTACAACCTGCTGGAGGGGCAGGTGGAACTGCTGGTGGTGAACGCGCAGCACATCAAGGCGGTGCCGGGGCGCAAGACCGACGTCAAGGACGCCGAGTGGATCGCCGATCTGTTGCGCCACGGGTTGTTGCGCGGCAGTTTCATTCCGGCCAAGCCGCAGCGGGAACTGCGGGAACTGGTCCGGCACCGGTCCAATCTGGTGGGCCGGAGGGCGCAATGTGTCAACGAACTGCAGCGCACCCTGGAGAGCACCAACATCAAGTTGGGCAACGTGGTCAGCGACATCACGGGCGTCAGCGCAACCGAGATGCTGGAGGCGCTCCTGGCCGGCCGGACCGACGAGGCCGAACTCCTGTTAAAAAAACTTCTTTCACGTAGAGACGCGGAGACGCAGGCCGGAGATCGGATTTGCGACCGCGAATTATGCGAAAAACGCGAACGGAGACGAGGCGGCGTTTGGGGGAATGGAATTATGAAATTTGATTTGCGGGGCCTTCAATCGTCTTGACTGTCAAAAGTGAAACCCCTTGACGGACCGCTTTTCCCCTGTCGTGAGAGGCCGTAAGGTGAGGATTTTGTCGTTCCAATCGGGGTTGACCTCGTCGGATTCTCGGCGCATGATCCCGAAGGCAATCGTCGCAAATATGGCCGCATCAATTCCCGCGGGCGAAAGAAAGAGTGTAAGGTGCATATTGCTTGCACCCCAAAGGATCGAATCTGATGCGGTCCTCCGGGCAATCCACGCTGCCGCAAAAGCTTCAGGCGTTCGGCTAGTTGAGTTTGAGGAACCGCCTGCGCTTGGAATCCTCGAAGGAGTCTTTTCGGAAATTATGCGGGCGGACTTGGTGATTGCTCTCGTGTCAAACGCAAATCCAAATGTCTTTTACGAAGCCGGGTTGGCGCATGCGGCAGGAAAGCCGGTCGTTTTCCTCCTTGATGAGGAAGGCGGGCCTCCATTTTTTGCGCGATTCACTCCAACGCTAATATACACGCGTTCGGCTGAAGGATTAAGCAATCTAAAAATTGGCCTGCGGAAAGTCTTTGACGAATTCAAACAAGACCCGCGCCGTTTCCGAGTGTTTCCGAAAGTTCCGTCCCGACAGGCAATTTTACCAATGGTGGACTTGGAAAGCTTGGAGAGAATAGAGCCGCGAGAATTTGAAAACCTTTGCTTTGAGCTCTTGACCCAAATGGGATTTCGACGTGTCGAATGGGGGAAGGAGATTAAAGAAATTGATGTCGTTGCGACACTCCCGAAGAAAGATCCAGATGGATTCCTATACGACGAGCTCTGGCTTGTCAGTATGGGTCTGCATGCGCCGGTTGAAATGCTGTTAGATATGATGGGAGGGCCGCCGGAGTTTTTTCTACATCATATTCTCCGAAGAAGCATGAAAGAAAGTCCGAAGGCGCTCATCAGATCGGACACGCCAGTCACTTTCCTGTTGATTTTATATCGGGAGAATAAGCGGTCGGAAATGTTCTTTGAAGAACTGAGGAGGATTGAACGTCGTTCAATAGAGCGACGCAGCGGCTATACCTTGCGGATCCGAACATGGGATCAACAGCATTTGGTTGGTCTGATTCAGCAATATCCTCAGATTGCATATAAATACTTCTCAGAAGAAGGACGATCTCAGTCACGATATCGCAAATCTCCAGAAGAACTTTATTTGGAAAATGTTGAGTTGACGAAGAGGCTGCAAGCAGAGCAAGACAAAAGAGTCAAAGCAGAACGGGACGCAGTGTGGAAGGACGTTGCATTTAAGGCGGCCCATAAGCTCGGAAATCCAGTATTTGCGTTGGAGACTGATTTGCAAGGGCTGAAACGGCGGCTTGCAAACCATTCGGGCGATGCCTTGCAAGTTGCTGATGAAATGGGCAGTTCTATCGAAAAGGCGAAAGAAATCATTGAACAATTCAAATCCTTGATTCGTGCTCAAGAAATAAAAGTGCGCCCGATTGATCTTGTCCCAATTATTGAGGCTGCCTCGCACGTTGCAAGAGAGAACGGCGTAGATGTGCAAGTTAACGCACCAAAGGATCACCCGCGAGCAATGGCTGACCCCACTCGAATGACTGATTGCTTCGATGAACTTTTTGCCAATGCGCTCCATTGGCTAAATAAGCAGCATAAGAAAATTGAGGTGGTGCTTGATATCCCCGATAAGCGTGAATTGCCGCCTGGGATTGACGAGACAAAAGTGTATATCCGAATCCGATTTGAAGACAATGGGTGCGGCGTCTTACCCGAACAAAAGGACAAGATTTTCGCACCATTCGTCACGACTTATGCTCACGGCACCGGCTTAGGCTTGTCTCTCGTTCAAAGAGTAATCGAAGGACACAGTGGGTTCATTCACGAAATTGGGAAGCCCGACCAAGGAGCATTGTTCGAATTGTTTATTCCTCAAGCCATCTCGGAATTGGAAACTAAGTAATCTATGCCCAACGTGCTAATAGTTGACGACGAGTCACAAAATCTCAATGCGCTGAAGCGCGAACTCGCGGATAGGAGTCCGGCATGGATGATACAGACTGCTTCAAACGAAACCGATGCAACCGAGCTTTTAAAGCGGCATCAGTTCGATTTAATTATCACGGATCTGGTAATGGGAACCGAGCAAGGCGGAATGGAGATCCTGCGCCAGGCGAAAGGCAAAGACCCGCTCGTCATGGTGATTCTAATCACGGCTTTTGAGAAGCACTTAGACCGTTACCGCGCGTTCGAACTGGGCGCATTTGACTGTGTACAAAAAAATATGCCCGGAATAATTGCTGCGGAAGAGATTTTCGTTAAAGCCCAAGCTGCGCTTCAGTTTCGCGATCTCGCCTTACATGAGATTGAAAACCAGAAGCATGTGGCCTTCCTGAAGCGCTATTTCGATCCCCGCGTTTTTGGGATGCTGGAGAAAAATCCCGAACTGCTGAATATTCGTAGCGATACACTCACAATCTGTTTTTGGGATATTCGAGGCTTTTCAAAGCTATGCGAAATTCTGAAAGCGCATCCAACCTTGATAGCAAGTTTTCTTAAGGAATACTCGGAGGCCGCTGCAAAAATAATTTTCGAGCATCATGGGGTGTTGGACAAATATATAGGCGATGGCGTGATGGGATTGTTCGGTGCGCTGAATCACAAGAAAGATGAGGGAAAACAGGATGCCATTCACGCCATCGGCGCTGCGATCGACTTTAACAAAAAGTTCGATATATTGTTAAAAAAATGGATTGAGCAGTGGACATTGTACACTCCCCAAAATATCGAAATCGGACTGGGGTGTGGTATTCACACGGGTGAAGTTCTCGTTGGCAATGTGGGCACTGACGTACGTGACCAATACACGGTCCTAGGGCCGAACGTAAATTTGGCCCAACGAATCGAATCACGCTCAGAAAAGCGCCAAATTCTTATATCTGCGTCCACGCAGGCACGAACGAAGGATCATTTCGAGACCCGAGAAACTGAGGTAATAAGCGATATCAAAAATATTTCCGGAGAATTTCGGCTGTTTTCAGTCGTGATTGATAAGTAGTTGAAGCGTCCACAATTTCATTGAACGCTCGAACGCCACTCGATTTTGGATTCACGGCCGCAGGAAAGGGGTCAACCATAGGCACGGCCCCGGATTGCGGTTAAGTCGGCGTTATCTTCGAAGACGGAGAACTCGAAGAAATAGCTGTTGGCGAGGTGGGACTCGGGAGCCGGGACATCGAGTTGGTCGCAGAGTTCGCGGAGGAAGGGTTGGGAACTGGCCCGCTCGGAAGGGCTGGCCGCAGACCAGTGATGAATGAATTCCGCTATCGCCCGTTTCGGCATGACGGTGACGGTAACAAACGATGGTGGCAAGGGCAAGCGCGGAGCCCCAAATCCTCGCCTAAGGAAATGCAACCGCGAATAGACGCCAATGAACGCGAAAGCGGGGAGACGATCGGAAACAGCCGCCGTTCTTTCGAAGTTGTCTGGAATGCGGTTTGCCCGGCGAAATCACCCCAGCCCTGCATTTATTAGCGTCCATTGGCGTTCATTCGCGGTTCAATATTTGGTGGGCGAGGATCAGGGCGGAGCGGAGTTCCGTTTTAACGCGGAGACGGGGAGGCGGGGAGACGGATTCTTTTTCCACAAAGAACGCAGAGAACGCAAAGGATTTAGGGAATTTGACAGGATGAACAGGAGTTACAGAATGGGGAAGGGGGATGGCCGCGAAAAGGCGCAAAAGGCTCAAAAAATGAACAGTTTCACGCGGATACGCGGGCCGAATGGGCGATTGGCTTTTAAACCGGGGAATATGCGAAATACACGAAAAAAGACGTGGGCGGGGCAATTGACAGGATGAACATGATTTACAGGATGGTGAAAGGGGATAGGTCGCGAGAAGCGCGAGAGAACGTAGTGAATTGGCGGGGGAGTTGTGGCGTAGCGTGGGCGTCCTCGCCGGCGGGTTCTGATGGCGTCCCGCGGCCAGTTCACGACCGAGCACCGGGACGGTGCTCAAACCCGCCGCCGGGACGGCTGCGCTACACGCTGGCGCGGTGGCCTTTGGCCGACGCAAATTTATCGTGATTAACGGCAATTTGGGTGCGTTGGAAAAAAATGATGTCAATCCTACCGTAGAATACAGAATGAAATAAAAGTGTGGTTCAATGGAGGCGGTTGGTGGAAGGGAAAGGCGGGGTGGGCGGGTTGGAAAATGGCGGCGAGTGCCGCGTGGGGTGCGCGGCTGGCAGGAAAATATTATGACGAGAAATGGAAAGATTAGGGGATGGCGGGGTGGTGCGTGGAACGGGTTGAACCGGCGATGGCCGGATCAACCCGGTGGGGTAAGTGTGGCGTGCGGTTGGTGTTTTCCGGTGCCGGATGTCTTTGGCGGGACCGGCCTTCGCGAGGACGCTACGGCCCGGCAAACGCCGCGTGTTCCCCGGGACCGGGCGGGAATCAAACTGAATCAAACCAAATCAAACCACTTTTTTGTGGAACCAAGCTCCGGGCGGCGGGCGGTGCCGGGCGGTGGGTCGTACTCAGTCGCAGTCAGTCAAACCTCAAATGGACAAGATTTACGGGATGGACAGGATGGCGGATGGCCGAGTCTTGGTTATCCGAGATTCGGACCGGTCATACTTGGTCAAACCAATCTGATATGGGCTTACGCGGACCGGCATGGACGGACATGGACTTGGACGGTCAACCGAGTCGTGGGTGGTCGCACGCGGTCAAACCTGCTCGACTCCTCACCCCGGCCCTCTCCTCGTTCGAGGAGGAGAGGGAGGAGAAGTGCGTGGTCACACTTAGTCGCACCCAGTCGCACTTGGGCGGGAGGGTCGGGGAGAAAGTCTCACGCGGAGGCGCGGAGACGCGGATGTTGTTGCGGTGGAGGCGGATATGGGTTTGGAGTGGGCGAATTTGGCCCGGTCCAGATTCGTGGTTGGTCAAACCTGGTCAAACTTCGTTTCCGGGAAAATTGGACAGGATTTACAGGATGGACAGGATGCCGGATGGCGAGGATTTGGGGCGGTCGAAGCCGGTCAAAGGATGGTCGGACGGCGGCCCAACCACCTTCGGGGTTGGGGAATATATCAAGGGGACAGGTATCCCAGGGCGGCGCTGCGCTCTGCCCTGGGCTAAGTTGCGCCAGCCTTTCAGGCCTTCCGACTTGGGGAAGCGGTTCCAATTATCCGTGGTTGGTCGCATTCAGTCGCAGTTGGGCGGAGGAAGGTCTCACGCGGAGGCGCGGAGGCGCGGATGTTGTTGTGTTGGAGGTGGATATGGGTTTGGGGCGGGTGTGTTTGGCGCGGTCCGGTGTCGTGGTTGGTCAAAGCTGGTCGCAGTTGGTCAAAGCAGTCCGACATGGACTTACACGGACGAACATGGACGAACATGGACGAACATGGAATTTGTGGACGGCATGGACGGTGTGGACTGGAAACGGTCAAGGCGAGTCGTGGTTGGTCGCACCCAGTCGCACTTGGTCGCAGTTGGACGGAAGTGGCGGGGCAGCGGCTCACGCGGATACGCGAAGGCGCGGATGTTATTGTGTTGGAGGTGGATATGGGTTTGGGGCGGGGGCACTTGGCCGGTCCGGTGTCGTGGTTGGTCAAAGCTGGTCGCAGTTGGTCAAACTTCGTTTGTGGGAGTTGGACAGGATTTACAGGATGGACAAGATGGGCGTGGCCGAGGCTTGGTTTTCAGGGATTCGGGGGCAAGGTTGGTCAAGGTGGTCGAAGGGGAGTTATAGGACCTATGGGACGAATAGGACGAATGTGGGGGCGTTGAATCGGGTGAAAAATAAAATTTGACATCTTTCATGCCAAGTATCATTCTATCCGCATTCGTTGATATAACGAACTCATCAAGAGTGGTTGAGGGACTGGCCCGATGAAACCACGGCAACCGGCTGGGAAGCGATTTCCAGTGTCCAGGTGCCAAATCCAGCCTAGGCTGAAATCAGCCCGGGAAAAGATGAGGAGAGCGCGCGTATTGTCCTCTTCTCATCCCGGTGAGCAGGGGTTTTTTTGTCCCCTGAAATAACGCGAATGATTATGGACAAACATACTGGTTTCATGAAGGCGCTCAAGTGTCGCGAGTGCGGCCGAGAATACCCGCTCGCCGCGACGCATGTCTGCGAGTTCGACTTCGGCCCGCTCGAGGTGGTTTACGATCACGACCGCGTGAAGCGCTCGCTCACCCGCGAGGCCATCCTCTCCCGGCCCCAAACGATGTGGCGCTATCGCGAATTACTGCCGGTCGCGGGCGAACCCACGGTGGGCCTCGAGGTCGGCTACACGCCGCTGATCAAGGCGGATCGGCTGGCGCGGAAGCTGGGCATTCGTGAATTGTGGATCAAGAATGACGCGGTCAATTATCCGACGCTGTCGTTCAAGGATCGTGTCGTCAGCGTGGCCTTGAGCCGGGCGCGGGAGCTGGGTTTCACGACGGTGGCTTGCGCTTCCACGGGGAATCTGGCGAATTCGGTGGCGGCGAATGCGGCTTCGGCGGGTTTGAAGGCGTATGTGTTCATTCCGGCGGATTTGGAGCAGGGGAAGATAATCAACTCGCTGGTTTATGGCGCCGAGGTTATCGGCATTCGCGGACATTACGACGAGGTGAACCGGTTGTGCGCGGAGATCGCGGGCAAGTTCGGCTGGGCGTTTGTGAACGTCAATATGCGGCCGTATTACGCCGAGGGTTCCAAGAGCATGGGCTATGAGATCATGGAGCAACTCGGCTGGCGTATTCCCAAGCACACCGTCATTTGCATGGCGTCGGGCTCGCTGCTGACGAAGATTCACAAGAGCTACCAGGAGTTCTCGAAGCTCGGGTTGGTGGACGCGGACGCCTACAAGATTTACGGCGCGCAGGCGACGGGGTGCTCGCCGATTTCCACCGCGCAAAAGGCGGGGCTGGATTTCTTTAAGCCGGTAAAGCCGAACACGATTGCGAAATCGTTGTCCATCGGCACGCCGGCGGATGGCTTTTACGCGTTGCGCGTGATGAAGGAAACCGGCGGCGCGGCGGAGGACGTAACGGACGACGAAATCCGCGAGGGCATCAAGTTGCTGGCGGAATGCGAGGGCATTTTCGCCGAGACAGCGGGCGGTGTGACGGTGGGCGTGGCCCGGAAATTGATTGCGTCGGGCAAAATTCCGGCGGATGATTCGGCGGTCCTCTGCATCACCGGCAACGGCCTGAAAACGTTGGACGCGGTGGTGGGTCATGTGGGTCAGCCGCGCGAGATCAAGCCCAGCCTGCGCGAGTTTGAGAATTTGCTGGCGGCGGAACACCTGACGATAGCGTAATTTGAGATATGGCAAAAAACATTAGAATCCCCACGCCGTTGCGGAAGCTGACGAACAACGAGGAAATCGTGACGGTTACGTCGGACACGATTGGCGACTCCATCGTGGAACTGCAAACGCGGTTTCCCGGCATCAAGGAGCGCCTGGTGGACGACTCCGGCAAGGTGCGCCGCTTCGTGAATATTTATGTGAACGAGGAGGACATCCGTTTTCTCCAAAACGAGGCGACGCCGTTGAAGGACGGGGACGAGATCAGCATCATCCCGGCAATCGCCGGCGGTTAGACTCTGGCTCATGAGCACTCCCGCGAAAAAGAAAACGACCGGCGAGAAGGCCGATACCGCGATCCAGCAAACCCGGTTGTGGCTGATGTATCCGCCGAAGCTGATCAAGGAACCGTTGATCTGGCAGCTCACGCGGAAATTCGAGGTGGTCACGAACGTCCGTCAGGCGAGCGTCACCGATGAGATTGGGATCGTCAGCCTGGAGTTGGATGGCACCTCGTCCGAGATCAAAAAGGCGATCAAGTGGCTGGAGAAAATCGGCGTGAGCGTCGAGCCGGTGGAGATTAATGTGATTGAGAGCTAGGGTTTTCCCCGATCTTCATGATTGCATTTCACTCATAAGATCGGCCGCTAGGGCGTGGTTAGGGTCGCGTTGCAGCACTTTTCGCAGCAATGAGCTGGCCGCGGCTTTCTTGCCGAGTCCGAGTTGCGCCTGCGCCATCAAGAACAACGCCGTGGTCTCCTGCCGGAATTGCGGGTCATCGTCGAAGAGCAGCATCGTCGGCAGTGACGTGGCAAAGTAGTCGATGCCTGCCTCCGTCTTCTGGAGCTTTTGCGCGTAAGCCAGCAGATCGCGCAGAAGTTTCCCCGCCTTCGCCTTCCGCCCCAGCTTTTCCCAGGCGCGGGCCGAGTAGTAGGTCATTTCGCTGAAGGCGCGCACGCTCATTTCCTGGAAATCGCCCGTGAAGGCCGCCGCGTTCAGCCAGTGATGGCGGGCGGATTTCGCGTCGCCGAGACCGGCATGCGCGCAGCCCAGGAGGAAATGAACGTCGCTCTGGTTGGCCAGCAAATGTTTCGCCTCGCTCAAGTTAATCGGCGAAGTCAGCGCCTGCTCGAAGCACGCCCGGGCGCCCGCAAAATCCCGCCTGGCCAGCGCCCTGCGGCCCAACGCGAGTTGCGCGCGGACGTGCTGCCCGAGCGGGCCGCCCTCGCCGCCCTCCCACGGTTGAAACTGGCGGCCGGCGATCAATTGCCGGGCCTCGTCGGGCCGGCCGGTTTGGTTGAGGAGCGCGCAAAGCTCGACGCTTAACTCATCCCGCCGCTGAACGAGGTTGGCGTGCTTTTCCAATTCGCGCAATCGTTTCTCCGGCTTGTCGCCGAGACGCTTCCAAAGTTGGTCTCGCTCGTAAAGGAGCCGGGCGTCGCCCGGGTTCGCTTTGAACGCCCGGTCATAAGCTCGCCGCGCCTTGGCCGGTTGTTTGAGGATGTTAAAGTAACCAATGCCGAGATTGCGCCAGACGATGGAAAATTGCCCGTCCAGCTTCGCGCTTCGTTCCCAAAGCGCGATCGCGTCGAGGTGCCGCCGCCGATCGTAGAACAAGTTGCCCAGATAATACGGCGCCCGGGCGTCGGTCGGATTGGCCCTAATGGCGGATTCCAGAATCGAGATCTCCTCCAGACGCGCGGGAAAGCAGTAATCCGGCGCGACCGCAGCCGCCCGTTTGAAATACTTCGACGAAGCCGGCTTATCGCCCAGCCTCGCCTGCAACCAGCCGAGTGTGTAATAAACCATCGGCAGCGCGCCCCAGCTTTGGTCCGGCAAATCACGCGCGACCGCGGCTGCTCCCTCCAGCAACCCGATCGCTTCGCGAAGGAATCCCGCCCGGGCGTAATCGTGGGCGAGATCCAATTGCACCTGCAGGTCGCAATTCAATTCTTTGCGATCAAGGTGCCGGGACCACCAATCGAGCGGATCAAGCAGCCGCGTTGATTGCAGGAGCGAATCCGCCTCAATGCCCCGGCCCAGCCGGCGCAACACCATCACCTGGAGATTTCGCGCGCGAAGATTGGCCGAATCAAAACGCAACGAGTGATCAAGATGCTGCAGAGCGAGGTCCCAGCTTTCGCGGATACAGTCCAATTCAGCCAGGTTATGATAGCCGGCGGCGGCCCAGGCCTGATTCCAGGTCGCCTTGTAAAACGCGTCGTAAGCGTCGTCATTGCGGCTCAGATGCCGCAGACACACCCCAAGATTGTAATAGGCTTCACCATCGTATGGATTCGCGTTGCGGCGGGTTTGCCGTTCAATGGCCCTTCGGAACAACCTTTCAGCCTCGGTGAATTCGCCGCGTTTCAAATGCCACAAACCCAGCGCGTTGTTACAGCGCGAATCCAGCGGATCGCGGCGTAACGCTTCGCGCCAGTAAATCGTCGGCGAACGCGTGGCGTGACGATATTGGTCGAGATGCATCCCGGTGATGAACAACTCATCATTGCTTTTGATTTCCTCCGGCTGCGGCGGTTCGGTGGCTGGCGGCGGGACTTTGCCTTTTGTCCGCGGCTTCGGCGAATAGGAAATCAACTCGCGCCCTTTGGCATCCGTAACGCAAATTCGCAGGTCTTCGTCCGCAAACTTTTCCGGTAAACGGATGGTTTCGATAAACGGAATCGCGGGCGAAACCTCACGCGTGAACCGCGCCATTTCCTTCCCGCCTGCGGAAACGGTGATAACTACCGCCGGTTGATAGCTCGTGACCGCCACGCCAAGCCGTGATTCACCTTCCGCCGGGGTCCAATTAATCGCCGCGTCCAGATTTGCGTGCCGCACCGGGCCGATTTTTTGAATGGGGTACCAGTATTGGCTCCACGACTTGGTTTCTCCGGGCTGGAGAAAACTGAAGTCCGGCTGGTTATCAGTGTAAACCCCGGCCATGAGTTCGATATACGGCGGGAATTCACCCCGCGCGTCAGCCACAGTCAGATTGCGGTCCCACGCGTAGCCAAACTCGTGATTGCCCCAGGTCCATTGTTTTTTGCCGGGCGAAATATGGTGGTTGGCGATATGCACAATGCCCGCTTGCGCCTGGTGATCGTAACCGCCAAAAAAATCCTCCTTGCTTCCCATGCACATATAGCTGCATGGGGTCGGGATATTGGCGTAAAAAC
>Ga0206847_10163_pt2 | contig 18192 bp, 23 predicted proteins | sample Alteio_BWOrgCont_17_FD_152880 | JGI IMG/M metagenome (GOLD analysis project Ga0206847, IMG submission 152880) | Enriched cells from forest soil in Barre Woods Harvard Forest LTER site, Petersham, Massachusetts, United States -... | ecosystem: Environmental > Terrestrial > Soil > Temperate forest >... | reverse complement strand
CCACGAATCCCAGACGGCATTGAGCTCGGGGAACGTCTTCATATCGGCGAGCCAGATATTGGCGGACAAAAGCTTGGTCTTGTCCGTGCCCGCCTCTTTCAGCAGCACATCGATGATACCGAGGATTTCCGTCGTCTGCTGCATCACGCTCTGGCCTGCGGTCGTATCTGCAACCTGGCCGGCGAGATAAACCGTATCCCCGTGCACCACGGCTTTGCTCATGCGCGGGCCAGTGCCGATGCGCTTAATCGTCGTATCTTTCATGATGAATCCAATCGCTTCTTTAAAGAACCGTGAGACGGGGCGGTATGCCGATGAAATCGCGTTTGCCGATCTCGACACCACAATGGCGCAAGACCGCATAGGCCGTGGTCAAGTGGAAGTAGAAATTCGGCAAAGCGTAATGCAACAGGTAATCCTCGGCGCTCATCTTGCCCTTGGAATTGGGCCCAAGCGGAAACACCACCTCGCTGCCGGCGCGCGCATCGAGAGCCTTAAGATCGACCTGATCGAGGTAATCCAGCGTCTTCTTGATACGACCCTGCAGTTCCACCAGGTTTTTCTCTGTGTCCTCGAATCGCGGCGGATCGACGCCCAGCAGCCGTGCCGTCCCGTTCTTGGCGAAATCGGTGGTCAATTGCACCTGCTTGGCGAAAGGAAACATATCGGGATAGAGCCGTGTGCTGCACAAGATGGCAGCATCGATCTTCTTGGCCTCGCTATGGGCTGCCGCCTTGACGAGAATAGCGTCGAGCGCCTCGAGGCTCCGGGTGAATACCGGAATGCTCGCAGCGGAGAGAGTGATGGACATGTAGTTCCCCTTAACGATTCGGGCCGTTCGGCGCTCTCTTTACGGCTTTTTTTGCCAAATGGCGAATGGCCGGACGCGCGGCAATGCAATTTACTTGGGCCAATGCGCTTCGGCGCTTGACAAGCCCCCACGCCACCCCCTAAACAGCGCCCCACTGCCCAGATGGCGGAATTGGTAGACGCGCTGGTTTCAGGTACCAGTGATGTAACAGTCGTGGAGGTTCGAGTCCTCTTCTGGGCACCATTCCCATGCTAAGAGCTTGTAAGGCAAGAAGAATTCAATAAATCAATAACTTGCCGATGCCCCGGTGCTACAATCGGGTGCTACAAATGGTCCTTCAAATGAGCCGTCCTTCCAGGCATCCTAAAACGGGTGTGTATTGGTTCCGCAAGGCTGTCCCGGCTGACGTAAGATCGCTTGTCGGCAAACGAGAAATCACTCGAACGCTCCGAACCAAAGACCCAAACGAAGCTCGCATACGCCACGCTGAGGTCGCTGCCGAAATTGACCGGCATTGGAAAGCGCTGCGCTCCCCTGCAATCACTCTGAGCCACAAGGAAGTCGTCGCTCTCGCTGGCACCTGGTACGCGGAGTTCGTAAAGGACATGTCAGACTTCCCTGGCCCGCCTGACGTATGGCATCACATGGCCCGCGTAGAGCGTGAGGTGCGGGAAAGCGGCAAGCTTGAACAATGGTCGGGCAGTTCCGTTGATCAACTTCTCGCCCGTGAAGGCTTGCACGTCGATGCAGACACAAGGGCCCGTCTGATGGAGCAACTGAGCACCGCCCACGAACAAGCGGCGGAACACCTCAAACGCAACGCGGAGGGCGATTACAGCCCTGACCCAAAGGCCGGTAGGTTCCCCGCATGGGCCGCTCCCGCCTCACCCACGGATGGCAGAGAGAAGCCCGACATGGGCAAAAAGATAACCTTGAGCGCACTTCTTGAAGGCTGGTGGCGTGAGGCGGAACGCACGGGCCGCAAGCAGAGCACCTATGACAGTTTCAGCCACGCCATAAAATCCCTCATCAAGTTTATCGGTCATGACGATGCCGACCGCGTAACGCCGGATAACGTGATTGCATTTAAGGATCATCTTCTCTCCTCCGTAAATCCTAAGAACGGCAAGCCCCTCTCCACCCAGACGATTAAGAACAGCTATCTGGCGGGCCTGAATGTGGTCTTTAAATGGGCGCTTGCGAACAGGAAGCTTGCGACCAATCCGGCTGTTGGCGTCACACTCAAGGTTACAAAGAAAGCCGTAACGCGGTCGAAGGGTTTCACGGACAAAGAAGCAAGTGCCATTCTACAAGCCTGTGATGCCTTGATGCGCGGTCAAGAAAAGCCCAAGACCTTCGCCGCCAAACGTTGGGTTCCGTGGCTCTGTGCGTATACCGGTGCGCGGGTTGGCGAACTGGCACAGCTTCGCAAAGAGGACGTGCGACAGGAGGGCGAACATTGGGTCATTCGGATTACGCCTGACGCCGGGACCGTAAAGACCAGCCAAGCCCGCGATGTGGTCCTACATGCGCACCTTATCGAGAAGGGCTTTCCGACGTTCGTCGCAACCTGTCCGCCTGGGCCTTTATTCCTGACGCCCGCAAAGGCAACCGGCGACATACTCGGCCCATTGGGCGGCGTTAAGAACAGGCTGGCGGAGTTCGCCCGCCAATACGTGACCGATATGGAAGTGAAGCCTAACCATGGCTGGCGACACCGCTTCAAAACCCTGGCACGTAACGCTGACATCGATCAGAGCGTGCGTGATGCCATTCAGGGTCACGGCCCCTCATCGGTCGCAGACTCCTACGGCAACGTGGCGATTGAAGCGATGGTGAAGGCCATGGCGAAATTTCCCCGGCAAGGGTGAAGCGGAATGGTCATTGGAGCGCCTTCGAACCTGTGAAGCCCATCGCGAGGAGCGTGAAGCCATCGCGGGTCATGTGAAACTCGCGGTACGTCTGACGGTTCTGAGGATTGACGTAGGGGGGTTCCTCAAAATTGAGGACGCCCTGATCGCGTCGGCTGTCAATGTCCAGCATCACGTGACCGCGCTATGCTTCAAAGACATTTGAAATCGACAATAATTAGATCAATTAGCTAGTCATGTAGGTAGCCCAAATTGTGCCATTAGGGAATGTGCAGTGGGTAGCCTCTAAGCCATTAAAAGGGCAAGTTCGATTCGTCGGCGTCGTCGATCTCCTCCGGGGTCAATTCGGTATCATCTATCAGGCCCCTCATATCTCGCCACAGCGTGACGAAGTAGGAGCCGAAATGTTTCTTGAACGTCCGCGCGGCAATTTCAGGATTGGTTACAAGCTTGTTCGAGAATGTCTTCCGCATTTTCTCGGCATACTGCTCAGCTCTCATTTCAAGCATCGCCTCGATATCCTCGGCGGACCATTGCGGCGTCTCCTCAAGGTTCTTGACGGCCCGTGAAGCTTTCGACCAAGCCTCATGATTATGCGCATCTTCCCCAAGCGCTTTCTTGATCTTACGCATCGTATCGACCTGTCCAAGCGACACGTTCGCCGCCCGCGCCGTGGCCGCTTTACTGAGCTTGCCGTCAAGCACAAGTCGCCAAGCGCAATCCATGCGGTCCTGCATAATCATTCCAAGCTTGGCTTTGGAGTTGGCCCGTGCGCTTTCCTCGACGGCCTGGGTCACGGTTCCTTTGAACCAACTGACGGGAATCTCATTGTGCACCTTAGCCAGTCGATACGCTTCCATCCGATGATGGCCGTCAATAAGATATGCCTTGCCCCCTATCTGCATAACCGTCACTGGGTCGAGACGCCCGCCGTCACGCTTCAAGGCTTTCACAAGATCGCCTATGTGTTGCTGAATGATCTCGCGCGGCTGAAACAGGATCGGTTCTTGGTGTATCTCGCGTCTTGATAGCGTTGCTGGTAGTTCCCGCTCGGCCTCATTTAGGGTCATTTCTCGGGCAATCTTATCGAGGCGCTGAAAAAGCCCGTCGCGTTCGCTGAGAGATTGTTCGTTGTTGTCGTCATTTGCCATCTGTTGTACCTGTGCATTATCCGCCATCACTCAATTTTCCGCCAATGCTATATGAAGTTCTTGTTTATCTTGTCTCGCCTCTTCAGTACCCGTCGTGAGGCGGCAGCATGTGCTCGTCACCGACAAGACACCGCAGCAACTGAATGCGAAATACCCTGCCCCTAAACCAACTTATCGAGTTCCGCATACATCGCGTTCTTTTCCTCCCGCTCTTTCTCTTCTTTGGTCCTTTCGAGCTTTGCGACATGTGCCCCGACGACACCCAACGTTGGCACAATGAGGCTCGCTATGTATTCGACGGAGTGCGGATGGAGTTCGTTAAGGGTGCTTGTCTGACCCTGCTGATGCTTGCTGCGATGTCGCGTCAGGTTTCCCTTATCGAGCTTTCTGATGGCTCGCACGAGTTGCGTCTTGAACGCCACGAATGACTGGAAACGATTCGGTTCAAATTCGTCCATCAGATACATTGCTATCGCCGTATCAATCACGTCTTTCGCGTCCACCTTCTCACTCAGAGTCACGATGGCTTCCGCTCCCGACCGATGATAGCTAATTATCGCCTTCCCGGCCCTCCACTCGGCAAGGAAATCCTTCGCGTGATTTACGACGACATCCCACCGGCTGTGGATTGCATCCCAATTGAGATGGACATTCCTCTCACGGACTCGCTGCACGATACGCAGATATGGCTCAAGGTGATTTGGTCTAATCGCGTACTGATGGGCATCGCCGTGCCGCTTGATGCGGGCGAGGCACACGGAACAATTGACCCCGTGGTGGGTCAGCAATTTTTCTCTGCCGCAACTCCGGCACACCTTCACGACGCGCGTCATACCATTCCTAGACTTATCAAGTCACATAAAGATAGATTTATATCCATTGACTACACCCCCTCGCAAACAGATGAGAAAAATAATCCACCGGTTTGTGAGCTGCCCTCTGGCTATACGAGGAGAGGTGAGAAGAGGCAAAACACTGCCGTGCGGCTTCCCGCCGCTAGCCGTCCCGCGTTGGCATATTTTCGACGTACCGCAAGAACCTAGCGCAATTAGATTGATTCGGGTTGCGGATGGCCGCCCGTAAAGGCGACGAGTGCTTTGCTAGCAAAATCGGATATATGATGCCTGGGTAGCTTCTCATCGTTAATTTTTTGATTCGAGGACCTATCCATGTCGGGTTTCATCGAAGTCCTACGTACCTATCCCGGGCTGGCGTTTGTCTCGGTGGCTTTCCCCCTTATTAGCGGTCTAGTTGGTGGCCTGGTCGTAAGCTATCAGGGGTATCTGAGTCTAAGGGACAGGGTGGAGGCCGACCAGAATTATAAAGCTCAGCAAATCTATCAAACCAAGGTGGCTGACGAACTTGCGAAACTTGGGCCTCCAATGGAAGCATTAAAAAGGTATGAATCCACCGTTGCTGCCGGGGAGCGCGAAAATCAGGTATTAAGCCTTATCGTTCGGCAATATGACGCTTTACAAGACGCTCTATCTGGCCAATCTAGGCTTAGTGGGAGAAAGAATATTTCGGATGCGGATGCGGTAGCTGAGCAGGTCATTAATACTATTCGCACTGTCTTAGGTAACCCTGAGGTCGTAAATATGCCGAGTGGTCCCGCCCTCATTATAAGAACCGGCCCCAACACGTTCAGGGTCTTATTCGCCGCGCCCAAATTCACCACACCGCGCCTTCAGTTTAACGGCATTCCAAGTGGGGCGACACCAAACGTGCTTGAGCTATCTAAAGTCGGCTTTACAGTCGTATTTACCCCCCCATCTATACCCGTCGAACACTTTGGGTTTACGGCTGAGGCAGAGCTTTAGAGGCGCATGTGATCGCGCCAATTGATACGGATGAGGGAGCCATGGACGAAGTCTCTACAAATAGGAACGCTGTGGCGGTGGCTTCTGAGGTCACAGATCTATTCCTGGCTTTTCTGACTGAGGTACTTCCTGGGGCAGCGACCATCAGTACGGCTGTCAAGATCGCTCTCAAACGAAAAATTGCAAAGACGCAGGAGATTTTAATTGAGGAGCTAAAGAAGGGTAATTTTTCGGCTTTAGATTCGGTTCAAATTGAGCAGTTTATCCCTATGGGATACCGCTTTTGGGAAGCTTTCAAGCAGGGGGAAGCCGAACACACCTTGAAGATACTTGCCGCCTATCTCGCTCAGGAACTAGGGGAGGCTGCCCCACAGGCTGCTAACTTTAGTCGGATTGCTCGCCGCCTAGAGGGCATGACAGCGCCTGAGCTTGAGACGGTTGCTCGCATTCAGACGTTTTTAGATGATCCAAATAATGGGCTTGTTTCAGATACGTTTGTGTCCGCAACCCAATTGCACGCCTATCTCAGTAGATCTCATGTTGTGGACGTTCGCCAAGTTGCGGCGCATCTGGCTGAGCTCAGTAGTAGAGGCTTCCTTGTTCCCGATGGTGCGAGCCGCGTGGATAAAGCGGAAGAATATTATTATCTGACGGGCGCGTTTCACGACTTAGTCAAGAATGCTCGGGATTTTGTAGCACCGAACGCTTCGTCCAAGTAGCTTCGTTCTCAAGCCTTCCAAGCCAGCAACGCTGCCTCCGCCTTCGCGGGAGCATTCTTTACCCTGTAGACAATCTGCCGAGACACCCCGGCCAACCTAGCGATGTTCGTCGGGTTTTCCCCCTGCGCTAATAGGTTCGTGATGATGTCCAGCTTCTCACGATCAAACTTCGGCTTGCGGCCTTTGTATTTGCCGGCATCATCGGCTTTGGCGTGGGCAATGCCCGCCTTCTGTGCTTCTTTCGTCGCCTCCGCCTGAGCCTCAGCCGATGCCGCCATGAAGGCTATCAGAGCGTCCCGAACGGCCTTCTGCATCGGGTCTCTCGCCGCTCCGTCAAAGACCATCCCGTTGATGACTGTGCGGACAATCACGCCCCGATCCATGAACTCTCGAATGGTCTCCGTCACATCCGCATAGTTGCGCCCCAAACGATCAACCCAACGGACAACGAGCGTATCACCAGATCGCAATAGGTCGAACAAGCGGCGGCCTTCCGGCCTCTCTTTGAGGGCTGTACGGACACCTGATACGCCATCATCGGCAATCGTCTTGTCGATCTTGAACCCGGCCCTAAGTGCCTGCGCTTTCTGATGATCAATGGTTTGGTCTGCCGTCGAAACGCGAGCATAAAGGATGGTCTTGTGAGTTGAGCTCGCTTCGCTGCGCTTTGCCATCGTGGGGTGCCTTCCATGACCGTTAGGATAGTGTCCAATGATTAACTCGTCCGAAATATGAAGTCAACCCTAACGGACGCGCATTTATACGGCTTGTCGAATGCACGATAAGGTATACCCTTACGGACGATTGGGCATATTGGTAAGGACAAGCGGCATTTTTGCGTAGATGCGGAGTACTAAGACAAGCTTGAAGCTAAGATGGGAGACGAAGGACAATGAGCGAGACGCGGCATCTCGCCTGCGAAGGTGCCCGTCTGGGGGATTTCTGGGAGCTCCGCGCTCTCATGTGGGCTGAGATATTTTTGCTTCAGAATATTTTGGTCCAGCCGTCACATAAGGGCGGACGCTCAGTCGCGAAAGTCTATTGAAGTGTCAGCATATTTGCTGAGGCTCGACGGCAGGAGAACAAAAAAACCCTGCCATGCTGTTGCACGAGTTCTCGGCTACCGTTTGCGTCGCCTGCACAAAAGAACCTGGCGCGACTGTTGACCTCGTATTGACCTACAAGGTGAAGCCAACGTCAAAGCCGGGGAAGAAGAGCGAAACGAAGGCCGCCACGTTCGCCTAGCCTGCAAAGGTGCCCGTCGATCTGAGTTAGTCATCACGGCTGCCGGCTCGCAATTTCCGAAAGTTGGATACGTCGTTTTTGGAGTTGCTGCCGCGTCCAAACAATCCATGTTTCATAGGCTGAAAATGGATCATGTGCGGCCTGTAGGTGTGGGGCTAACACATCAATAAACCGGCTCGTTTGTTGCGAGTTTTTGAGTTTTATGGGATCAACGACGCCGCTAATCTCAGCAAAAATCAATTGAATTTTGTTTATTGCATCTATGACCGTCAAGTTATTTTGAATATCGACAATCAAGCATAGATCATTCTCGCAAAACTGCGGTACTTGGCTCGTCACGTCGCGCAATTTCGAAGTGGTCTTCTCGATTGAAGCGCGCGCTTCCGCGAAGGCTTGGGCGAAAGATTCCAGCTTTTCTGGATTCACCGCGTTCGGCCAATCGTTAGCGATTGATGTGGCCATTTGGAGCCCAGCCGGTGCTTCAACTCGCAAAATGTCATCGATTTGGTCGATGATTTTTATTTCTCTATCGGCATCACTAGGGGAACGTGGTGCATATTTGCGCGGAAGTGTCGCCGTAGGCGGGTCTGGTTTGTTTCCAACGGCAAGCCAAGATTTATAGATTCGGAAATCGCCGTTGCGTTGATCTGCCGGAATCGTCGCGCCATCGATGTTTCGAATTATTGGTTGTGCTTCAATCCCCAGATTGTTGGTCGTTAATCTGTAAGGTTGCGCAATTTGGCTTGAGTTTGTGGCGTCGTCTGCGGTTTCTTTTGATAAAGAAGCAGTAGGCGCGCGCGCCTCTTGTGGAGGGTTCGCTAAAAATAAAATCCCGATTGAAAGGCAAATGGCTCCTATCGCTATGAATGCGTACGCCAAATAACGCCTCCCCTTTGGCCCCAACGACTCTATGGTCCTTCGAACGTAAAGACTTATCCGCAGACCAGCATATAGCCATAGCGGGCCGAGGACTGCGAATACAATTCCGACTGCTAGGTAGATCCAGTGTTGAGATGCGATTGGCGGATCGCGAAATAAATCCTCCCCGAACGGTAATCCGAAAGCCAAACCCAACAATTCGCAAACACCAAATATAGCCGTATCGATGAAATTTCGAAAGGTTGTGAGCGCTTCCACTCGGCTCATGCGCAACAATCTCGCCCTTGCCGTCGCTCCGAAACCGGGGGCGGCCATATATTTTCGTTAGCTCCATAACTATGATAAAAATCCTGTACCAGGGAGTCAAAAGTATAGTTCCCAAAATTTTATGGTGCGCCATGGCCCACAAGAAGGCCAGCAAACGGGCGGAGACTAATGGGCGACCCACTTGTTGGACGAGTCCACAGTGTCTTCGTGCAGCAGAAGTTTCTGGACTGTAGCCTTATCCTGCGGTTCGAGACTTGGTCACCACTTATAATTCTTGGGGTGGAGGACGACCCGCCAGAAGTTCGCTGCTCGTTAAAAGAGCGGAACAGAATCTATTTCCGACTGCCTAATTGTAGCGGTAAGGCCATATGACTGCGAAAGGGTTACTATCACCTCTCGAAACCAGGGGGGCGATGCAGGGCTGACATAAACGCGCTCGATTAGGCGGTTGATGTCAATCGGTATCTCCCGAACCATCGGCATGTTTTGACTTTGAAGTTCGTGGAGGGGCTCAAGAAGAACAGCGCGCGCTTCTTGTTCGTAAGCGAATGAACGGCGCTTTACCAAAAACGGGCTTAACAAGTTCCTATTTTCAATCATGTCTGAACCGTAGTCGATATAGCGGATAACTCCTGTACACACGTCATCGGGAAGTACAGACACCAGCGCGTTATAGTTCGTTCGGACACAAATGGCGTCGCTTGACTTGGCATAAACTTTCCACATTGCCGCAGATTCATTATTATTGATATGCCAACAGTTTACGAAAACCATCGTTAGCATCGTTCTTCGAGCGGTTGATTTTGCCTCGAATATGCTTTCGACCGCTTCATCAGACAAGCCTTTGAAAGGGTCTTCATCAGGGGCAGACTTTCGTACTGCCATAACGTCAGCTTTTAAATTCGCATTTGGTTGCGGCAGGCTTCCCTCGAACGGGTCGCCAAGCTGGTCCGCGCGCGCGAAAGCCAGGGCACGGCGTTGTAACAGCGCTGCGAATTTCGACAGGTCCATATAACGCCATAGTGTCGCAGTGGGATCACTTGGCTGCATAAATGATGGATGGTTGGTAGTTGCTGCCATGCCACGTCTCATTCCGTTAAACAGGAGATGACTTAACGAATCCGTGATGATTCAGAAAGGGCGCTTTCCGATTGCGGCGCACTTTTCATAGGCAATCGCGCCGCCCTAACGCATGCCACTCTCGCCTCTATGGAGTCGTTCCGGCGTAGACGCCTATTGTGATCCAAGGCCCATCGAGTCCCCCTTTGGGACCAAAGATGTGAGTCCTAAAAGAGTACTCGAACCTTTGGACAAATCCCTCACCGGTTGCCAATTACCCCAATTCGGTGCTACAAACAGTCAACGGGCATCAGCCATCCTACATTGATTTTATTAGGATTTTTCTTCTGTCTAGCCAATCCTCTTCTGGCACCATTTCCCACAATAGCACGTTGATTATGCTTGCTAATCAAGAGCTTAGTGCCCCTCAGGTGATACCAAAGGGGCTGTACGGCTGCGCCAGCCCAGCCGCCCCCAGGCACTCTAAAACAGGCGTCTATGACGGGTGCGGAGTCTACAGAGAGATCTGCTGAAGGCGCCAGCCAAGGTTGAAGTGTTCACCTCGACAAAAGCGTTGCTTTTCACAATCACGCGGGAAAATTGCCTCCGACTGAGCTATCGTTTTTTTTCGAGCCCGCTTCGTCCCGTCGCCAAGCGACGCAGCGATGCTGATTTTCAAGATTGAGCCAGATGCCTTTTTTGACTGGCTTCATCGGTGCGGCATCAGTCTTTAAAATTGGCCTGAGCTCGGTTTAAATCTGATCCGCCCCTTCATCATACGTTAATGTTGGCTTGTTTAGCGTGAGGAAGTTGGGGCTCGTTCTAGTCCGAAGAGGGAAACATGCGAAAAATTTTGCTAGGTGTTACGATTGCCGCGGGAGCGGTGTTTGCAATGATTTCATCGGCCGATGCGGCCGGAGGATGCGGCCCGGGCTTCTTTCGCGGGCCTCTTGGAGGTTGCCGTGCGATGGGTGGCCCCGCGGTCGTTGTGCGCGGCGGACCTGCACTAGGCGTATTCTACCCCGGCCGCGGATATTGGGATGGCCGTCGCTATTGGGGCAATCGCTACCGTTGGCATGGCGGCTGGCGTTACCGCTGATTGCCGCGAACTGGATAGGAGCCGGATACGGGATCGCTAGACCGACCCCGTATCAGCTTAGATAGATCGACTCCTTACGCACCCTGTTGCGTGCAGAGTTTGCGCTCGGCCAAGTGGCTATTGCGCGTCCTTGATCAGATCGTCGTATTGCTTGCAGACCGTGTCCCAATCGATCGTCTGGCCCGAGGTCAGCTTACCTTGATAGGATTGCACAGTGGCCTGCATCTTTGTCGCGAGGGCCTGCGCTGCGGATGCGTCCTTGGCCATTTTCGCTTGCATCAGCTGGCTCAATTGCGTGGCCTTGGCCATCGCACCTTGTTGATCGCAGGCGAGAGCCGGGGCGGCGATCATGCCGCAAAATCCAAGCACCAGACCGAATTTAACGAAGCTCATCTCCCAATCCCTTCGGTTCATAAAGACATTCTAGACAGCGAATTGCACGTTGCCACGCCGTGATTGTCAATCATCACGTGGGAATGACAGTGTTGCGACGAACGATAGGCTCGCGCCCAAAGCCACGTTGCCAGGATTGTCAGCGCTACGTCAGTTTTTCACGTGCGCTTCCCATGTCGCATGGGATACGCCGTGCTCCTTCTCCATGTGATTGAGCACCGCATCGAGCTCTTCCGGAACGACCGATGTGCTGACGAGCGAGGCGACCACTTCGACCGTCTCGTCGTTCTCGGAGGGATCCTCGGTCTCGACCGTCGCGACCGGATAATGGGCTTGCTCCAGATGCTCGACCAAAGCTTCGCGCGCCTGCGCCGCCGAGTCGACCGCCACCGTCACCCTGACCTCGTAATTGGCCTCCGTCGTGCGCTCGTCGAACGGGATACGGTTGATCGCATTGACCAGCGGCCGCAACAGCGTATTGCCGGCGAGGATGAAAACCGTGAGCAAAGCGGCTTCGGCAATGAAACCCGAGCCGGCGCAAGCACCGACCGCGGCCGAGCACCAAAGGGTCGCGGCCGTGTTCATGCCACGAACGTTGAACCCCTCTTTCATGATGGCGCCGGCGCCGAGGAAGCCGATGCCGGACACGACATAGGCAAGCACCCGCGCACCGCCGTCGATGCCGGCAAGCCGGATGGCAAGATCGATGAAAGCCGCCGCGCCGAGCGCCACCAGCACATTGGTCCGCAAGCCCGCCGACCGCTGTCGATATTGCCGCTCCGCGCCGATCAACGTGCCCAGCAGCAGCGCCGCCAAGAGGCACACAGCCGTGTTGACGAGATCGGGCGCGCTGAAGGTCTGGATGAAACGCATGGGATTCACTCGGCAGGGCGGGTATGAGGAGAAAAGCGGCGGGCGAATTGGGCTGCCCCTAGCCCGCTTCGGCGTCACAGTCCACCCCTAAAGTCGCGAACATTCGATGAAAGCCGCGACCCGAAAACCGTTGGCCGGATCCAACGCTTGACGCGCCGCGGCTGGCAACGTCTGTTAGGCTTCGCTCCTTCGGGCACCAATTCGCGACAAAATCAGACGGCTCAGGATCCATCTTCGTGGCATCATCCTTCTTTCGCATTCTTGCTCGCGTCGGTTTTGGCCTGATGCTGATTGTCGTTACACTCATCCTGATCGCCAGCGCTGTCTGGGGCGGACTTGCCATGTGGTATTGCCTGCCGGCGGCAGCCTATCGAAATGACCTCGTCGCGCTGTTGTGGCTGCTGTTCTGCATCGCACTGCTTCTCGCCTTCTGGCGCGGCTCCTATGTCCGCGCGACTTTTGCCTATGCGCTCGGCATGGGTGCAGTGCTGATGTGGTGGTCCACCATCCTGCCCTCCAACGCGCGCGATTGGACGCCGGATGTCGCGCGCAGCCTGCAGGGCGAAGTGAACGGCGATATCCTAACCCTGACCAATATCCGCAATTTCGACTGGCGCAGCGAAAGCGATTTCACACCGCGCTGGGAGACGCGCCGGTACGATCTTTCCAAGCTGCAATCGGTCGATCTCATCGCCGATTATTGGATGGGTGAGGCCATCGCGCATATCATGGTGAGCTACGGCTTTTCCGACGGGCAATATCTCGTCTGGTCGACGGAAGTGCGTAAGCACGAGGGACAGAGTTTCTCGACCATCGCCGGCTTCTTCAAGCAGAGCGAGCTTGTCATTCTCGCCGGCGACGAGCGCGACTTCCTGCGTCTGCGCACCAATATCCGCAAGGAGGATTTGCGCGTCTATCGTGTGATGCTGCCACTCAAGGATGCCCGCGAGATTCTGCTTTACTATGTCAACGAGGCCAACGAACTTGCAGTGCATCCGCGCTGGTACAATACGCTGACCACCAATTGCACGACCGTGGTGTTTGATGTCACCCGCATGGTGGAAAAGGGCATCGCGCTTGATTGGCGCGTTCTCCTCAGCGGCTACTTCCCCAATTACGCCTATGACCACAAGGCGCTCGATCAGTCGGTGCCTTTCGATGTGCTGCGCGAAAAGGCGAAGTTTTCGCCGCGGGCGGAGGACGCCGACACGTTGCCATCGGACGAATTTTCCAAAGCCATTCGCGTTGGCGTACCGGGAATTCCGCAGAATTGATTTTTATTTGAAAGGGCCGAGGCGACGGATCGGCAAAACAAAAGTCCGAAATCAGACCGGTTCTTACCATTCACGCCTGGGCTTGTAGCGCACAGGCACCACGGGCCTAGCCAGCGCCACCCGAGTCATGAACCAAGCCAAGACCAGAAGATTACCTGCGCCAATAATTGCCAACATGGTTTCAGCTGCTTCAAACATTCCAAATATCTCCGCCCTGTAATCTTTGTATTGTGAGTATTAGGCCGCACAACACGCATAACCTTAGGCGTACACCCTGACATGGTCAATATGTGTACTTTTGCATCGTCGCCAGAAAGTGCTTGCGGCCCAAACCAAACAGGTAAGCATGCCAGCGAGACCAATGCTTTCGACCGCGACCATACAGGAAATGGATGCTGTAAAAAAACTCGAGGATCGGTGCAAACCACCGATCCTCGCAAATGTGTCCGGCGGGGCGCATCCAGCCAGCAAAGAAGCAATTAATCCAGGGCGTCCGCAACACGGGTCATGAACCAAGTGAACGCCAAAAGATTGCATCCTCCGATAATCGCCAAAGTAAATTCGATCGCATCTAACATGTACGACCTCACAATATTTCCACACGCTCAACATAGCGAGCGGCATAAAGCTTAAGAGCCGTCGCATCACGGGTCAATATATAAGTATATTGGGCGTATACGAACGATATGACTATCAGCAGCAATTTTAGTACTCTAGCCGCTGGATTCGCGCCGTTGCCAGCACGGCATCGGCTTTCGGAATGTCCATAACGACCTTCGGCAAAAATCGGTGGTATCGGCACGGCATCGCGGGCCGGCACACGATTGCATCCGAGCATAGAGACCTGGCGCAATTGCTGTCGTATTCGCTTGTTCGACGTAGCGGCGACCTATATATGCAGCTCGGGATTGCACCCTTATTTTTAGGATCTCGCATGAATCCGGAACTCGAAAGCCTGCTGCTCGACCATCTCAAAAGCTTCAAGGCAAGCCAGGAGCAGATTGAGCGCAAGCTGGACGAGCTCGGCCACCGCATCATGAGCCTGGAGACGGTCGTCGCCAAGGCGCAGGAAGAGCCTGGGATCCATGCGGGCGACGGCGCCCACCCGGATCACCGGCCGGACGCTAGGGCGATCCTGCCCTCGCAATCCGAACACATCCTAGCCCAAGCCGGCATCGGCAGCGTGCCCGGCCGCCGCGGCTGAGCGAGCCTGCGACACCAAGCGCTTTTCGCGGAGGGTGACAAGCTCTCCGCTTTGCGCTAAATAACCGCCATGATCCGCACCGCCTCCAGCTATTTCTTCTGGTTTTATGCTTATCCCAAGCCTCTGGCGGAGGGAGGACGGCGCTCGATCTGAAGAGGATCAAACGTTATACCCACCAACCGCCGGCTCCGGCGGTTTTTTTGTGCCGCCGTCCTGCAAAGCTCAAGGACCCGCACCCGTGACCATCTCCACCGACGATCTTCGTATCCGCCATATCCACGAACTCAGTGCGCCCAGTACCATCATGGGCGAATTGGCTCCGACCGATGCTGCGAGCCGCACAGTTGCCGAAGGACGCCGCGCCGTTCACCGCATCCTGCACGGCGAGGACGACCGGCTGATCGTGGTGATCGGCCCCTGCTCGATCCATGATCCGAAGGCCGCGATGGAATACGCTCAGCGCTTACGGGAACAGCGCGACCGGTTTGCGGACGATCTCGAAATCATCATGCGGGTCTATTTCGAGAAGCCACGGACCACGGTGGGGTGGAAAGGGCTGATCAACGATCCTGATCTCGACGAGACATTTGCCATCGACAAGGGCTTGCGGATCGCCCGCGGGTTATTGCGCGACATCAATGATCTCGGTCTACCGGCAGGGTGCGAATTCCTCGATATGCTGACGCCGCAATATATTGCCGATCTCGTCGGCTGGGGCGCGATCGGCGCACGCACGACCGAAAGCCAGGTGCACCGTGAGCTCGCCTCCGGCCTCTCCTGCCCGGTCGGCTTCAAGAACGGCACCGACGGCAATGTGCGCATCGCCATCGACGCGATCCGCGCCGCCTCGCAGCCGCATCATTTCATGGCAGTGACCAAGCACGGCCATGTCGGCATCGCCGCGACCAGCGGCAACGAGGATTGCCACATCATCCTGCGCGGCGGACATGCGCCCAATTACAGCGCCGCCCATGTGGACGCCGCCTGCACCGAACTGGCGAAAGCCAATTTGCGGCCGCAGGTGATGATCGATGCGAGCCATGCCAACAGTGCGAAGAAGCCGGAGAACCAGCCGCTGGTCATCGCTGATGTGGCGCGGCAGTTGGAGGCGGGGGATGCGCGCATCACCGGCGTGATGGTCGAGAGCAATCTTGTCGCCGGTCGGCAGGATCTCGTCCCCGGCAAGTCGCTCGTCTATGGCCAGAGCATCACCGACGGCTGCATCGATTGGGACACGACGGTCGCCGTGCTGGAGCGGCTCGCCCAAGCGGTGGTCGGCCGCCGCAAAAAAAATCGCGAGCCTGTCGAAATGCCGGTTCTTCAAACGACACCCCTTTGAGAGCATGATGGCAATGAGGCCTTCGCGCTCGCAACAGGAGAGACCCGATGCAACATCTGCTGATGATCTATGGCGACGAAGCAAAGATGATGGCTAACCCGCCGGAAGCGGTGAAAGAGATCACGGCGGCCTATGCCGCCTATACCGAAGCTCTGCAAAAAGCCGGCGTCTGGGTCGGCGGCAATCGCCTGCGCCCGACCTCCACCGCGACCATCGTGCGTGAGCGGGATGGCAAGGCGAGTGTGCTCAACGGGCCTTATGCCGAAACCAAGGAACAGCTCGCGGGCTATTATCTCATCGACGTGCCGGATCTCGATGCGGCTCTGTCCTGGGCCAGCAAATGCCCGGCCGCCAAGCACGGCACGATGGAAGTGCGGCCGATCTGGCCGGTCTGAGGGCCATTTCTTTCCGCCCGCCACGCGGCGGGCGGACGCTTTTCACGTCGAGGCGGCATGCGCGAGGCGGACGCACATCTTCAAGCGGAAGCAGTGGCACGGCGATCCTACGGTAAGCTGATCGCCCTCCTGGCGGCGCGCAGCCGCGACGTGGCGGCGGCTGAAGACGCCCTGTCGGAGGCTTTCGCCACGGCCCTCGAAGCCTGGCCGCGGGGCGAGGTTCCGGACAATCCGGAAGGCTGGCTGATGCGCGTCGCACGGCGGCGGATGATCGACCGCGCGCGCCGCCACGCCAGCGCCACCGCACAAGAAGATTACATCATCCTCTTGAGCCAGGAAGTCAGCAACATGGCGGACGACATCCCGCATATCCCCGACAACCGGCTCGCCTTGATGTTTGCCTGCGCCCATCCGGCGCTCGACGCGCAGGTGCGCGCGCCCTTGATCCTGCAAACCGTTCTCGGCTTCGACGCCGCCACGATCGCTGCCGCTTTCATGGTCGCGCCCGCAACCATGAGCCAACGTCTCGTGCGCGCCAAAAACAAGATCCGCCAAGCCGGCATCCCTTTCCGGATTCCCGATGCCGAGGAGTTGCCGGGCCGGCTCGAAACGGTGCTCGATGCGATCTACGCGATCTATACCGAAGGGTGGCCCGAACCTACCGTGCAGGGCGCGCGGCGTGATCTGGCGCGGGAGGCCATCTGGCTCGCCCGGCTCGTGACGCAGCTCATGCCGATGGAACCTGAGGCGCTCGGTCTGCTCGCGCTGATCCTGCATGCGGAAGCACGTCGTCGCGCACGGCGCAACGTCCGTGGCGGCTTCGTCCCATTGGCTGAACAGGACATTGGACTTTGGGATGGCGACCTGATCGCGCAAGGCGAGGAGGCGCTGCTGCGTGCGAGCCGGCACGGGCGCATCGGCCGCTATCAATTGGAGGCGGCAATTCAATCCGCCCATGCCGCGCGGCGCCTTTCGGGCAGCACCGATTGGCCGGCGATCTTATCGCTCTATGATGTGCTGGTGCAGCTTTCCGACTCGCCCGTTCTCGCGCTCAACCGCGCCGTCGCGGTGAGCGAGATCGACGGAGCCGTCGCCGCATTGCGAGCGTTGGAAGCTGTGCACGACGATCCGCGCCTTGCCGACTATCAGCCCTATTGGGCCGCGCGCGCCAAGCTTCTGGCTGAAACGGGCGCGTTTGTCGAAGCCGACAACGCCTATGCCCGCGCCATCGCGCTCGAAACCGACCCGGCCGTACAGGATTTTCTACAAGCCGCGCGCAAACGCATGCGGGTCTGACCGGAGCTTCCGCAACAAAAGCCTAGAAGCGCATTGACACAGCGACAACATGCACCCCCGCCCCCTCAGAATGCGCGGTTTTTCGAGCGATACATGCGATCGACAAGATTCGTGGTGACTTCCGGCATCGCATCGCGCTCGGGCACTATGTCCTCGACTGCATCGCCCCAATGCAAGGCCCGGTAATCGAAGCCCGTGGAAATGGTCGGCTTCACAATGGCAAAATAGGGCGAGATGTCGAAATCGCGCGGCGTATAAAGCGACGTGTCGCGAATATGCAGGATCTCTTCCCGCGCATGCTCGTGCATGCGTTCGGTGATTTCGGCGAGGATGGGATAACGCACCGCACCAAAAGCTTGCGCAATCAATGTCGAACAAATCATCTTGGTCGGATCGCCCGAGCCCATCGAGATGAAGCGCCTGCGCCAGCGGCGCGGAAACGGGACTGGCAAGAGATAGCGCATCAGATCAACGATATTCTTGGTATCGTATTCCAA
>Ga0206847_10162_pt2 | contig 18213 bp, 15 predicted proteins | sample Alteio_BWOrgCont_17_FD_152880 | JGI IMG/M metagenome (GOLD analysis project Ga0206847, IMG submission 152880) | Enriched cells from forest soil in Barre Woods Harvard Forest LTER site, Petersham, Massachusetts, United States -... | ecosystem: Environmental > Terrestrial > Soil > Temperate forest >... | reverse complement strand
GAGCATCCCCGCTCACCGCAATGGAAAATGGATGCCAGAGCATATCAAAAAGCAGCTCCTCGCTGAGATCGCCGTGCTGGAGCACGAGCTTTCCCACGAGCTTCCCGCGGAGATCAAGAAAGCCGTGGCCCTGGGAGATCTCTCGGAAAACGCCGAGTATCACATGGCCAAGCAGCGGCAGGTCTTCGTGAATGCGCGCCTTGGCCAGCTCAAAAAGCGTATGGCCGAGCTTTCGCTGGTCAATCTGACCAACATTCCCCACGACAAGGCCGGCTTTGGCTCGACGGTAGTTGTCTACGATTCAACCAAGGATGAGGAAATCGTCTACCGCCTCGTAACCAGCGAAGAATCCGACGTGACCAAGGGGCTGATCTCGACCACGTCGCCAATCGGTCGCGGTCTGGTGGGTACCCGCGTCGGCGACGTTGCCATCATCGTCACGCCCAACGGCAAGCGCGAGCTTGAGATTTTGAAACTGACTACGATCCACGATGAGGCGGCCGCAGCATCGCAGGAAGACGCCGCCGCCGGCACTCAACTTTAGCAAGGATTACCTGAATGACCTGGACCAGCGCTTTTGGCCGCGGTTGCGGCTGGCTTCTTGATCGAATTGTGCACGGCCTGGCGCTGACCAAAATCTCTCCTAACGTGCTCACGTTTATCGGCCTGGTCATCAACATAGTGGCCGCCGTACTCTTCGGACACGCCAATGCGGAAAACTCCGGCCTCATGTTCTTCTACGCCGGCCTTGTCATCTTCGGCGCCGGAATCTTCGACATGGTGGACGGCCGCGTAGCCCGCCGCAACAATCAGGTAACTGTCTTCGGTTCGTTTTTCGATTCCGTAATCGATCGCTATTCCGACGTAGTTCTCTTCTTTGGATTGCTCGTCTACTACGGCCGCATCAACCGCTTCCGCTACGTAGTGCTTGTCGCGTTCGTCATGGTGACCTCGTTAATGGTGAGCTACACCCGAGCAAGAGCCGAAGCCCTGATAGGCCAATGCAAAGTAGGCTTCATGGAGCGCCCCGAGCGCATAGTGCTCATCCTCCTGGGTGCTCTCTTCAACCACTGGGGAGTCATGGCCCCCGTCCTCTGGATACTAGCCGCGCTATCCACCATCACAGTAGTCCACCGCATCCAGTACACCTACTCCAAGACCAAGCATTTGGCCCCAATCAGCTGAACCTCGCCGCAAATCCAATTTGCTGAACCTCGCCAAAAATCTGTCATCCTGAGTGGAGCGCAGCGGAATCGAAGGACCTGCGGTTCGGTCAGGGGGATAGCTGCTCCATTCTGAATTGAGTTAAAGTGATACGGTACAAGCATCTTCCAGATGAGAGGAGGCGCAGCCATGGCCCATCCGTTTCTCAAGTCGATTCGCCCAGTAAACCTGCTCTCCTTCGGTCCGAACACGGAAGAGATCGAGCTACGCCCGCTGAACATCTTGATTGGGCCGAACGGGTCGGGCAAGTCGAACTTGATCGAAGTAATTCGCCTGCTCAGTTGTTTACCCGATAAAGATCCCTGGACAAGCGTTCTTGAGACTGGCGGAGTGGATGAATGGATTTGGAAGGGAGAGAAAGGGATCTCTCCGCTCTCCTCCATAGCCACTCGGATTTCGCTTGAATCATTACCCGAACTCCAGGCAGACGACAAGCCTCGTGTATATAAGCACTTAATCAGCCTTGCAAAGGTGCACTCTTCTTTCTATGTGACCTTGGAGTCCGTTAAGAGGGACAATGTTCCAGTTTTTGATAATCAACTTTATAGCTCTCTGGAAACCAGCGGCACCTTGGGAGAGCTACACCACCGAATTGGGGTTTCTACAGATTCGACGAATCTAGTTGCACTGAATCCTGAGCGGTCTATTCTCTCGCAACTCACTTCCAAAGGCATCTTGGAAGCACAGATAGGCACCTACCTCCATGAAGTTTTCGAAATCGGGGAGTTCTTTGAAAGTCTAGACTTTCATCAGGATTGGGAATTTGGAGTCGATCTAACCCCTCGCGATCCGAGACCGGTTGGACAGCCAGTTGACCGACTCAAGGAAGACGCTTACAACCTCGCACAGATGGTTGCACACTTCCGAGACTTTCATCGACCCGTGTTTGAGCGATTGAACGAGCTGATGAGGAAGTTTTATGAGCCCACAAAGAGCGTTGAAGTGCGGCTTGTTAGTACAAATCTTCAAATCGCGATCTCGGAGGATGGTGGATTCAGCGTTTCAGCGTTTCGGCTTTCTGACGGAACGTTACGTTGGATTGCATTGCTTGCGATCCTTCTCAATCCAACACCTGCTCCAGTGACATGTCTCGAAGAGCCGGAGCTGGGCCTTCATCCGGACATGATATCCACGCTTGCCGATCTGCTCCGCGATGCCTCTACCCGCACGCAGTTGATCGTGACGACACACTCACAAAGTTTGGTTTCGGAATTTTCCGATGATCCCGAAAGCGTGTGCGTGTGCGAGAAGATCGAAGGCGCAACGAGAATTCGCCGCCTGAGTAAGGAAAGATTGTCCTCATGGCTGGAGGACTATTCCCTCGGGCAGCTTTGGGCCAAAGGGGAAATCGGGGGAAATCGCTGGTGAAAGTGCGCATTTATGTGGAAGGCGGCCCAAAGGGAACCAACGCAGATGGCCTGCGTCGATTTAAGAATGGTTTTAAACAGCACTTCTTGAAATTGGACCCGCATCTGAATTCGCTTGACGTTTCGCCTTGTGGTTCGACCGATGACACCATTCGAGACTATGCACGCGCTGTCGGCGAGCACGAGCAGAATCGCATTGTCGCTTTGCTTGTGGACTCAGAAACTCTTGTCAGTGCTGAAACTCCTGCAAAACACCTAAAGACCAGGTTGGATTCCGCAAATATTCCACCAAATGAGCGCGAAAATATCTTTCTGATGGTTCAATGCATGGAAGCCTGGCTTGTTACCGATGTTGACGCACTGGAGAAGTGTTTCGGCAAAAAGTTGAAAGCTGGTGCGCTTCCGCAAAATCCAAACATCGAATCCGTGCCAAAGAGGGATGTCTTGAGCAAGCTCGCCATTGCAATTAAGGCAACACCAAGTGCGCCCTACCACAAGATTGATCACGGAGCGAAGATATTGGCTGAATTGAATCCAGATCGGGTGGGTAAGCGGTCGGCAAACGCACGCAACCTCCACTCGTTTTTAAGACATTCTATCCACTTGTGAGAATCCCTCAGCAGTTCACCATCACCGCCGAGCACCCTTCCTTCCCCGGCTTCCACTGCACCAGAAACGTAGTCACCGACGAAGCTTCCATCCGCCGCATCGACTCAAATTCCCCACTCCTCTGGCTATAGAGCAGCTTGCCCTTGTCGCTCAGCACAGCCAGCGCGGGCACGCCCTTGTCCAGCGGAACCTGATACTGCGCTGCGATGTCCAGATTGGTATCCATGTGGCCGATGTTCACGTGAACCAGCACAAAGTTGCTCTCCAGAATCGGAAGATTCTTGGCATTATGAAAGTAAATATCCAGCACCTGGCAATCCCCACACCAGTTTCCCCCAAAATCAATCAGCACCCGCTTATGGGTCTGCGCGGCGGTCTTCAGAGCGGCGGCCAGGTCGGCTTTGGCTTGCGTAGGCTCGGGATAGATTTCCCGGTTGGCCGAACGCGCCGTGCTGGCGCCAAGAGTCAACAGGACGGCAAGAGCAAGCAGCTTCATTGTCTTCAAGGGAGATCCTCCACTACTTCAGGCCATCGGTTTTGACAGCGCTTCATTCAGTCTGACATAAAGATGGGTCGCCGTTCCATTTTCATGGGACAATCCAGACGCCTGGGCATTTACTCTGGAGATGGGATGCCAAGCAGCAACGATGTGCGAAAACGGCTGGAGTCGGCCACTTACCCCGACCTTGGAAGCATGATGGAAGGCTACGCCCAGGCTGCAGCCGAGTGCGCCAGACGCGATTTCAAGCAAAAGCTCGACTTTACCTCAGACTCGATCGATAGCCTCGACGACATCCTGGTGCTCGTTGGGGAGAGCCCCGAATTGGATGTAGACTTCGAAGCGCGCCTTTGGGGCAGTTACCTGGGTGAAGTGCTCCGCCGTCGCTATGCCGGCAGTTGGGAGATGACCCAGTATCCCGGCGGCGTCGCAGCCGTTCCGTCCGTGGATGTGCGCGGTTCGCGGCTCTTTCCGCTCATGAAGGTCTACCGACGGCTGACTGTCGGCGAAGAAGAAGATTTGCGCGCCTTTTTCGCAATGGTGACGGAGAGGCTCGGCAAGCCGGCGCAAGTGAATTAACACCAACCTGAATCCGACCGCCCCCAGTTTCAATTCAGACTTCTGCGCGCCGATACCGCTTTGTGCGACAATGACTGTTGAGAATGCGTTCCGGGAGTGCCTGGCGCGCGGAGGATGAAATGAGCGATCTACTTCAGCCGTGGCACCTGATTGTATTGGCCGTGGTTGCATTCCTGCTATTCGGCGCAAAAAGACTGCCGGAATTGGGTAAAGGTCTGGGCGAAGGCCTGAAAGGCTTCAAGGAAGGCATCAAAGGGGTTACCGATCCCACGCCTGATCCGCCGGTGTCTCAGCACACCGTGACGCCCCCACCCGTTGCTCCAACCACAAACGACTCCAAGCAGAGCTAACGGCAAGAGCCGTCCACGGCCCTTTTTCTTATACGAAATGAACTGTCATCCTGAGCGAAGCGCTCTTCAGCGGAGTCGAAGGACCTGCTTTTTTGTTCCTTCCTGGTCCGAACTCCGCCGAAGAATGTTAGATCGCTCCACCCTTACCGCGACATCTCCGCCGAAGGATAATACCCGCTCTTCGCCGTCACATCCAGCCCCGGCCGGTCCACCCGCACATCGATCTTGCGGAACTTGCTGTCCATAATATTTTCGTGGCTGGTATAGACAATCGTGTACTGGTTCCGCGCATCCTTGGCTATATCGAAGTAGCTTTTCTCAATGCCGTTCAGATTCCGCTCAGAATCCGCCTGGCCGCCCGTCGCAGCAATGTATTTGTACAGAATGTTGTCGTACATGGTGAAGGGTAAATGGACTCTGCTGATGAACCCCTCGCCCCATATAGCCGATGTGCCCACCAGCGTGCCATAAACCGCAATTTCGTTCGCTTGCAGGTAGTGGATTACCTCGCCAAGCTTGGCCTTGCTGCCATACTCGTGGCCATCGGAGATAACGTAGATGATGCGGCGGCGGTCCCTGGGCCGGCTGGTCAGTTCCTTCGCGGCTGCCAGAATGGCGTCGTTGAGGGTGTGAACCTCCTTTTGGATGTTCATCACGCCACCTCCGGGGCCGGTTGAAACTCCAGGCTGTATGGTCGGGTCAGCGCAGTTGCCGTTGACATGGATGGGGCAACCCGCCAGAGGGCCGCTGTTGATCGGCACCTGCATGTCGGTTCCCTCTCCCTTGGCCATCGCAAGCACAAAGGGAACCCGTGCGCTCTGTGCGCCAGTGAAGCCGCCGGAGCGGTTTTGCGCGCCATTGCCATAAGTGAAAACAGCCAATTCATCGTAAGGAGTCAGCGCGCCCTGGATCGCGTCAAGCGAGCTATTCACCTTGGACATTACATCGGAGGTCATGCTCTGATCGATCACGAAAGCAATCGAAAGCGGAAATGCGTCCACCGAGAAGAAGCTGATATGTTCCCGCGTATCGTTCTCATAAACCTTGAAATCGCGCCATGTCAGGCCCGCAACCAGCTTGCCCTTGTTGTCCTTCACGGTCACTGGAACCACAATTTCCGTCGTCCGCAGGTGGATTGTTGTGCCCAGATCCGCCGCATTCAGAATCGCTGGGGTTTTCGTCTCGAATGTATCCTTGGCTTCCGAAGTGGGCGCATGGCTGCTCGGCGCAACGTTGTCAGGCGGAGTGTCCGAAGAAGATGAAGCGGGTGTCGACGGGTCTCCAGCGCCAATTCCCGGCGTAATCGGCCCATTCACATCCGCCAGCGGCTTCGGCGCCTGAGGCACAGGCGCGTCCGGCACAGGTGTTTGCTGCTCCTGGGCATGAGCCCCCGGAGCCAGATTCAGGTTCAAGCTCAGAAGCGCCGCCAGCGCCATTGCCGTCAAACGAAGCTTCACAGGTATTCTCCACTTTCCATTCATACGCAATCTCACAACAGACAACTGACAACAGACAACTGAATACTGAACGCAAGACTGCTTCGTCAGATTATCAGACGCGCCAGCCTTCAGCAGGTTGCCCAGCAAGCTTGAAAGAGTTCAGGTATGCTTTCCTCGGAGTTCAATTTTCGTCTAACGGACCAGAATGCGCATTCGCGTGGGACTCGCCGCTTTGATGCTCGGCCTGCCGGGGTTCTCTCTTGCCGGCCTGGCTCAGCTTGCGCCCTCGCCTGACGCGCCGCCAGTCAGCACCGCTCCCGCTCCCACTCAGGATGAACAGTCCGTCGCCACCTTCAAGCTTCAGGTGAACCTCGTCGACATGTTTTTTACCGTCAAGGACAAGCAGGGAAACCTCGTTCCCCACCTAACCAAGGACGACTGCACCATCTCTGAAGACAAGGAACCGCAAAAGCTCAAGAGCTTTGTCGCGGAGACGCACCAGCCCCTCACCCTCGGCATTCTGCTCGATACTTCCGGCAGCCAGCAACGCGTGCTGCCACTTGAGCAAGACGTAGGCGCCCAATTCCTTGAGCGTGTGCTGCAAAAGAAGGACGAAGCATTTCTGCTCTCCTTCGACGTCAACGTCGATCTGCTGCAGGACTACACCAACAGCCCGCGCCTTCTTTCGCGAGCCATGAGCAAAGCAGAAATCAACACCGCCGGCGGCAATGGCGCAGCGGGAATCCCGGGAGCCGGTGGCGGCACGATTCCCACCATCGGCGCGCCCAAAGGAACGCTGCTCTACGACGCGGTCTACCTGGCATCGAATGAAAAAATGAACCAGGAGACAGGCCGCAAAGCCATGATCCTGCTCACCGACGGCGAAGACGAAGGCAGCGTTCACAAGATTCAGGAAGCCATTGCGGCCGCGCAGAAATCCAACGTCATCGTTTACACAATTCTGATTGCAGATCGAGGCTTCTACGGCGGATTTGGATACAGCGGCTACTCAGCCATGAAAAAGCTGACAGAGGAAACTGGTGGCCGCCTCATCGACGTAGGCAACAACGGCAAGAAGCTCGAGGCCGCTTTCCAGCAGATTGAAGACGAATTGCGCACCCAATATGTGGCCAGCTACACGCCGTTGAACACCAAACTGGACGGCACTTTCCGCCATACGACAGTCGAATGCCGGGGAGATGGCCTGAAAGTCCAGGTCCGCAAGGGCTATTTCGCAGTCCCGCCGCAGAATTAAGACCTGCCACAGCAACGACAACCCATAGAAAAACTGGCGGATGTTCATTCCTCGGACAGTCGATGTCCGAGGAATGCTCCGCCGTGTGCCGTTTTCAGACAGATGATTACCTGCGGATAACCCTCCGTAATCTGGCGCCTTTCATTGGCTTTCTCTAATATCGGCTCAAGAAGAAAAAAGTTTAGGCCTGATCGGAATTATTTTTCCCCCTCAGGATCCCAAACTTCGAGGTCCCTGCGATGATCACAAATTGCGCCGTCAATGAAGGTTTCGAGATTAGCCCCCGCTTTCGCCGCATGGTCGAAGAACGGATCAACCGGCTTGAGAAGGATGCCGAGCACGATGAGGCAATGGTGACTGACCTCGCCGACCCCGATCATATCCGCCGGCAAATGCGCCTCGTGGCCATGCAACGGTCAGAAGCCTTGCGCATGAGGCTTTTCCTCTACCACTCCAAGACGCGCCTCCCCAGGCCGATGATCGCAATTTAGTTTTCCGCTTGCCGATCGGCAGGATAAAAAATCCAAGGGCCGCAACCTCATACTCAAGAGGTTGCGGCCCTTTCTTGCGCCTGCAAAAATTTGGAGCACCGGGCGGGTTTCGAACCCGCGAATACAGGTTTTGCAGACCTGCGCGTTAGCCACTTCGCCACCGGTGCTTGAAAGGCAGTTTTCAGAAATCAGTTGTCAGTTCTCAGCCAACTTGGTAGCTGACGGTCCTTATCTGACCACTGACCACTGACAACTGCAATTAAAAACCCACCACGCTCTCTAGCGGGTGGGTCGTCTAAGCTCAGATTCCTTCTCTTCGAATCTAGCCCAGCGAACACGCCCGCGCGGCGCAGCTCTGACAGCAGCAGCAAAGACAGCAAGCGGGAATGAAATTCTGGGCCAAAATAATCCTTTCCGTCCGGAGGGCAACATGAAACTGCAATCCAGCTGGTATCAGTAGATTAGTTTGGGCCTGCTTTGCTGTCAAGCCTCACTCCCTTCCGATATAAGATGAGCCATAACGGCAATGCCCTGAAAAAGGCTTGCCCAGGATCAGTTCAATGCAACTCGATTACTTCATCGTCGACGTCTTCACAGACACAGCGCTCACCGGCAACTCCCTGGCCGTAGTCATGAACGATGCGGCGCTCACCACTGACCAGATGCACTCCATTGCGCGTGAATTCAACCTGAGCGAGACCACCTTTGTCGAGCGCAGGCCGCCCGAACTTGAGCAGCGCGAGGGCATTCGCGTCCGCATCTTCACCACTCAGGAAGAGCTTCCCTTCGCCGGCCATCCAACGCTCGGAACCGCAAGCGTGCTGCGTCTCACCGCGCCAGAGACTGTGCGCCAGAACACCGTAACCCTTGCGCTCAACGTAGGCCCCGTCCCGGTTCGCTTCGACCCCGAAGGCTCCTTCGGCGAGATGACTCAGCGCGATCCGGAGTTCGGCGAAGAGCTCGATCCCCAACAAGTAGCCCGCCTCACCGGCCTTTCCGAAGAAGACCTGAACCCAGCCGTGCCGCCACAAGTAGTCTCCACCGGCACTGCGTTCGCGATAGTGGCCCTCAAGTCGCACCAGTCATTGGCCAGGCTCCGCGTAAGTCAGGATGACGCCACAGCGTGGTTGCGCGCCCATGGTGCACGCTGGTTTTATGTGCTTGGTCCAACTGGTGAGCAAGCGCCCGCATGGCGCGCGCGCATGCAGTTCAACGGCGGCGAAGATCCAGCCACAGGCTCGGCCGCTGGGTGCGCGATCAGCCATCTCGTTCATCGCGGCGCCGTGCCTTCAGGCCAGCGCGTGCATCTCCGCCAGGGCGTGGAAATGGCAAGGCCAAGCGACCTCTATCTCTCCGCAAAAATTCAGAACACGGCTGCACAGCCACCAACATCGAAGGTCAGCGAAGTACGCGTTGGTGGCAGCACCGTTCTTGTTGCAAATGGCCGGCTTTTCCTGCCGTGATGCACACGCTTTCAACAGGGCATTCCTCAAGGCAAATAACGGCAATAATTAGATCTAGCTAATTTTCAATTGTTACAGTTTGATTTTCAGTCCGCGCTTCGCTACTTATTCCCTCTTCCCAGATACCTCCAGGACCCGTACTCTTGGCTTTCATTGAAGCAATTTAACCGATTCCTACATCGGCCTTCACCCAGGTTTCATACGTAATCTGACTGCGAACAAAACAACTGGCTTTCTGTGTATCGAATAGTTTAATGCCGCATAGCGCGAACGGATCTGCCCATCCCCTGGGCTCCTGTGGCGCATTGCAAGGCCATTCAGACTGCAAGATCAACCAGAAAATATCAGTTCTTTTTCCGGTCATCGGACCAGGCAATCCATGTCGCCATCCCGCCACCAGAGCCAGGGAGGGGCGACGTGTTGCCTGACGAATCAAAACAGAAGTTGAGAGCAAGGAGCTTATCCCGAAGATGCGACCGAAGAAAGTTATTCTCTGTGTAGACGACAATGAACAGGAACTCTCCGTGCTCACGTTCATGCTGGCAACCAACGGTTACAGGGTTCTATCCGCCCTCAATGGTCAGGAAGCGATAGGCATGTTTTCCGCAACGATCGTAGATATTGTGCTTGCCGACTTTGCCATGCCGCAGATGGATGGCAATCAGCTTGTGGGCCGTCTCAAGCAGTCCGCACCCCATATTCCCATGATCCTGCTGGGCGATCCCCAGAAGATGTCGAGCGATGCGCACGTAGCGGACGCACTGCTGCCCAAGAAGAGTTGCAGCGCCCAGGAGTTGCTCGAGCGCATCAAGCTGATGAGCGCCCGCAAGCGTGGCCCCCGCAAAGGCTCCGTCCGCGTGTCGCAGTCGCCGGAGTTGGCCGTGGCTTCCTAGCGCCCTGTTACTAAAACTCCTACCAACAATTGCACTGTCATCCTGAGAGAAGCGTACTTCAGCGGAGTCGAAGGACCTGCGGTTGCATTTCGGAACTTACAGATCGAATCCTCGACTCAGGGCATTAGATCGGCTGTTATGAACACGCACTGTAAGAGGGCACGACTTCAGTCGGGCCGAAAACGGCCGGAAGTACGGGGGTTTTAACCCCTGCGGGCTGCTCTTGCAAAATTCACCTCAGCACTTTAACCTCTTCCCTTACACCAGAATCAGGGGGCAATTGTAACTATGCGACGGCGTGATTTTGTCAAGGGGATATTGGCTGCATCAGCCGCAGCCAGAGCAGCCTCCGCACAACAAGCAGCGCCAACCCAAACGCCGCATTCGCTGCCGCCCGCGGGACCGGTCGCTCCCGGACCAACTCCATGGATGCGCGGCCTCATGGAAGTGAAGCCGCTCGAAATGACCACGCTGGTCCCCGATGCGGTGGCTCAAACAGACGCGCATTTTTTCAATCCACTACAAACAGCAACGCTGCATCGTCTGTGCGAAGTCTTAATGCCGCCGCTCAAAGGCTACCCAGGAGCGCTCGATGCCGGAACGCCCGAGTTCCTGGATTTTCTCATCGGCGTTTCTCCAAGAGATCGCAAGCTCATGTATCAGAGCGGCCTCGATTGGCTGAATGCGGAGGCGGAAGCCAAGTACTTCCTCCCGTTTGCAAAGACCAACAACGCACAGGCCGATGCGTTGATTCGTCCATGGCTGCGCGCGTGGATGACGGACCATCCACCCACCGAGCACCACGCCCGCTTCATCAATCTCGCACATAGCGATATACGCACCGCAACCGTCAACTCGCAGGCATGGAGTGAAGCATCCCAAGCCGCAGGCCAAACCGCATCGGGCTTCGATCTCTATTGGTATCCGGTCGACCCGGACGTTCATCGCGAAACCAGAACGCCGATGCGCCCGTCAGGGCAGAGTTCAAGCCCCCAGGAAGGTCATGCGTGACAAGCCTCAAAACATTCGCAAGTGAGGAACGATGAGCGACGAGACAGTTGATGTATTAATTATTGGCTCTGGGCATTCGGGCGGCATGGCAGCAAAAATGCTGACGGAGAAGGGCATCTCCTGCCTCATGCTCAACGCGGGCCCCGTCGCCGACCCACACAAGGACACCGAGATCAAGCCAACGTATGCGCTGCCATTTCGCGGCTTTAAACAGCCTGGAATTCTGCCACACGTTTTTCAGTCGAACGAGTTCAATGCGAATACCTGGGTCGACGAAAAGGAAAACCCCTACACACACAATCCGCAGCAGCCATACAACTGGGTCAGAGTCCGTCTCTTCGGTGGACGCTCGCTCTTTTGGTCGCGCCAATCCTTTCGCCTCAGCGATTACGAGTTCAAAGCCAAATCGCATGACGGCTACGGCGATGACTGGCCCATCAGCCTCAAGGATCTAGGCCCCTACTACGCACGCGTCGAGGAAATCTTTCGCGTCACCGGTCATGCCGACGGCCTGCCGCAGTATCCCGACGGCAATTTCATACCGGACGATTCGCCGTGGTCCGGCTCCATGCAGCGCTTCGTTGCGGCCGGTAAGTCGATGGCAATTCCTGTTTGCAAGGCACGTAGTTCGCAGGGCGTCGATGGCTTGGCCAGTTCGGTCAACCTGCTGCTCCCCGATGCCGTTGCCACCGGAAAGCTGCGCGCCATTCCCAACGTCGTTGTCCGCGAATTGAGCGTGGACAAAAACACTGGCCTGCTCAATGAAGTCCACTTTGTCGATCGTTTGTCGCGGCGAGAAATGAGTGTCAAAGCGCGCGTTGTTGTGCTTGCCGCTGGAACCCTCGAGAGCACGCGGCTGCTCTTGAATTCCAAGATTGCCAACTCCAGCGGCGTGCTTGGCCACTACTTGATCGACCAGATCTACGGTGCGGGAATCTCGTGCTCGGTGCCCGAGGCGCGCGACGGAAAAGGCGGCCCGGATTTGATGGGTGGAAGCGGGATCATTCCACGCTTTCGCAACATCGACAGCAAGGCCAAGAATTTCATTCGCGGTTACGCTCTCAACTTATACAGCAACACGCATGGAATGGACCCGCATCACTTTGCCGCATACGGAGAGGAGTTACAGAACAAGTTGGACAGCTATTACGGCAGCGGATTTTCCGCTGGAATCATGGGTGAAGTTCTGGCGCGCTATGAGAACCATGTAAGCATCGACAAAAATGTAGTGGACGCGTGGGACATTCCCGCGCTGCGCATTCAGACCAGCTATACCGATAATGAATTCAACATGGCGCGCGATGCCGTGGATACAGCCGTTGCGCTGGCTGAGGCCGCGGGCTTTGAGGTGCTGACAAAAAATTACGACCCCAATCCGCCCGGCTACAGCATTCATGAACTAGGCACCTGCCGCATGGGCGACGACCCAAAGACCAGCGTACTGAACAAGTGGAATCAGAGCCACGACATCAAGAATCTTTTTGTAGTTGACGGCAGCAGCTTCGTAAGCGCCGGATGGCAAAACCCAACCATGACCATCCTCGCGCTAGCCATGCGTTCCGCAGGATATCTGGCTGATCAGATGCGGATGGGGAATCTATAGGTGGACGGCGTGGCATTTTGAAGGCAGGGCAATAGCACGGGAGTCCTCGGTGGTGCTCAAAAACCGCTGAGCCAGTGACATCGTCTACTACCGATACCACCCGCCTCGCGCCCCGGAATCTGGGCCTTCATTCGCCACAATGTGACGAACAAAGGCCCAGTCACTGCCTATTGTGCCGTGTAGGAGTAGTCGTTGTAGAGCATGACGCCACCGATCACCGAATAGAGCCGTGCATAGATTGTTTTTCCATTCGTCGGAAGCCCAGTCACGTTTACCGAAGTACCATTCATACGGCCCGAAAGATAGAGTTCATAACCTCCTGGCGCGACGGTACTCAGGTGCAGATCGTATTGCGTAACCCCGCCCCCGGCTGACCACGTAAATGTCTGGCTGCTGCCCGTCAACGTGCTGCCCGGCGTCGGAGAAGTAAGCTTGGCCAGCGACGCCGCAGTGTAGGTGTAATCGTTGTAGAGCATGACGCCACCGATCACCGAATAGAGCCGGGCGTAGATTGTTTTTCCATTCGTCGGAAGCCCAGTCACGTTCACCGAAGTACCGTTAATTCGCCCCGAAAGATAGAGTTCATAACCTCCCGGCGCAACAGTGCTCAGGTGCAGATCGTACTGCGTGACCCCACCCCCGGGAGTCCACTTGAACGTCAGGCTGCTACTCGTCAACGTGCTGCCCGGCGCTGGAGATGTCAGCTTAGCCAGCGATGCCGCGGTGTACGTGTAGTCGTTGTATTGCATAACTCCGCTAATCACCGAATAGAGCCGTGCATAGATTGTCTTTCCGTTCGTGGGAATCCCTGACACGCTCACTGATTTGCCCGTGAAGCGCCCTGACAGGTAGAGTTCGTAACCTCCTGGCGCAACTGTGCTCAGATGCAGATCGTACTGCGTGACACCGATGCCGGCAGTCCATGCGAAGGTTGCGCTGGAACCAGTCAGCGTGCTGCCCGGTGTGGGAGCCGTCATCGCTGCAAGTGTGCCGGTTGCAACAGTCTTTTGAGAGAGCGCAGTCGAAGTGCTTGCGCTGAAGTAGTCGGAGCCGTTGAAGCTTGCGGTAATGGAATTGGTTCCCAGCGGCAACGCCGTTGTGATCAAGGAGACAGCTCCGTTGGAAAGTGTTCCAGTCCCAATGCTTGATCCATTCGAGAAGAAGGTTACGGTTCCAGTTGGAGTGCCTCCCGCACTGGTCACAGTAGCCGTGAAAGTGACGGACTCACCAACCACCGATGGGTTGAGTGAAGAGACAACCTTGGTGGTCGTGGCGGCCCTGTTGACAGTGAACACTCCGCTGCTGATGGCTGTCCCGCCGGGCGTAGTCAAAACAACTTCCCCGGTCTTTGCCGCAGAAGGAACTTCAAATGTCACTTCCGAATCGGAGTGGACATCAAATGACGCTACTTTTTCTCCGCCGACTGTGATGGACTCCGTTTGAATGAGCCCGCTCCCTGTCAACGTAACCGTGTCACCGACCTTCGCGCTGAGCGGCGAAACCTGTGTGAGTTGCGGAGTCACGCGAAACACGCTGTTGCTGGCCAAGTCTCCTGAGCTCATGTTGACTCTTACAAATCCGGTCTCGCCAGACGGAACCGTGGCGGTCAAGAAGGTGTCGGAGACAACGTGGAAGCTGGCGGGTGTTCCATTGAATTCAACGCTGGAAGCCTGTGAGAAACCTTGCCCCAGGATGCCTACAGTGCTTCCTACCAGCCCCACACTGCTGGTTACTTGAATGAATGGTTTGAAGCCATCCGTGAAGCTGTATACAACGCCGTCTAAATTAGCGCCTCCCCGTTTGGTCATTCCGAAAATTGCGCCGTCAGTGTGTTGAATGGGAGTGGCATATTCGCCATCGCCGTGAGGAACGTCGAAGCTGTAGAGCACCGAATAGTCACCGTCCGTAGACAGCGAGAAAATTACCCCGTAGCCGTAAACGCCACCCCAGACGGTCGCGCCATAGAGGTTTCCGTCGGCACCGGCGATCAGTCCCGCGTCGGCTTCGTATCCGCCTTGCGTATGCACGTTATCGAAGTCGACCACCACAGTAAACACACCAGCAGGAGTAATGCGGTAGATAACTCCGGCATCCCAGGTTCCTCCGGCTGTGGTTGTGCCATAGAGATTTCCGTCGGCGCCTTCTACCAGGCCGCCAATCGGAAATGATCCGTTCGTTCCGTCGAAGCTATGGATGATCGTAGAAGTGTTCCCGCTGATTTTGTAAATTGTGCCTGCGGACTTCGTGCCGCCGAATTCGGTCACTCCGTAGAATGAGCCGTCAATCGTCTGGAGAAGTTGCCCAAAGCTGCTTGTTGGGATTTTTGTGATCACGTGAACCACGCCTTGCGGTGTCATCATGAAGGCTGCGCCGGGGTAAGACGTACCGTAGAAATTTCCGTCCGCGCCCACGATGAGCGGAGAAACCGGAAGCCCACCGTCCGCATTTCCCGTGAAGTCGTAGAGTACGGTCAGGTCACCCGCGGGTGTGATCTTGAAGATGTTGCCAAAGCCGTTAGCGCCACCCTCCTCCGCCATTCCATAGAGATCGCCATCTGGACCAAGTGTCAGTCCGCCAACCGGCGTGCTTCCGTGTGTTCCGTCGAAGTTGTAAAGAATAACCAGGCCCCCGGCCGGAGGGATTTTGAAGATCATTCCCTTATTGTTTTTTCCCCCGGTCGCCGTGACTCCATAAACGTCGTTGTCCCGTCCTTGAGCCATAAGTGAGGGATGCTGAGGGCAGCATCCATCTGGCGTGCCGGCGAAGTCGTATAGGTCCTTGTAGCTCTGAGCGCTTAGAGTCGTTGCGCCGAATGCCAGCAGCGCAAGAAAGAGAAATGGCCAGGCAATGCCTCGGCCTGCCATTTGGAGACGGGATGGCGCCCGAAAAGACCGGCGAGCATCGCCAAGGATTCGCGCGGCAGAGTGCGTGGAATTGATCATCATGTGTTTCCTCCAGATTTTCCTTCACAGCGAGATAGCGAGATGGATGGGCGCTTCCGGGATTTCTTCGCTATTGATAGGAACGGAAAAACGGAGAAAACTAGCTCAAAGATGAAATTTCTGGTTCAAATAAGGGCAGAGATTCCACCGAGCGTTCGGATTGTGGGGAGAGCGCAAGACCCCAGGTCTTGAATTCAGTAGAGGCTCAGTGAGCCACTGGTGACAGACTCCCGACGACCGGTGTGGCCCGGGGTCGTCGCCGACGTGAAACAGTGCACAGGAAAAGGTAACACCTGCATTGTCGCCAAACCTGAAGTTACCTTTCGGAAGACGACGTTTCCTGATGCGATCGCCTTGGACCCTGGGTGAGTCTTTCGCTGGAACCGGGCTGGGCTATTAGGATAACCCCATGCGATTCCATGACTATCTTTCTCGCGCATCCAGGCTTCTGGTTCTCTGTGCTGCTGTCGTGATCTCTTTCCCGGCCTGTGCTCTTCAACAGGCAGCCACCAAGCCGAATACTCCCGCCACTCCATCTCAACAGACCGCCCCGCTACCGACAGCCAAACCCGCTGAGCCCCCTGCTACTACTCCAGCCCCAGCTGCGCCCCAGGCGAAACACGTCCGCCCCATCGACGCAGCAGCGCCCTTGCCCACGCGCTATGACTTTCTGCGCGGCGCATACGGCCCTTATCGCGCCAACAACGACCTGCTCTATTACCACCTGGACATTCGCGTCGACCCTGACAAGCAATTCGTCAGCGGCAAGAACACCATCCGCTTCAAGATGCTCAAAGACGGCACGCGCATCCAGCTTGACCTGCGCGACACCCTGAACATCGACAAGATTCTTCTCGGAACAACGGTGCTTAAATACGAGCGCGACACTGGCGCTGTCTTTGTCGATTTCCCTGAAACGCTGCATGCGGGCCATGTCTATTCCATTGATTTTTATTACTCCGGCCACCCTGAAGAGACCGGCCGATTCGGTGGCATGACCTTCAAAAAAGATCCCTCCGGCCATGTATGGATCAACACCGCCTGCGAGGAAACCGGCGCGAGCATGTGGTGGCCAGACAAGGACCAGTGGCGCGATGAAGTGGAGAGCATGGACATCAGCGTCGCCGTCCCCAACGGCCTGATGGACGTATCGAACGGAAAGTTTGTTGCCAAGACCGACCTGGGCGACGGCTACACGCGCTGGGACTGGCATGTCAGCTACGGGATCAACAATTACGATGTGTCGCTGAACATTGGCGACTACGTACATTTCGGCGAAGAACTGCCAGAGCCCTCAGGCAGCAAGCTGGCGATGGATTACTACGTGCTGCCCGAAGATCTCGATAAGGCCAAAATTCAGTTCGCTCAGGCGAAGGGCATGATCGAAGCCTATCAGCACTACTTTGGCGAGTACCCCTTCATCAAAGACGGCTACAAGCTGGTCGAAGCGCCTTACTCAGGCATGGAACATCAGAGCGCCGTGACCTATGGAAATCTGTTCAAAAACGGCTACCTGGGCCGTGATTGGACGGGCGTCGGCATCAATACGCGCTTCGACTTCATCATCATTCACGAGAGCGGCCATGAGTGGTTCGGGAACAGCATCACAGCGCAGGATTCATCCGACATGTGGATTCACGAAGGCTGGACCACCTATCTTGAAACCCTCTATGTCGAATACCGCTGGGGCCACGACGATGCGCTTAAATACACGGGCGGCTTGAAGCCCAAGGTCACGAACATGCGGCCCATCATCGCCGAGCGTGGCGTAAATGCCGAGCCCACGCAGGACATGTATTTCAAAGGCGCGCTGATGATCAACACACTGCGCAGCGTAGTGAATGACGATGCGAAGTGGTGGGCGCTGCTGCATGAGTTTTATCAGCACTTCAAATATCAAAACATCATGACGGAAGATGTGGTGGCGTGGTTCAACCTGCATACGGGCATGAACCTTACGCCCATCTTCGACCAATACCTGCGTCATGCCGCGATACCGCGCCTCGAGTTGCTGTTTGGCGAGAATGCCGGAACGGTGATGTACAAATGGAACGTTGACGAGGACAATTTTGCCATGCCCGTCCGGGTTGGCACGCCGGACCACTGGCAGATTATTCATCCCACAACGAAGTGGCAGACGATGCAAACGCCGCTGAGCAAAGATGAATTTCAGGTCGCAACTGACCTCTACTACATCGACGTCAATAAGCAGTAGGACGGAAGTAGCTGCGGGAGATTTCTCCCCGCAGCCGCATTTGATAACGCTTTCATCGATCTATTCAGGCACGCGCTCAAAATTATTGATCAATCTGCTCTTGACGACTCTACGCGGAAGTGGGCATACTCGCGACTTGTGCCCAGGCTGGATATTTTTACCCCAGCGTTAACGGGAGTCGCCATTTTATGGATCTCATTCTTGTTCGTCTTCTCTTTGCGGCCTTACGCTGGCGGTCACGACGCTGTAGAAGTTGACGCGGCGACCGTTGCG
>Ga0206847_10231_pt1 | contig 18283 bp, 17 predicted proteins | sample Alteio_BWOrgCont_17_FD_152880 | JGI IMG/M metagenome (GOLD analysis project Ga0206847, IMG submission 152880) | Enriched cells from forest soil in Barre Woods Harvard Forest LTER site, Petersham, Massachusetts, United States -... | ecosystem: Environmental > Terrestrial > Soil > Temperate forest >... | reverse complement strand
CGGTCCTGCGGTCCAAGCCGAGCTTTTGGGCCGCGGCCGCGAGCACTGCCAGCGCATGATATCCGTGGCTGGACGAGTAGCTCACGGTAAACGCGTCGAACTTGGACTCGGGAATTTCCAGCATCTGTCCAACTCTGGAGAACAACCCAGTGATCTCGCGGCGGCCGACAGCGGGAAAATTCCGGTCGAAGGCCAGCGCGGTGAGTCCTCGACAGTTGCGGCAGACGGGACTCGGCATGGCTCTTGCCCACCGAACGGGGGTTGGCAAGCCGGCGCGCAACTTTGCGAACGGCACGCCCGCCGCCAGACTCACCGCGGTCAGCGGCCGGTCTACCGGACCGATTTCCCGAAGTAGACTGCCGACCGAGTCTGGCCGCACAGCGATAATCAGCAGTTTTGCCTTTTCGACTGCTTGCTTCAGATTTTTCTCGACATCCACCGCGTAATTTTTCCGGAGATCGCGGAGCTTCCGGGGATTGCGGTCATGCACGATGATCGGTTTGCCGTACTCGGCTAATTGCAAGCCGGCGAGCAAAGCGCCGGTGATGCGTCCTCCGCCAAGAAAGACAGTTGCGTTCATGCCAATTCCGCGCAGGCCCGGCCAGCCGCTTCGATCAGGGCTGCGACGTCGTTTTCGGTGTGCGCCGTCGAGATGATCCAATGCAGGCCGTTGGAAGGAGTCATGTAGATTCCGTTCTCGATCAGCCGGCGAACGAATCGCGAATAGCGCGCGGTGTCGACGTACGCGCAGTAATCACGATAATCGTGGATCGCTTCGCGTTCGGTGAAGTAAATCTGAAACATCGGCCCGAAACCTTGCACGATGGCTCTCACCCCTTTGCGCCTGAAGACTTCGCGCAGGCCTGCGACAGCGGCATCGCCGACAGCATGCAGCTTGCGATAAACGTTCTCGACGGACAACAAGTCCAGGCTCGCGGCGATCACTTTCATTGTGAGGCGATGTCCATTGAACGTGCCATAGTGCAGAACCATGTTTTCTCCCCAGCGCATGCGATCCAGAATGGCGCGGGGTCCGGCAACGGCGCCCACGGGGAAGCCCGCGCCCAGCGCTTTGCCAAAGGTGCTGAGGTCGGGCTGGATTTCGTAATACTGCTGGCAACCGCCCGGGGCATAGCGAAAGCCGGTGACCACTTCATCGAAAATGAGCAGCGCCCCGTACTTGCGGGTGAGTTCGCGAAGTCTCGGCAGATATCCATCGCGCGGCAGGATGCACCCCATGTTGGCCATAATCGGCTCTGAAATCACAGCAGCCAGTTCGTGTCCGTGGCGGCGCATGATGCGATCGAGGGCGGCAACATCGTTCCACGGTGCGAGTACGACATCGTCGAAGGTGGCGGAAGGAATGCCGCGCGAGTCAGGGATTCTTGTGGGGTTTTCCGGATTGCCCAGTTGCTCGGGTGGATGGCTGTGGGCATTCAACAGATAAGGATCGTACCAGCCGTGGTAGTGGCCCTCGAACTTCAGGAACTTGTTCCGGCCGGTATGGGCGCGAGCCAAACGCAGCGCCAGCATGGTGGCTTCGCTGCCGGAGTTGGCAAAGCGCACCACTTCGGCCGAGGGCACCATGCGGCGGCAACGCTCGGCGGCCTCCACTTCGGCGGAGGTGGCTGCGGCAAAGTGCGAGCCTAGCGCCATGGCGTCGGTTACCACGGACAGCAGCTTGGGATGCGCATGGCCATGAATCAACGCGCCAAACGACATCACGAAATCTATGTACTCGTTGCCGTCGGCGTCCCAGACATGCGAGCCCTTTCCGCGTTCGAGAAAAATCGGACCCGACGGGTACACTGCGGCGCCACGGGAAGGCGAATTCACGCCTTCGACCAAGGACCGCTGAGCACGCTCAAATAACTGCTGCGAGCGTGCGTGATTTCGGGTTGAAGTCGTGTGCGTCATGGTTTTTTAGATCAGAAGCTAGTCGGCGATGCCGCCACCATCGACCACCAGCGCCGCGCCGGTCATGAACGAGGAGTCGTCCGATGCCAGAAACAGGACGGCCTTTGCGATTTCCTCCGGCGTTCCAATTCTCCCCAGCGGACGGTCAGCGCAACCGGCGAGATAATCCTCCCATTTCAGGCCGCGCATTTTAGCGTCGGGTGGAAGCATCGGCGTGTCAACATCGCCGGGGCAGACGCAGTTCACTCGAATTCCCTGGGGCCCGTGGTCGATGGCCATCGCCCTGGTCAGCAACACGACGCCACCCTTCGATGCGCAATAAGCAACCGCTGAGTCACCTCCCGCGAGGCCCCATCCGGAACTGTTATTGATGATGACACCGCTGCCCTGGCGGATCATGTGCGGCAGCGCAACCTTTGACATCAGGAATGTCCCCTTCAGGTTTGTATCAAGTTGTAGGTCCCATTCCTCCTCTGTGCAATCGACCACCGTATGGGGATAGAAAACACCAGCGTTGTTGAAAAGAATGTGCAGCTTGCCGAAAGCGTGCAACGTCTGCTCAACCGCGCTGCGGCAGTCGTCTGACCTGGTTACATCGCCGCGAATGAAGAGGCCTTTGCCGCCCAGCGTCAATATCCGTTCGACTAGCGCATGCCCGCGTTCTTCGTTACGGCCGGTGACGGCTACGCTGGCGCCTTCTTTCGCAAAGAGGAATGCAGTCGCCGCGCCGATGCCGGAGGTTCCGCCGGTGATCAGAGCGACTTGTCCCTTAAGACGCATTATCCGGACGCCGCCAATCCGCCTCCGTCCACAACCAGAGCCGTGCCAGTCACGAACGAAGATGCCTCGCCGGCCAGATACAGCGCCGCCTGCGCGATCTCATCGGGCCTGCCGACGCGACCCAGCGGACGGCGAGCTGCGCCGGCGAGAAATCGATGTTCAGGTTCACCGAGTTGGCGGGCTTCATTGCGCAGCATGTTGGTATCTGTATCGCCGGGACAAATGCAGTTTACGCGAATGTTCTGCGGGCCGTGGTCGATGGCCATGGCCTTGGTCATCAATACGACCGCACCTTTGGAAGCGCAATAGGCGGCCGCTCGCGCGCCTCCTGCAAGACCCCAGCCGGAGGAAGTGTTGATGATCGAGCCGCCCCCGTTCATTTGCATGACGGGGATGACTTCCCGGCACATCAGGAATACGGCTTTGACATTCACCGCCATGACATGGTCCCAGTCGTCTTCGCTGAGTTCGATCACGGAGGCGCGACGAATGATGCCCGCGTTGTTAAAAAGAATGTGAATGGCGCCAAAGTCACGCGAGGCTCGTTCGACCGCCCGCCGGCAATCGGTGGCTCGAGTAATGTCGGCGGGCTCGAAGATGGCGCGGCCCCCAGCCTTCATGATCTCATCGGCGACTTTTTGGCCATCGGGATTGATGTCCACCATGACCACCGCTGCGCCTTCGCGCGCGAACAGGAGCGCGGTGGCGCGTCCGATGCCGGATGCTCCGCCGGTGATCAGGGCGACTTTACCTTCCAGTGCGCCAGCCACACGTGATTGCGAGGTCATATAGAGAACAACTTCACCGGCTCGCCAGCCCGCCGGCGGTTTCGGCGCCATCGATGGTATAGACCTGGCCGGTCATATAGGCGGCGTCGTCGGAAGCCAGAAAGGCAAACAAGGCGGCGATTTCTTCCGGCTTGGCGTGGCGGCGCAGCGGAATCTTGCGATTGACTTCATCCAGCATTTCGTCGGTATACTCGGCGCGCTGCATGGGTGTCAGCACGTATCCTGGAGCGACCGCGCAGACGCGGATGTTGGGCGCAAGTTCCAGTGCCATTGTCTTGGTGAGTTCAATCACGCCAGCTTTCGTGGCGTTGTAGTCGGCATAGAAGGGCTGGCCGACAAATCCGTTGGTGGACGCCGTCTGGAGAATCACTCCGCTGCCGCGTTCCCACATGTGGCGTGCAGCGGTTTGCGCCATGTAGAAAACGCCGGTCAGATTGACCGCGATGATCTTGTCCCAGTCCTCGGGAGTGATTTCAAGAAAGTTGTGGCGGATGCTGATGCCGGCATTGTTGACGAGGACGTCCACGCCGCCCATTAGGGTCACGGCTTGGTCGAACGCGGACTGGACTTGCAGCAGGTTCGAAACATCCGCCTCGACAATTCCCGCCAGCTTGGGGAGCGCTTTCCGGATGTTTGTCAAACCCTTGGGATCGCGGTCGAGCACGACGACGTTCGAGCCTTCCCCAAGAAAACGTTCGGCCGTCGCTGCGCCGATACCGCTGGCGCCGCCAGTGATGAGAACGCGTTTGGTGGAAAGGCCGCGCATGTTTCTTGCGAGAATAGTACCAATTCACCGCCGAGAGCGCAGAGCTCGCAGAGAAAATTCTTAAGGGGCCTTTGAACAAGAAGTGTGTTGAAACAAGTATCGGTTTGTGCAACAGGCTTTTCGCGGGCGAGGGCGCCCGCACCACACTCGATCAGAGACTCCTTCTAGAACGGTTTCCCGCGGAAGAGCCAGATTAACTCAATCACCAGGATAATGACGACCGTAAGCTCGAGGAAGAACGCGCGGCTCTGGTTGAACTGGTCGACCATGAAGCGGTAAAGCGCTTCGGCGGTTTGCACTTTTTGCGTGACCAGATCTTTGTAATCGGGGACGCCGACCTTGGCGGCAGCCAGCTTGTACAGGCGGGCGGAAAACATGTCGCTGAGAAACTTGATGGCGTTGTCGGCATGCTCGGTGAGTTCGTTCACGTCGAGCAGCACGGTATGGAGCTTGGTGGCTTCGCGCGCCAAACGCCAGCGGGCGAGGATTCCAGTGCCCTTGTCCAGCCCGGCGTACACGCTTTCCAGTTCGCGGGTCAGCAACTCGTCGTAATGGCGAAATTCCAGAAGCTGTGAGTTCGCATACTCCAGCAACTGGATGGCGGTGTCGGCGCCAGCCGCCGTGTCATAGAGGAAAGCCGCGTTCCAACTGATGACGGTCAAGTCATTGGGATAATAAGAGACGCGCGACTGTAAAATTTCGTTGCGCTCGCCTTCGGAAAGCTGTGCGGTTTCGCCGCGAACGATTTGCGCAATCTGGGCACCGTGAGTAGCGGCCAGCTCCGAGGCGCTGGGGCAGCCTTCCACTTCGCGCAGATGAAAAATAAAGTAATCTTCGCTCAGCCACTCGGCATAAGGCTTGACCAGCGCGGGCGCGGCGCGTTCAAGTTTCTGGCGGGCGATGCGGGAAGCGTGGCCAGCGAAATCGACGTCCCAGACCCAGCGGCTGCCCAGGCGAATGAGCGTGTCCCAGTCGCCGGAGAACGGCAGTTCGAAAACCACGCTCAACACGCCGTAGTCGTAATACTTGATTTGGCCGTCGAGGCGTTCGCCGCTTTCCAGAACCAGGGTTTCGATGGGCTCGACCACCGGCGGACGCTGATAGCGGACGTATCCTGGCGCGGGATGCTTCATGCTGGGGTGCGGCACGGTGCGCGCCCCGAAAATCTGGCGCAACTGGTCGAGCTTGATTTCTTCGCAAACGTCGAACTGGATCAGGACGAGGATGGATCCTTGCAGGGGAGCGCTCACGGCCTGCGCAACTTTGCTCTGACTCGCAGTTCCGGCGATCGCAAGGGAAGGTTCGACCATAATCGCTACCGAAAGCACGAGCGGAGGCGCTCGCGCCTACATCGACTATTTTCCCAGAAGAAGGCTGGTCTGGCGAGGCGTGTGGTAAACGTCCGTACAATCAGTGGCTTAGGAGGATCCTCCCCTACGACTTAAGGCCCATAGTGCGAGCACACCTGCTGCCGCTCCGGCCAGGCCTAGTCCGGCGCGTTTCATCGACTGCCGGACTTCGGCATCGCGACGATCAACACTCAGCCGTTCCGGATAAGGTTCAGCCTCCCCGGTTTCACCAAGAGCCATCTGGATGACTTCCGCCAGGTGCACGGCGTGACGATCGGTACATTGTGCGATCTGCTCACGGCAACTGAAACCGTCGGCGATGATGAGGTGATCGGGTGAGGCGGCGCGGACGGCGGGAAGAAGTTCCAACTCGCCGACGGCCATCGACACTTCATACTTGTCTTGTTCGAACCCGAACGGGCCAGCCATTCCGCAGCAGCCGGGCGCTGGAGAAGAATAGTCGATGCCCATTCGGGAAAGCACCGCCTCTTCCGCGGTCATCTTCATCACTGACTTGTGATGGCAATGACCGTGCAGGATGGCCTTGCGAGCCAGCTTGGGAAGCGGAATCGAATGGTTCTCCAGGAATTCGCTGAGCAGGAAGACTTGCCGCGAGAGCTTCTGGGCGCGCTCGTCCCTGGGGAAAAAGTTGAGCAGTTCGTCGCGAAAGACCGAGGCGCAGCTTGGCTCCAGTACGACGACCGGCACCTGGTATTCGATCTCCGGCTGCAAAACGTCGAGAATCTCAAGCAGCAGAGACTTGGCGCGGTCGAGCATGCCGAAGTCGTAGAGCGGGCGGCCGCAGCAGAGTCCGGCGCGAGGAACGTACACAGTGAAGCCTGCGGATTCCAGAACGTCCACTGCCGCGATCGCGGTGTCGGGAAGGAAATAGTTGTTGAAGGTGTCGGGCCAAAGCAGAACAGCCGGACCTCGTAGGTTGTCGAGCTGCGCTCGAAGGGAAGGACGGCGGCGTTGCCGCTCTCTCCACCACTGCCGGAAGGTTTGCGGAGCGAAAGCGGGAATGCTGCGCTCGGGCGGAATGCCCGCAATCAGTTTGGCGACATCGCGCAAGAACGGCATCTGCGTGGCCAAATTCACCAACCCCGGCGCATTCGACGCCAGCCTCGCCCACAAATCAATGTTGCCGAAAGCATAGGCGTTGAGCGGACGCCGTCGCTGCTCGTAGTAGTGCGAGAGGAACTCGGCTTTGTAGGTCGCTACATCGACGCCCACCGGGCAATCACTCTTGCAGCCTTTGCAACTGAGGCAGAGATCGAGAGAATCTTTTACTGCCTCGTCGGACCAGCCGTCACGGATAACCTCACCTTGCGTCATCTCCCAGAGCAGGTGAGCGCGGCCGCGAGTGGAATGCTCTTCCTCTCCGGTGACGCGGAAGCTGGGACACATGACGCCGCCGTCATAACGCCGGCATTTGCCAACTCCAACGCACCGCAGAGTTGCCTGGGCGAGGCTACCTTGATCGGAGGGGAACTGGAAGTGCGTCTCGGGTTCCCATGGATGATAGTCAGCTCCGAGCCGCAGATTTTCGTCGAGCTTGTACGGATCGATCACCTTGCCCGGGTTCATTTTCCCTTGCGGATCCCACAGGGCCTTGAACTCGCGGAAAGCCTGCATGAGTTCGGGGCCAAACATTTTGGGCAACAACTCGGCGCGGGATTGACCGTCGCCATGTTCGCCGGAGAGCGACCCGCCATAAGCAACCACCAGGTCAGCGGCTTCCTCCATGAACTTACGGAATTTGGCGAGGCCCCCCCTCGTTTCCATGTCGAAGCTGATGCGGGTATGCACACAGCCGTGCCCGAAATGTCCGTAGAGGACACCGCGGTAGCCATAGCCGTCCATCATTTTGCGGAGGTCGCGCAGGTATCCGCCGAGTTTGTCGGGGGCGACGGCGGAGTCTTCCCAGCCTTCCCAGGTCAGGGGTTCTCCCGGAACATGCGAGACGGCTCCGAGACTCGACTCCCGGACTTCCCAAACCCGTTTGACTTTCTGCTTGTCGACGAACAGGTGCATCAGCGGCGGGTTGGCGTTTCGCGCCAAGGATTCCATCAACCGTTGTGCTTGAGCTTCAGCCTCAGCAGCGGTTTGACCGCCGAACTCCGCCAGGAGCCATCCGCCTCCCTGCGGCAACAGAGCCAAGCCTTCGGAATTGATTCCCTTCCGCCGTGTGTACTCGACCAGGAGATTGTCGATGCCTTCGAGACCGATGGGCTTGTACTCCATGATCTCGGGTACGTGATCGGCGCATTGATAGATGTCGGGATACGCAATGACGAGCAGGCCTCGCTCAGCCGGGCTCGTCACCAGGCGGCAGGTGGCTTCGAGAACAGTGACACAAGTGCCCTCCGTGCCGACCAGCGAGCGCGCCACATGAAAACCATTTTCTGGCAGCAGATAATTCAGGTTGTATCCGGACACTCGGCGCGGAATATTGGGAAAACGTTGCCGGACAAGATCGCCGTACTTGTCTCGAATGGACTTCAAACCAGCGTGGATTTGGCCGCGACGTCCGCCCTCGTGGATGATTCTCTCCAGTTCCTGCTCGCTGGTTTGGCCGACTTTCATGCGCACGCCGTCGTAAGTAAGGACGTCGAGCGCTTCGATGTTGTCGTCAGTCTTGCCGGCCATGACGGAATGAACGCCGCAGGAGTTGTTGCCGATCATCCCGCCCAGAGTGCAGCGATCATGGGTCGCAGGATCAGGACCGAAAGTGAGGTGAAATTTCTCGGCGGCATTGCGCAAGTGATCCAGAATCACGCCCGGCTGCACCCGAGCGATTCGCTGCTCCGGATTCAATTCGAGGATTCCCGCCATGTACTTGGAGAAATCGAGTACAACAGCGACATTGCAGCACTGGCCGGCTAGAGAAGTGCCGCCACCGCGGCAAAGGATAGGAGCGCCGAATTCCCGAGCGACAGCGATGGCTGCGATTACATCGTCAACATCGCGGGGGAGAACGACTCCGAGCGGAACCTGGCGGTAATTAGATCCATCGGTGGCGTAAAGAGCCCGGCTGCCATTGTCAAAACGCACATCCCCGCGCACATGGTGACGGAGGGCAGCGCTTAAGCCGGCAGCATCGACGCTCACCGTCTTTGCCCGGGCGATTTCAGCCAACTCCTTTGGCATGGCCAGCCCGCTCTGCTATCCGCCGGAACCGCCGGGAATGCCTTTACCGCTTACGTTGGTGATGTGAATCCTTGCCCCGCCGCCTTCCGGGTCGATAGTGATGGTCACCATGTTGCCGTTAGCCGTCGAGACAATGGCGGTATGGCCTTGGTTCGAGCTGGTCACGTTGGCATTGGGAAACTTCGCCCGGTAAAACTGAGCCACCTGGTCGGGAGAGTCATCCGAGTCGAATTCGGCGGAAACCGTGTGCATGCCGCCGATGTTCATGTTTGCGCTCTTTCCGTTCGCCATGTGCGCGCCGGGATAAATCTCCACTCCCAGATCACGAGCCACTTCCTCAGGATTGTTGTTACTTTCCAGGGTGCCGAACGGACTCTCCACCCGCACCTTGCCCCCGCTATTTTCAATTTTGGTGTGACGGGCTATCCGCAGGCCAACGTAGGTCACCACCCCAACCGCCATGATGCCGAGCACCACAACCACTGCCACAATGATCAGGATGATTTTCAGCGCGCTGCTGCCCTGCGGCTGAGCTGGAGCAGTCGTGGGGGCAGGCACGGCTGGAGCACCGGATGTCGCTCCCTGGACTGCGCCGCACTTGGGACAGAACTTCACACCGGGTGCAAGATTGTTGCCGCAGGCATTGCAAAAGGCCATAGGGATCTCCTGATTCTCTACCGATGCGCGGAGTATAGCGCAAGAGAGGTCAGCCGCGCAGTGGTCGGTCCTTGAAGGGCGGTTCCATTTTGTGATGACGGACACGCGGCGTGTCCATCGAGGAAGACACTGCAAGACATTTCATCTTGACAGGGTGACCCTGGAAGACGACAATTTGCTGCGAAATCCGCGGTGGACGCGGAAAGTACCTGGGAGGCCAAGATGAATAGCTTTCGTTACGCCACGTTTTCTTTGGTGAGTTCAATCCTGTTCAGTCTCAGCATTCCGGCAAGCGCCGCCGATGCCACGAAGAAACCTCTCGACCAGGCGGTCACCTATCAGATTAATGCCAGCCATACAGGCATTAACAACACGAAAGGACTCACCCCACCACTCGCGGTGAAATGGTCAGTCAACCTGAATGCGACCGTGGGCTATCCCCTGATCGCCGGAGGCAGAGTTTTTGTGCTGGCCGGCGACAGCAATGTGAATACCGTGAACCTCTATGCGTTGGACAGCAAAACCGGGAAAGCTCTCTGGGGACCAGTCAACATTCCAGAAGGCGCCTACTGGTGGGCTGCGGCGGCATATGACAACGGAGTCGTTTATGTCGTCCCCGATTCCACTGCCGGGTTTAGTTCAGGCGCAATGTATGCCTTCAACGCGAAAACCGGAAAGCAGATCTGGGCAGCAACGCTCAACGGGCAATACCTGTTCAGTTCGCCTCCCACCGCAGGCAACGGCATGGTCTACACCGGCGGTGCGGGCAGCGGCGGAACAGTTTATGCGGTTCGCGAAAAGAACGGTTCGGTGGTCTGGACCGGCTCGGTCGAAAATGGAGACAGTTCCTCTCCCGTGGTCACCAAGAATGGCGTATTTGTTTCATACTCCTGCCCGCAGACCTACGACTTCAATCCTAAGAGCGGCGGGCAGATCTGGCACTTCTCCGGCCAGTGCGAAGGCGGAGGGGGCGCCACGATGGCGCTCTATCGCGGTCTGCTCTACGTTCGCGACACCTACAACTACTCGACCAACAGCATCATCCTGAAGGCCTCGGACGGTAGCATGGTCGGCGGTTTCAATACAACTTTCATTCCGGCGTTCCTCAACAATACCGGGTTCTACGCCACCTCGTCGACTCTGAGTGCGGTCGACCTTATGAGCGGCAACTCAATCTGGGCCGCGGCTCCTCCCAGCGGCGACTCGTATGCCAGCCCGCCGGTCGTGGTCAATGGAGTGGTATACGTGGGCACGGCCAATGGCCTGGTGATTGGGTATAAGGGAAGCAATGGAACCCAGAGGGCGTCGGTTTCCGTTGGCGCCGGAATTTCTGCTTTCGACGGCGGAGGCTATTCCTCGCCGCTGGCAGGCCTGAACGCGGCCCAGGGAATGATTGTGGTTCCGGCCGGCACCTATGTCGTCGCCTTGCAGCATTCAAAATAACGTCGTCCCCGGGCTGCAAGCAAATTGCGGCGGGCTCTATGAGGTGCCAGAGCCAGAGCAAAGCGTCATGTAAGCATCAACCGAACTCTGGTAAACTACGGAAACGGTTCTTGTAGGCCCGTAGCTCAGTCTGGTTAGAGCGCTTCCTTGACACGGAAGAGGTCGATGGTTCGAGTCCATTCGGGCCTACCATGTTCTTCAATAACTTAGACGGGGCGTGTCCCCGCAGTCGTGATATTTGTGTCATGACTTGTGTCATAACCAGCCGTTTTGGTGCTCACCGCCAAGGCTTCCATCGCATTGCGCTTGGCTTCCATGCGGACGTGACTATAACGCTCCAGCATGCGACGGCTCACGTGACCCGCTATTGCCATGATTGTTGAATCCGGCGTGCCGCTCTCGGCAAGCTGGGTAATGGCGCAGTGCCGCAAGTCGTGGAAGCGAAACCCCGGCAAGCCCGCTTTCTTCGTGAGCGTTCTCCAAGCCGTCCGCCAGCCTTTCACGTGTCGCGTCGCGTCAAAACTCTTGACGTTGTACCCGGCAATCCTCTTGCCGTTGAATGAGAACTTGGCAACGAAGGCCGCAAAGACATAGTGAAATGGCTCAACCGCACCAAAGCCCTCTGCCCTTCGGCGCAGCCTTGCAAGAGCGGAGATTGCTACGTCCGTGAGAGGGATCATCCTTTCGCCCGCAGCCGTCTTGGATTTGCGAATCGTAAGAGTGCGAGCGAACAGGTCCACGTCCGACCATTGCAGCCCTTTTAACTCGCAGCCCCTTGCAGTGGTATTCAAGCAAAGAATCGCTGCGAGGTAAGCCATTTCCCATTCAGGTCGCGTCATTGCCGTTTTGAGAAGCCTTTGCTTTTCCTCCTCGGCTAAAGCCTTGCCGATAGTCGAAGGCTCTCTCAGAGGGCGTATGTCGTCAGCAACGCGCGCCCAGACTCTTGCTCGCTTCATGATGCGCCGCAGAATGCCTAGTTCTCCGTTGAGCGTAGCGGGACCAACTTTGCGTCCCAAGATGCCCAGTTTTGCTTTGAGCCTTGCAGGACGAACTGTCTGCTCCGCCCTCCATGACCGGTATTCGGTGATCCGCCTCGCCGTGATGTACTTCAGGGGTTCTTGCTTGAAGTAGGCTCGCAACTGCACGAGCAACTGCTTCTCCTTAGCTTGGCTCGCTGGCGCGAGTTCCAGTTTGCGAGCAGTCATGTAGTCATCCGCTGCCTGCCCGAACGGTTGTCGGGCGAGCGTGGCAGACGTCTGCGTCAGCTTGCCCTCTGTCGCTTGCCCAATGAGTTCCTTCTGTTTGTTTTGGGCTTCCCTCCAGTCCTTGGTTTCAAGCGACTGTCGAAATCGTTGCCCATTGACAACGAAATCGCAGTGCCACGTCTTACCGCGTTTTGTGAGTGCCATTCTTTGACCTTCCTTTCGCCGCTTTCATGGAAACTTTCTTCGCTCGATTCTCGTTCCACCATTTCAAAGCATGTTCTCGCTGCTTCGACGCTTTGCATGCCTCCGAGTCGCAGACTGTTTGGTCACGTCTCTTGGCAATGAAGTATGGGGCCAAACACTCACGGCTGGCACAGTAGCGGAAATGGTGCCAGTGTTCAAGAATTCCCTGAACCAACATTGCGCGGAGAGAGTGAAGATTCGGTATCAATTTGCATGCCCTCAAAGAGCACCGGAACGCCAAGTAGTCCCATGCTTTTCGCTTAACCCCACCCCCGCGAAAATGACCATCCAACTCCATCTGGGCCTGAGAGGGAGTCCAGACGAGCCATGAATCGAGAATCTCTTGCGAGGACGGGGAATCCGGTCGCTTCCAGATCGCCCTCAAATCGTCCCGTAGCTGCAAGAGCTCCTGCTTACGCTCAAGATTGATCCTCCCGGCCCAATGTTTCCAAAACCACGAGACTGCCTCTGCATCTCGCAGATTCGCAACATCGGTCAAGAGGCGCAGCCGAATGGGAAAGGTCTCGAAGAGCGATGCTTCGTCAATGATTTCTGGTGGAGTTCCAGCCAATCGCGCCCAAGCGAACTTCGATGGATCAGCTTCATCCAGAAGCTTCCTTGCTGCGCTAGAGAGTTTCCGTCTCAGAAGTTGCGTCATCATTACTCTCGACAACTTTAGTAATTGACATCTATAAACACTAAAGTAGCATAGCAATGGTTGGTTGCAGATTCAAGCACAAAAGGAGAGTCCTATGGACACTGTCCCACAGCACAGCCTACCTAAGTTGATGGATCTAGATGAAACGGCATCCGTCTGCCACGTGAGCGCGCACACAATAAGAGCTTGGGTTCGGCAGAAGCGGCTGAAGCCAGTGAGGATTTGCCGTCGCCTTTTGTTTCACCCAGAGGAATTGGTGCGATTCATCCGCGATGCCCAGAATGCACCACAAAGCTCCCCCGCAAACGTTATCGTCCCCAAGGGCCAGCATGACCCCGCAGAATCCTTAGCTTCCAGCCCACGGGTGGGTGACCATCTGACCATCAGGGGAAGGGAATGAGCACTCGGGCCAAGCTACGCGTGGGAACTCTCCTATCAGAAGTCCTGCCCGAGTCGGTTAAATGGCTTTGGAGGGGGCGAATCCCACTCGGAAAAATCACAATGCTTGACGGTGACCCCGGCCTCGGCAAGTCAGCGATAACCCTCGACCTTGCCGCCCGAGTGAGCGCGAGCAACCCGATGCCGGACGGCACAGAAGGCGCGAGTGGCGGCGTCGTGCTCATCAGTGGGGAAGATGGACTAGCTGATACGGTCCGGCCCCGCCTGGGAGCCGCTGGAGCCGATTGCTCACGCATTCTGGATTTGACGTACTCTAACGGTGAGTTTTTTCAGATTGCCGAGCATCTACCAGAACTCAAGCAAGCCATACACCAAGTTAGCGCTGTGTTGTTGGTCCTTGATCCGGTGATGGCCTTCCTTCCACCAAAGAAGAGTTCCAATAGCGACCAAGAAATGCGGCAAGCGCTAACGCCGCTGGCAAAACTTGCGGAAAAAACCGGCACAGCGGTAATTCTTGTGCGTCACCTGAACAAGGCTGAGACTCTCTCGAATGCACTCTATCGAGGAGGTGGGTCCATCGCCTTCATAGGACTTGCCCGCTCTGGCCTGACGGTGGCGGAGAGTAAACGTCACGCCCCGTTCCGTGTGTTGGCAATGTCGAAGTGCAACCTTGCCAAGCTAGGCCCTTCTCTGCTCTATCAAATCCGTGAAAACGGCGAGAAAATCAGTGTGGAGTGGAGCGGCCAATCCGAGGAAACAGCGACAGACCTGCTGGTCGCTGCGGGTCCTCAGGCGATTCGTAAACGGGCTGAAGAATTCCTTTTGAAGGAATTATCCACCGGGCCTATGTCTTCGAAGACATTGACGGAGCGCGGAAAAGCCGAGGGTTTCTCCGGTAAAACCCTCCAGAGGGCACGCCATGACATCGGAATCAGACCCCACCAGACCGCTCATGGTTGGGTCTGTCAACGTCCCGAGCAGGAGGTCAGAAGGACAGATGGTCAGGTAGACACAGATGAGATACCTTGCGGTCACGCATGAGCCATCCAACGGGCAAACTGGCGACAGGGCACAAAAGAACCCGCTCCGAAGGAACCGCAAACCATTCGACGGGTGACTTAAACGGGCCGGGTCGCCAGTGCCCACCAGCCCGGTATGGAGGTAAAGAGTTTGCGCGGGGTTCCAAGGGGCGGCGCCCCTTGGGGCCAAACAAAGCAGACGGAAAAGTCGTGACTGAACAGAATTGCTTACAGGTCTCAATGAAATCGTCCATTTGGCGAAGAAGCGGCAATACCGCTCACCGCGCGCGGGGGAATGCTGGGGAGCAGACCGGCGGCGCTCTGGCGAACCCTCAATTCCCGATTAAAGGACATCCATTGGAGTCTCTATTTATGGCCGCCATCAAACAAGCAAGGGCTGACGTTTTCGCTGGGGGTCGCGAGATGGGAGTGAGTGTAATGATTATGAAGTGGGGATTGCTTTCAACCTTGCGGCAGCAGGTCTGCTGTGGAGGGTAAGACTTTGTAAGTACTGCAAACAGCGATGGCTTTTCGCTGAAAAGGCCCACTATCGCCATTGTTCAGAGCTTTGCCGCAAGTCTTACAACCGCAAGACTCCCCAAGGGAGGGAACGGAACAGGAGATATACCGCACGCAGTCGAGCGCTGGCGAGGGCGCGTGATAAGGCGATGCTGAAAGTTGCACGAGCGATATCATCGAGTTGGGTTCGGCGGTGAAAAAGGGGCTTATGAATGCGTTCGCGGTCAAAAGTACGTCAGGGTCAACAGCAGCTATCCGGTTACATGCCTTCGATGATATCGAAGGAAAGACTTGCACGCACGGTAACGTCGAAGAGAGGGAGAGGGTGCGGCGGCAGCAAAGGTAATCCACTACGAAACAGTTTTCGCTTGAGCGAAATTACCGTTTGCGGAAGAACTACGCTAGGGTCAGACCTGTGCGACTTTATCTCGTTGATTCCAATGCAGCACAAGTTTGAATTCCGTCGCTGATTTAGTGGTTGTGGTAGGCAGCACAAGCTCTTGCACCACGGAGGTGATATCGCCTGACCAGCGCATCCGCAAAGTCCTCGGAATTCCTAGGATGCCTCTCTTACCCCGCACCCTACGTTAAGTCCCATCTGACAACGACACGATATATGCGAAATTTTAGAGTGGCCCATAGACATCGAAATAGGCATAGCTTGATTAGTGCTGTCCACCACGACCGCTTCATGTATTGAACGGCCACCCCATACTGCCCCGCGGTTGCTGCAACATCTCCTTCAACGTCTTCCACGTTTAGATGAATGATGTCTTCTTCTTGTCCGAGTTTGCTGAGCCAACCGCGGCCCAACAAATCTTGCCGAGCCATATGTGTAGCGCCGCGCATATTCTCGTAGATCGCCACCTTCTGGTACCCAAATTCAAAATTGGCGTTGTCACACTTCTGATAGCCAAAGAGTTTTTCAAACACCTCAACGAAGTCTGAGACGGGAACGGGCGAATAAACGGGAAACTTGCGGAACCCGGGTGGCCAATAAAACCTCGGATGATCCCAAGGCCACCAGACGCGATCCGTCCTACAGGCGGCCCAAGCGATGCATTGGTACTCAGTATCAAGCGGACTCTTGACGCGCCATTGTTTTGTTCTGAGTGTGGGTAGCTCCTGGTGCAACTGGTCGCGGGCTTCAGCAGCACTGCGGAACGTGATCATTAAATGTTATAAATAGCCTTCTTCTTGTCCCCATTTCACCCATGCTTGAACAAGTTTGCTCGTCTTCCCATAATCTCTGGGGTCGACTGGATTCTGCTGTGTTAAATAACTGAGAGCCAAAAACCAATCCCGCTGTTTACTTTTGAGATCACGGAGCATAAACCGAATGATGGCTTTCTTGTGCTCTAAGCTTTCGGCACTCATGCCCATAATAGCCTGATATCTAGGATTCTCCATTCGCTGCAGCGGAGACGATAGATGCGCGGTTTCCCTTTCCCATTTGTCAGCTTGTTCCTGGAAGCGTTCTTCAAGCGTTTTAGCGACGGTTGCTTGGTTTTCTGGGACAGACTCGACTGTCACAACAGAGCAAGCATCCTCTCCAAACTTGTCGTAGTCCGTAATACAAAAGTCTCGAAGATCAAACTTCTTCGATGGCGGAGAGAAGGACGGCACGGGGAACCATTGGTGCCGGTCAGCATACTTCTCGTAGACCTCTTCATGTGGCGAAGGCATAGAATTCATTCCTTTGGTGCGCCAAAAACAGGAATATCCCTGACGCTGTTTCGCAAGGCATTAGCCTTGTCCTCAGCTCGTTTAATCAAGTCCCCAAGGGATTCCAAATCCTCTGCGTCTAATGACACATGGAATTCGTTATGCCTCTTGGCATCGCCAACCCTATCGAATCCAAGTTTAAGAAGGTGCACAACTACCATCGCCTTCGGGCCGTCTTTAATGTTCTGGCCAAAGACCGGGCGTAGGTCGGTCAGGATACGTGCCCCACAGAAAACGCGCTCGTCGTCAGTCTTCAGATCCCAAGCCTTTGCGAGAATGTCGAAATTTGGCGAGCCGAAAAGCGTCAACAACTTTTCCTTGAATTGCGGGCGGTCAGATGCTTGGAGTTTCAGGTCAGGCGAATCAACTGATTCCATTGCATCACAAACATCTTCGACGAACTGATCCAAGGAAACGTTGCTACGCGACATCTTGACGCTATACAGAGTGCCCACCGCTTCTGCGATTTCCTTGAACTCATCCACGTTTGTGTGGGAGATGGAGGAGAGTGCTTCTACCGCGACAGTATCCGGTCTGCGGTAGGTATCTGTAGCTTTGTCTAGAGCGTTTCTGATTTCGTGTACGGTGCGGTCGTCGAGTTTGCGAATCTTGGACACCCCGACGCGGTACCCTTCAGGTATGTTTAGCTTCGCCAAAGTTTAGCGTCCTAGCATCTCTTGTCGAGTAGGGCAGAAAATGGACACACGCCAAGAGAAAATTAACACGAGTGCTCATGCGTCTGTGCAAATACTGTGGAAGTATTTGTAAATAAAGGCCAGCATGAACCTCGCACGTCAATAGTTTAACCCAATCTGACGAATTGTGCTTTTTCGCTTGACACGTTATCTAGGAGGTTGTTGAAAAAAGACTTTTCGTTGGTGGTTTCGTCAACATATCGAATCCCCGGCGATGAACAATCCCAATATATTGTGGTCGTTCAGGATGCCGAAAGAGTTTTTCAACAAACTCCTAGGGCGTTCAGAACCGGGAGTCGCTGAACTCGTGGTTTCCTTAGGGCGCACGTGTCCCTGCAGCCGAGAGTACAATCGCAGAACGAGCGGGAGACGGGATGAGCCAGAACCGAAGGACTATTCCGCTGTCGCCTGAAGCACGAGCCGCCATCGAGCATCAGCTAACGGTGTTTCGAAAGAAGTTTGGCCGCGAGCCCGGCCCAACCGATCCGATCTTCTTCGGTCCGGATGCTGATGAGCCGAGACCGATCAGCCAACAGGCGCAGGATGACGACGAGCGCAGGATCGTTGAGGCGATGGGTAAGGCTGGCATTGATCCCGCCTTGATTTACGCGTTTAAGAAAACGGGCAAGATTGTGACAGCGACGAACAAGCGACTGCTTTCCAAGCGAGAGATGGCGGAGTGGGAAGACGCGATCGGCGAGTACTACCTCAAGGTCGATTCGGGCCAGATCGTTTGAGGGCAGGCTTTAGGAGGTTGTTGAAAAACCACTGCCCATCCACAGTGTAGGTGTGGTAAGAAGCAAGGATGCGAGGAGACGATCAGCAACTGCAAACGGGGATGTTCAGTTATGTGGCGTTGGAGGATCGGATTCCAGCCGATCATCCGCTGCGCGGGGTGAGGAAGCTGGTGGATGTGGTGTTGGCCGGAATGTCGAAAGATTTCGACGGACTGTATGCGCAGGGGGGACGG
>Ga0206847_10229_pt1 | contig 18353 bp, 20 predicted proteins | sample Alteio_BWOrgCont_17_FD_152880 | JGI IMG/M metagenome (GOLD analysis project Ga0206847, IMG submission 152880) | Enriched cells from forest soil in Barre Woods Harvard Forest LTER site, Petersham, Massachusetts, United States -... | ecosystem: Environmental > Terrestrial > Soil > Temperate forest >... | reverse complement strand
ACTATTGCGCCACCTAGAAAAGAACGCGATGCGCCGGGAACGCTGGTGATGCGTGCGGCTACCAGGCCTCCAGTGCAGCTTTCGGCTACCGCTAATGTGGATTGGCGGAGGCCTAGATAATAGAGAACGATTTGTTCGAGAGACTCGCCTTCAGAGGAGTAGAGCCAGTCTTCGAGAGCTTCTTCAAGACGGCCGGCCAGCTCGTCTACGCGGGCCTGGGCGGTGGCTAGTTCGCGCTTGCCGCAGAGGAGGGTTAGCTGGATGTCTCCGGCGTGGGCTAGGATGGTGGTTTCTACATCGGTGTAGGTGGTGTAGATGGGGGCGAGGAGCTTATCGGCCTGGGACTCGGGGATCATGGCGGCGCGGAGAGTGCGCTTGGCGATGTGGCGCGGGGGGACGACGGCGCGGAGACGGGGCAGACATTCTTCGTCGAAGAGGGGCTTGCACTCCGAAGGTGGGCCGGGGACGAGCATGATGAGCTTGCGATGGCCCTGGAAGGTGACGTCGAGCCATTGGCCGGGCGCGGAGCCGTTGGGGTTGGTGAGGACGGTTGCGCCTTCAAGGACGTCGGCCTGCTTGAGGTTGTTGGAGGGCAAGGGCATGCGCCAGTGAGCGGCGCGGGCTGCGAGGGCGGCGACTAGTGGACCATCGCGGCGAATTTTGAGGGAGAGGGCGTCGGCTACGGCTTCGCGGGTTAGGTCGTCTTCAGTGGGGCCGAGACCGCCCATGAGGACGAGAATGTCGATGCGGGCGAGGGCGGTGCGGATGGCGTTGACGAGGTCTTTTTTGCGATCGCCGACGATGGTTTTGAAGGCGACTGTGACGCCGATGAGGTTCAGCTTTTCCGTCAGATAGAGGGAATTGGTGTCCTGGCGGACAGGGGTGAGCATCTCAGAGCCGACGGCGATGATTTCGGATTTCATAGGGCAGATTACAGATTACAGATTACAGATTGCAGGTGACAGTGAAAAGCTCCCCGCGGGTTTTGAACTGTCATCTGTCATCTGCCACCTGCCATCTAAAAAAGCGTTTGGCCTTCTACGCCGAGGTCTACGTCGTAGACGGCTTCGTTGGTGGCAAGGACTGTGGTGCCTAAAGGCGAAAAGGCTACTCCTACGAGGTTGGGGCCGGCCAGGACTAATGTGGCTTCGCCTGTGGGAGTGATGCGGACGAGGCCGCGGCGGCCGTGAAGGCAGGCGGTTACGTAGATGTCTCCGTCTTTGGAGAGCGCGAGGCCCTGAGGACGGCCTAAGCCGCGATACCAGACGGTGGATTGGCCGTGGGTGTCGATGGACCAGATGGCGTCGTTTGAGTTGAGGGAGGGCGCGGTGACGAAGAGGGTGCCTTCAGCATTGACGGCCAGGTGATAGGCGGCGGGGCTGGACTCGAGTGTGGCGTAGACGAAGATGCGGCGCTGAGGATCGATTTTGAAGATGGTGCCGCTGCGGTCGCCGACGAAGAGGTTTCCTTCGGCGTCAAAGGCCGCGCCGGTGGCGACGCCCATGCCTTCAGCGTAGACGGTGGACTCGCCGGAGGGGTCGATGCGGTAGACGTTGCCTTCAGCGCGGGAGGTGACGAAGAGGTCGCCGTCAAGGTTGAAGGCGAGGCCGGTGGCGTTGAGGATTCCGGTGACGAAGGGGGTGCCTCGACCGTCGGGGCTGACGCGGACGATGGAAACGGGAGTCTGCTTGCCTCGGGGGCCGGAGATAGTGGCGTAGATCATGCCGGAGCGGCTGACGGCGGGGCTGGTTACGGGATGGAGGCCGTCGCTGAGTTGGTGGGCGACGCGGAGGGGTGCGGTGTTGCTGGCTCCGGAGGGGCTGCGGACTTCAATTAGGCCTGTCGACGCTTCTTCGGGAACGCGAAGGGCGAGCCTGGTTGGCCGGCTCATGAGGACGTGGGCGGAGTGGCCGTCAACGAGGACAGCGGGCGGGCCGAAGGACAGAGGGCCGAGATGCGCGCCGATGAGCTCGACTTCACCGAGGGGAAGGGCTGCGGGGGGCACGATGTCGTCGATGCGGGGATCGGGTAGGACTTCGGCGGCGGATTGGGAGCGGGAGCGCGGCATGGGTGACCTAAATCCAGATACGTAATAAGGATGCTACACCCAAAGCATACAGGCCAGCGGCTACATCATCGAATACGATGCCCCAGCCTTCGGGAAGGCTTTCGAGTTGACGGACGGGAAACGGCTTGGTGATGTCGAAGAGGCGGAAGAGGCCGAGGGCGATTAGGGCGTGTTTCCAGTCGAATGGGGTGAAGAGGAGGGTGATGGCCTGGCCGGCTACTTCGTCGATTACTACGAATTGAGGGTCTTTGCGGCCGGATTGGCGGGCGACTATGGTGGCGGCTGGGATGCCGAGGACTAGAGAGAAGGCGATCAGGGTGAAAAGGGCGATGAGGAGAGTTTGAGGGGTGGGGTGGGTTAGCTTGGCGTAGATGGCCCAGAGTAGGACGGTGGCTACGGAGCCCCAGGTGCCGGGGCCGGGTTTGCCGAGGCCTGCGCCGAAGAAGGTGGCTATGGTCCAGGCCCACCACTTCGTGGGGTTCTCGTTTTGGTTTGGCGTTGTGGCGCGGGAAGATTCAGTTGTCATCGTCGCTGTTCTTGGTGTGACCGCCACCGAAGGCGCCCAAGTCTTCGAGGACGTCTGGATCGAGAATGGGGGAGCTGATTTTGTAGACGCCGGAGGCCCACTTGCCCAGGTCGATTTTGCGGCAGCGGTCGGAGCAGAAGGGGAAGTCTTCGCCGTCGAAAGTGACGAGCATGGCGCAGGTGGGGCAGCGGAGGAGTTTGGCGGATTTTTTCTTGGCGGGCATGGGCTCAACTATGCGGAAAGTCTCCGACAGTTGATTTTCTCACCAGACGGGCGGCGCAATGTGGAAATAAGGCTGGTTGGGGGGGAGTCTGGGGTTGAGCTTCGTTCAGGCTGGCATTTGTTCAGCGAAGAAGGCGGCGCAGGCTGATTGAATCCATTGCTTGAATGCGCGTTTTTCCTTGGTTCGGATTTTGTGGCCTTTTTTGATGGTTGCCAGAGGCTTTGCTTCTATTGGAACGGGTGTGAGGAAAAAGCCTGCGGGGGACTGAGAGATTCCGAGACCGCTGAAGAAATCGTCATAGGCTTGTTTGAATGCTGTGGCGGAGTCCTTAGTGCCGGAGCTTTGTTTGGCGGCGGTTACGGCTGCGATCTCGCGGATGCCGAAGGCGGTCGCAATGCCTTGCAGTGCGGCGAGGAGCAGTGCGTCTGGCGCGATGTTGTGGAGGGCCCTGGTGGCGCGGTGGATTTCTCGATAGGAGCCTTTCATACCCTGAAGACGCGAGATCAACAGCACCTCTGGCGCGTCGGATTTCACTACTGATCCGGGAATGATGGTGAACGACATTAAGAAGACGATCTCGCCGTCTACGTGCAGATTGAGAGATAACTCGCCTTCCTTGTCCCAGGTTTTGCATAGTCCCATGGAGACGGTGAAGCGGGTGCCGTCCACATACATTTCATGGAGGATGATGTCGCCGCGCAGGGCCTGGCGGAAAAGGCGATCAGGAAGAGCGGCGTGAAGGCGGCGGTAATGGTGGAGAAAGCAGGCGGCTCGTTGTGGGGTGGTGAGGCCGCGGGCGAGATAGTCGTGGGTGAGGTATTTGAAGGCGAACCTGGGATTGGTGCGGGAGGTTTCGGCGAGCGCGGGGAGCCTGAGGAGTTCCCGCACCTGACGGTGAGCGCGGATGTGGGTAAGGGCACGCCAGATTACGCCTGCGAGCAGTTCGGGAGACCAGGTGCTTCTTTGTCGGGCGAGGGCGGAAATGGGGCCGAGAAATGCTCTTGTGGCAGCATTCGCCTGATAGATGTTTGCAGTCATTTACGGGAACCTCCGGGGATGAGGCTGACTTGATTGGTCGGTCTGGGGGTCTGCGGCGCGTGCTGGCTAAGGGGAGAGATGTCGGCAAGACGAACGAGGTTGCCTGGGTTGATCGCGGCGTCGGTCGTGGCTGACGGGGAAGTCGTGCTGGTTGATGCAGATTAACATGCTTCGTTTGGGTCGTTTCAGGATTTTCGCGAATTTTCCGGAGTTTGGAGACTCGTTCGGCGAGTTGTGTTGTATGTGAATATTGTGCGGTCGTTTCATGTTAGAGTGCGATTACGTTCAAGCCGGGGATGAGTTGGAAGTGGCGGAGATTCGTGGTCATTACGGAGAAGCCGAGTTCTAGTGCGGTGACGCCGATGAACAGGTCGGTCGAAGGAATCGAGATGCCTTTTGCACGCTGCTCTCCATCGATTCTGCCAGCGAGCATTACTTCCAAGAGAGCTAGCAACTCCCAAAGGAAACGCTCGTGGCCCATACGATCGGAAGGCGTCTTAGACCGGTAGACTGCGTGGACAAGTTCAGTGAGGCCGACCGAGGAGAGCGCGACTTTCTGGTCTCCTGCGACGTAGGTCACTTGGTCAAGAAGCTGCGAAACGGTTTTCCCGCGCCGTTCCGCGCCAATCACGACGCTGGAGTCGAGGATCAGGCCCAAGGAGTCAGTCCCACGTTGGCGGGTCAAGAGGCTCTCGATGCGCCTCTATTGCTGCCGCAACGTCGTCCGCAAAATTCTCATCGATAGTGGCCTGGAACCCTCGAGCCTCGGCCAATGCGATTGCCTCAGAAAGTAGGATGCCCGGCTGCCTTTTCGCGGGTCGAACGATTGCAACGGGATGCTCATCTCGCTCGATGACAACTTCCGAACCGGCGCTGATGTGGGCCATCAGTGCTGCGAAATCGCGGGCGGCTTCGGCTTCCGGGATGTGGATGGTGGCCATGGTGTGATGATACCGCGAATTTGGATTTACAGCGGTCCCGCCAGGATTTTGGCTACCACGTCGTACTCGTGGGCTTCGGTGATTTCGGCTTTGTAGAAGTGGCCGGGCTGTAACTCCGTAACGTCCGCGCCCAGTTCGGCGAAGTCGTTGATGTAGACTTTGCCGTCGATTTCGGGGGCATGGAACTGAGTGCGGCCTTCCCATAAAAGGGGCGTCTCTTCGCTCTCGCCTTCGGCTAATACAACTAGCTCGCGACCTACCCACTGCTGCTTGGCATTCTTTGAGATGGATTGCTGAAGCTTCATCAGGCGGCGCTTGCGGGACTCGATGGTGCGCTTTGGAACTTTGGTGTCGAGCGAGAATGCGCCGGAACCTTCTTCGTCGGAGTAACTGAAGACGCCCAGCCAGTCGAACTTTGCTTCGGTGACGAAGTCTTCGAGGATGGCTATGTCTCCCTGGGTCTCGCCGGGAAAGCCGACGATGAAACTGGTGCGAAGGGCGATGCCGGGGACGGCTGCGCGGACTTTGTCGAGAGTCTTGAGGAAGATGTCGGCTCCTGCGCCGCGCTTCATGGTCTTTAGAACGGACGGGGACGCGTGCTGCAGCGGCACGTCGAGATATTTACAGATGTTGTCGTGCTTGGCGATAGTCTCCAGAAGCTTGCCGGTGATGCGGTTGGGGTAGGCATAGAGGAAGCGGAGCCAGCGGACGCCTTCAATGCGGGCGAGGGCGTCAAGCAGCGTGGCAAGGCCGTCTTTGATGCCCAGATCTTCGCCGTAGCAGGTGGTGTCCTGGCCAATGAGAGTGATTTCCTGGACGCCGCGAGCAACCAGGCTTTGAGCTTCCGCGACGACGGATTCAAAGCGGCGGGAGCGGAATTTTCCGCGGAGATTGGGGATTACGCAGAAGGTGCAGGGGTGGTCGCACCCTTCGGCAATTTTTATGTAGGCCGAGGACTTGGGGGTCGTCAAAAAGCGCGGGGTAGATTCGTCGTAGAGATAGGTAGGGAGAAGGTGGGTTGCGCCCTGCCAGTCGTCGCGTTTGAAGCGGCCCTGAGATTCGCGGAGATCGCCTTCGGGGCGGAACTTTACCTCAGGGGCTAAAGCCCCATCTTCCTCTGCTGGCTGAATGTACGGGCTGAAGCCCGTACCCTTCATCCGTGCCGATTCCTGGTGGCCGTGTTTATGGGTGCCGGCCTGGGATTCTTTTCCTGGATGCGTTACTGCAACCTGGGTGCTCGTGAGGATCGTGAACGGAGAGATCGGGACGACGGCGGTGGGGCGCGCGAGACCGGCTGCTTCGAGGATGGATTCGAGCTCGCCGGTGCCTACTACGGCGTCGACCTCGGGGATGCTCTTCATGATTTCGTCGCGATAGCGCTCGACGAGGCATCCGGCGACGATGAGCTTGCGCGCTGAGCCGGAGGTCTTGTGGCGGGCCATTTCGAGGATGGTGTCGACGGATTCCTGCTTGGCTGTGTCGATGAAGGAGCAGGTGTTTACGACGAGGATATCTGCCTCATCCGGGTGGTTGGTGAGGCGAGCGCCGGCGCGGTCGAGCAGGCCCATCATTACCTCGGAGTCGACGAGGTTTTTGGGGCATCCTAACGAAATAAAGCCCACGGATGGAGCCGTGGGTGGCGAATTCTTGATCACATATCTATTGTAGCGGGGATCGGAAATTCGCGCCGAGCGTGGGCTAATCCCTGAAAGGCGAATGGTGAAAGCTGGAGCCATATCTCTTCCGAGCAGGCCGCCGTTTATTAGCCGATGTGAAAGGTGTAAAAAGGCTCCATTATCACATTCATGGTATATTACATCGATAGCATATGAGGTCGAAGTCTCAGGCGAGTTCAAGAACTGGTATGAAGACCTCTCCGAGCCGGAACAGAACAGCGTCGAGCGAGTGGTATTCATGCTGATGGAGGCTGGTCCGGCTCTTGGTTATCCCCAGAGCACGGGCATCAAGGATTCGAAATTCAGCCACATGCGGGAATTGAGAATCCAGCACGAAGGGCGGCCATATCGCGTCCTTTACGCATTCGATCCTAAACGCATGGCATTATTGCTGCTTGGCGGAGATAAGACGGGTGATGATCGCTGGTACGAAAAGATGGTGCCGAAAGCAGATGCCATCTATGAAGAACATTTAAGAGGGATAAAAAATAGGCGGGTACGCCCGCGAACCGCAGCAACGCAATGGAGTGCAACGCTATGGCTACGAAGTGGAACGATCTAAAGCACAAGTCCTCTGCTGAGGTTCGAGCGAACGTGAAGCGGGAAGCGGACGCCGAACTTGAGCGTATCGGGTTTCACAAGCTGCGCCAGGCGCGCCAGCAAACACAGGTTGCGATCGCGGAGAGACTCAATGTTGCCCAAGGTGCGGTTTCCCGTATGGAGAGGCAATCCGATTTCTTGCTGAGCACGCTACGGGAATACGTCGGCGCCCTCGGAGGTCAACTGGAGTTGCGAGTCGTGTTTCCCGATGGGGACTTCGTGATCGAAACCTTGGCGCCGGCAGCTAAGAAGCGTCCGTCCCGGATGCGGTCGGCTGGGCTGCGCGCTGCGGCCAAGGCACGATGAGCCAATCATCCTGGGATAAATCAGTCTGCGGTAGCAGCTCGAAGCTGGGATAAATCAGTCTGCGGTAGCAGCGCGGAGCCGCTTGTTTTCCGCTTCAAGTGCATCGAGGCGGCGGCGCATGGGTTCGAGAATCTTCGCGAGTTCCTCTTGGGTGTAGCGCGGCGTGATGTGCTGCGGGCAATTCCAATCAAACGCTTCAACATGAATGATGAGAGCGCGTTCGGCGGGGGACTTTTCTCCTGGAACGCGCAGGGTTTCGATCATTTTTTCCGCTTCGGCATCGCCTTCGAGAATCTTTGCTCGTCCTAGAATCTTCAGCCGCCGCTGGTACGGGTAGTCCATGAAGAACAGGGCAACCCGGTCTTCATGTTGAAGGTTGCCAACACTTATGTATTGCGTGTTGCCGCGCAGATCGGCAAACCCGATAGTTTGCTCGTCGATCACGTGCAGAAACCCTTTTTGTCCGCCGCGGAACTGAATATAGGGCCAGCCGGTTTCAGATACGGAGGCCATGTAGAAGCCGTCGCTCTCGCGGATAAAGTCCTGCTCGTGGGGGCCGAGGCGGTTGCCAAGATCAGCGGATCGCTCCACTCGTTCGTAGATTTGGCGGCTGCCATGCTGTTGCTGGTATTGCTTTACCAGTGGAGTGAAAGCGAGTTCTGCAAAGCTGCGGCCCATGGGGTCTCCCGACTGATCCGGCTTGTCTTGGATGACGGGGTGAGCGGATTGGGTTCAGGAAACTGGGAAGCAGAACTCCACTGGAACGCGGCGATTGGGATTCGCGATTGGACCGAAAAAGCAACCGCGGGTCCTTCGGCTCGCTGCGCTCCCTCAGGATGACAGATTTTTTAGATAAGAAGTGTCGTCGCGACCGGCTACTTTTTGAACACCGGTTTCAGGCTTGCTCCGGCGGCGGCGAGGATCGCTTTTGTGTCTGGCGCGAACTGGCCGCTGGGGTCTAGTTCCAGGTATTTTTGGTAGGCCTCAAGGCAGCCGGGGGGCAGGATCAATTTCTGTGTTTTGGGATCGACAGTTGCCTGGGTGGTCAACGCCTGGGCTTTGAAGTAGTAGTTGCGGGGGCGGGTGGGGTCGGCGGCGATGGCCTTGTTTGCGGCTTCGAGCTGGGCGGCGGTGCTTCCGGCCTGGAAGAGGAAGACTGCCTCGTTTCCGTAAAAGAGGCCAGCTTGCGGAGGGTTGGCGGCGGCGGCTTTGTCAAAGGCGGCCTGGGCTTCAGGGATGCGGTTGGTGCGGATGTAGATTTCGCCCAGATTGCTGTAGCTGAGGCCTTCGATCTCCGGCTTGGTATTTTTGCCTGGGGCGGAAGGGGCGGTTGAGATGGCGACGTGACCGGCGGTTCTGCCGTCGGCGGTGTAAAAGCTTCCGGCGGCGCCCTTCGACTGGGCCGCGTCGCCGCCGCCGAGGGCTGCGTTGAAGCTGGATTCGGCTTCGGGATACTTCTTCTGGCCCAGCTGAGAGAGGCCGAGCTCAATCCAGAGATAGGGGAGGTCGGGCTTGGCGGCAGTGTCCTTGAGCATCAGGGTTTCCGCGTCGGAGAAGCGCTTTTCCTGATTGGCGGCGCGGGCGGCTTTCAGGTCGGCATTCACGGCTTCAACGCCAAGGCCGCTGGATGTTGCAGGAGCTCCTGCAATGGGCGGGACGGTCCCGCTGCCTCCAAGTGGAGGTAGGCCGGGTGCTGGCGCTGGAGGCGGGGGAGCAGGCTGGCCGAGCGGCGGAAGCTGTGCGAAGGCGGATGGAACGGCGAAGGCGGCGATTGCGATTAGAACGAGAAAGCGGGGCTGCATTTCGTTCACTCCTGAAGCGGAAATTTCCTGCCGGAGCAAGGATACTCCAGTTAGGGCCCAGTTCTCAGTTGTCAGTTTTCAGTGGTCGAGAATCGACCTGTGATGGGCGAGTTCGCAGTGGTAAAATCAATCAGTGCCGGGTCCTACGCGACGTAATCCCGCCAAACCCGCCAGGTCCGGAAGGAAGCAACGGTAACGGGCTAGTACGGGCGCAGTAGGTCACCCGGTACTTTTTATGTGCCGGTGGTCAGGTGTCAGTTGTCAGTTCTCAGAGATCAGCTGGCCAACCCCTGGCAAGGAGAAGTCCATTGAGCCTTACCGTTCGTCCCGTGGTGGGCCGGCGCGCGAAGATTACGGCGCTTGGCACCTACGTTCCTCCCGATGTGCTGACTAACAAAGACCTTGAAAAACTGGTGGAAACGAACGACCAGTGGATTATGGAGCGGACTGGTATCCGCGAGCGGCATGTGCTTGCGAAAGGCCTGGGCGTGAGCGATATCTGTGTTCATGCGGCGCAAAAATGCCTGGCGGCGCGCGGGATCGAGGCCAGTGAAGTGGAGTGCATCATTGTCGGCACCGTGACGCCGGACATGATGTTTCCTTCGACGGCTTGCCTGGTGCAGGACAGGATTGGGGCCAAGGGGGCTTGGGGTTTCGACGTTTCCGCCGGGTGTTCGGGATTTGTTTTTGCGCTGCAGGCGGGCGTGAAGCTCGTGGAGAGCGGGGCGCATAAAAAAGTTCTTGTCATCGGCGCGGACGCGAATACGCGCATGACCGACTATACCGATCGGACGACCTGCGTGCTGTTTGGCGACGGCGGTGGGGCGGTGTTGATTGAGCCGGCGGAAGAGGGCGAGATCGGGTTCATTGACTTTGTGAATGAGGTGGATGGATCGGGCGGAGTGAGCCTGAATCTGAAGGGCGGCGGGAGTTTGAATCCGTCAAGCCACGAGACGGTCGACAAGAAGATGCATTACATCTTTCAGGACGGGCCGGCGGTTTATAAATTTGCGGTGCGGAAGATGGCCGAGGCAACGACCAAGGTCTTGGAGCGCAATGGAGTGACGGGTGCGGATCTGGGCTGTTTTATTCCGCATCAAGCGAATAAGCGAATTATTACTGCTACAGCGGATCGTCTGGGGATGGATCCGGAGCGGGTGATTATCAATATTGAGAAGTATGGGAATACGTCGGGCGGGACAATTCCGCTGGCTATGGAAACTGCTATTGAACAAGGGAAGCTGAAGAAGGGCGACCTGGTGCTGCTGGCGGCGGTTGGGGCCGGGTTTACAGTGGGAGCTACGCTGTTGCGGTGGGAGATTTGAACGGCAGATGACAGGTTACAGATGACAGATTGCAGCTAGAAGCTTGCTAACGGCTCACTCCGCAGTGCTGCATTTTGCTCAGTATTTTCTGCGAGCGATATGTAGACTGCGGCCTATGAATGGCAATCCGAAAGTTATCGAGCAACTGAACATAGCCTTGCGAGACGAATTAACCGCTATTAACCAGTATTTTCTGCATGCGGAGATGGCGGAGAACTGGGGCTACGACAAATACTCCAAATACATCAAGAAGCAGTCGTTCGATGAAATGAAACACGCTGAAGCTCTGATGGAGCGGATTCTGTTTCTTGATGGAGCGCCGAGCATGGAGCCGCTCTCGCTGACCGTCGGCAAAAGCGTACGAGAAATGATCGAGTCAGACCTGGCACTTGAACTGGGGGCGGTCGCTTCCTACAACGAGGCAATCAGGATTTCAGTTGAGAACCACGATAATGGTTCGCGCGATCTGTTTGTTCGTTTGTTGAAGGACGAAGAAGGCCATGTGGATTGGCTTGAAGCTCAGGTTCACCAAATCAAGGAAATGGGTTACGAGAGGTATCTGATTACTCAGACCTCCGAGCAGGGATAGCACGGAGCGATTTCAGATCGCCAAATCGTACTGCGGCAGGATGCCTAGCCTGGCGGCGGTGCGGAAGAATTCCTTCATTCCTTCAATGCATTCTTCATCCAAAATGTAGTGGATGTTGGTGGAGAGGTATGTGCGGATGGTTTGCTCGGCGATGGGGAGTTTCTTCGACCATTCGGCTACTAGAGTGTCGATGTTCTCGAGGCCGTGGATGCGGGATTGGCTTAGGTCGCTTGAAATGCTCTCAACCAAAGGACTGCCCCACGCAGTGGTGCCCCAGACGGCGGAGACGAAGGGCACGCCCATGAGCGCGATCCATTCCTCGGCGAGGTCGAGGTAGACGAGTTCTTCGCTGGTGCGCTCGAAACGATTGGCTTGCTCTTCAAGCGCGAGCAGGGCGGGGTCGCCGATGAGGATGGCGGCGTCGGTGATTTCGAGCATGGCGTCGAGGTCGGCGAATGCGGGAACAAAGGGAACGTCCGGATTACCCCAGTGATGAAAGAGCATGCGGGTGTAGGCGAGGGTGGTCCGGCTGGCGATGTCAGCGGCTACTGAGCGGAGAGCTGCGAGCGGCCGGTTGGCGCGATGGACGAGGAGCAAGGAACGGACGCGGTGTTTGGAGGCAATAGTGCAGCAGGGGAGAATGCGCAGGGCTGGATTGACGGCGAGGGCGGCGATGGGGATGAGGCCGATGTCTGCTTGGCCGGAGGCGAGGCGGTCGGCGCACTCGGAGGGTGACATGCGGTCAATGTGATAGCGCTGGGAGAGCTGGGCGTTGATCGGCGGATGCTCGAAATCCCACATAAGGGGCGCGGGATTGAGGAAGTTGATGGCTGCGATGCGGAGGCGGGGATGGGGATCGGAACTCACTCTATCTCTTAGACTACCAAGCGGATGTTAAGGAATCCTCATGCTGAATCCGCATTGTCATGGGGTGGTGCGGACGGGGCTGCCTTGACATGGGGGTTCGACAGGGCTAGTGTTGGGCCAAATTACCTTGAACCCTGTATGTTGGCTCCTGGGGTTTCCTGGGGGGAAAGCGGACGTGTGCAAATTTTGAACAGTAGCGGGGATGCGATGACGACGACGCCTCCGGTTGGGGTGTTGGCGGAGCTGGCTGTAGCCCCGATGCTGAATCCAGCTCTGGATGAAGATCGGCTGGCTTGGCTGGCGCTGGTGCTGTCTCCTGGGCTGGGGCCGAAGCGGATTGTGGACGCGATGGCCCGGATCGAGACGGCAAGCGAGATATTTGCGCTGCCGTTGACTGGGCTTGAGGCGCTCAGGTTTCCGGCGGCGGCGGCACAGTTCATTTTCGACGGCAAAGCGCGGCAGGCCGCGGAGGCTGAATCGTCACGCGTTGCGGCGCAGGGGGCAACGATCGTTACATTTGGTTGTGCGCAGTACCCGGAGCGGTTGAAGGAAATTTATGACCCGCCGCCGGTGCTGTGGGTGCGCGGCGCGGTCCGGTTGCTGTCCCGGCCGGCGATCGCGGTGGTGGGGACGAGGCATCCTTCACCGTATGGGTCGGGTATGGCGGAGATGCTTTCGCGGGATCTGGCCGTGCGGAGACTGCTGATTGTAAGCGGGATGGCGCGCGGAATCGATAGCAGTGCACATCGCGGGGCGCTGGCGGCGCGGATGCCAACGGTAGCGGTGTGGGGCACGGGCATCGACGTGGTGTATCCCAAGGAAAACAAGAAGCTTGCGGAGGAGATATTGGCGCTGGGCGGGGCTATTGTGAGCGAATTGCCGATGGGGACGTTCCCGGCTCCGCAGAATTTTCCCCGTCGCAATCGTATATTGAGCGGGCTGAGCATTGCGGTGCTGGTGGTGGAGGCTTCAGAAAACTCGGGAACGAGAGTGACGGCGCGGTGTGCGGCGGAACAGAATCGGGACCTGTACGCGGTGCCTGGCAATGTGACGAACAAGGGGTCTTGGACTCCTAATACATTGATAAAGCAGGGGGCCAAGCTGACGGCGACCTGGGAAGACGTGTGGGAAGACCTGCCATCTCAGGTGCGGCTGGAATTGGAGTCAGAGGCGCCGATTGAATCCAAATTGGCGATTCAAGCATCCTTATTGCCTGATCCGGTGCTGCGGCCTCAGGAGACCATGGTGCTGGAGGTTCTGCGCTGCGACGCGAGTCTCCAGATCGATGAGATTCTGGATCTGCTGGAGACGCAACTGACTTCTTCCGAGGTGTTTACGGCTCTGTTCGAGCTGGAGCTGGCGGGCCGAATACGGTGTATGCCGGGGAAGAACTACGTTCGGACGATGTGAGAGGACAGTCGTCAGTGGTCAGTTTTCAGCTGTCCCTCGGAGTTTGATTTCCGATTGAAACGGAGCATCCTGTTGCCATGGCTACCATGACTTCGCCCGAATTTCAAGAGTCGCTTGTGACGGTGGAAGAGTACCTCCGCACCAGTTACCGTCCGGACTGCGAGTACATCGATGGACGGATTGAGGGGCGAAACGTGGGCAAGTGGGAACATGCGCGAGTGCAGTGGCTGTTGGCGCTTTGGTTTGGAAACCACGAAAAGGAGTGGGGTATTAAAGGCAGTACAGAACAGCGTGTTCGCGTGTCGTAGAGCCGGATTCGGGTGCCGGACCCTGGTAGTGCTTGAGGCCGGGCCTCAACCCGAAGTATTGATTGATCCGCCGTTGCTTGTCATTGAGATTCTTTCTCCAGATGACAGCTACTCCGATACGCAAGAGCGTGCTCAGGACTACAGAGCCATGGGAGTGAAAACGGTTTGGATCATTGACCCCAAGACACGAACCGGGGGAGTGTGTTCTGGAATGGAGTGGGTAGAATCCTCACGTTTGGAAGTGAAAGGTAGCGCGCTGTATGTCGATCTGCCGGAGATATTCAACCAATTAGTCCCTGCCTGAGGTTTCTGGAGCAGAGGTATAAATCGTAATATGCGATCAGCAGGTTTATTGCGATAATTTTTCTTCTGTAAGGCTTCCCCCTACGAGGCTAAGTCAAGTTTTTTGCGGAGCTTTGGCACCGCAATGAGGATGTTTGCGTATTTGAAAATGGCTCGGATCGGAGTGGAAATGTTACGGACGGAGTGGAAACGGAATGGTGTTTCGTGGTAGGGTGCAACCTTTGTGAGTGGTTTTTTCTGCAAGTTGAACGAGCGAGAACCTGGCGGGGACTATCGCGCCAGGGCTGAACACGTTTGAAACGGAAATGTCCGATTGTGAGTCAAACAGGCCGGACGCGGTAGAGTTGGTTAGGAAATAAGGATGGCAATGAGCAAATCACTGGTTATCGTCGAGTCGGCTACGAAGGCCAAGACGATTGAGAAATACCTGGGCAAGGGCTTTGAAGTGCTGGCATCTGTCGGGCACATTATGGACCTGCCCAAGAACGACATTGGAGTGGAGCTGGAGCATCGGACGTTTGAGCCGACGCTGATCGTGTCTCCTGGCAAAGAGAAAGTCGTTGCTCAGCTGAAACGAGCGGGAGCTGCTGCGGATGAAATATTTCTGGCGCCCGATCCCGATCGCGAGGGCGAGGCGATTGCGGCCCACCTTGCGATTCAGCTGGGAACTTCCGCAAAAGAACGGAAGAAGATCAAGCGAGTGACCTTCAACGAGATCACGAAGAAGGCAGTGCAGGAGGCATTCAAGCACGCTCGGGACGTGGATCAGAATCTTGTTGACGCGCAGCAGACTCGTCGTGTGCTTGACCGGCTGGTGGGGTATCAGATTTCTCCGCTACTTTGGGATAAGGTGCGGCGCGGATTGTCTGCAGGCCGTGTGCAGACGGTTGCGGTGCGGCTGATTGTGGAACGGGAGCGAGAAATTGGCGCGTTCAATCCGGTGGAGTACTGGACGCTGGACGCGATTCTGCATCCGGAGAAGCAACCGAGCGGAAGCTTCAAAGCGCGCTTTATCGGGATTGACGGCGAGCCGGCTCGTGTAGCGAATGGCCAGGACAAAGAGGGAAAAGACCAGTTCATCTCAAATGCAATCGCCGATGAAGCGTCGATGAAGGCCGTGGTGGCTGCTCTCGAAAAAGCGAAATGGTCGCTGGTTTCCGTACAGTACAAGGAACAGCAGCGGAGGCCGTTCGCGCCATTCATTACCAGCCAGTTGCAGCGGGATGCATCGAGCAAGCTGGGCTTCAATGTGCGGCGTACGATGGGCGTGGCGCAGCGGCTTTACGAGGGCGTTGAGATAGGTTCCGAGGGCCTGGTGGGCCTGATCACATATATGCGTACCGATTCGCCGCGAGTGGCTCCGGAGGCAATCGAAGGAGCACGGGAGTGGATTGGCAAGCAGCTTGGCGCACACTATCTGCCAGCTACACCGAATGTTTACAAAGGCAAGAAGGACGCGCAGGATGCGCACGAAGCAATTCGTCCCACGGAAGTTTCGCGGACGCCGGCATCGATTGCGAAATATCTGACTGAAGAGCAGCTAAAGGTGTATCGCCTCATCTGGCAACGGTTTGTTGCTTCGCAGATGACTCCGGCGGTCTTCGATGTGACGACTGCGAAAATTGCAGCTGTCTCAGGGAAAACAGGGAAGAGTTATGACTTCCGCGTGAGTGGATCTGTGCTGCGGTTCGACGGCTTCCTGAAAGTGTACGAGGTTGTCGAGGAGAAAAAGGACGAAGATGACGAGTCGTCAAACAAGCTGCCCAACCTGGACAATGTGAAAGCGCTGGAGTTGGAGAAGCTGGAGGATGAGCAGCATTTCACGCAACCGCCCCCGCGCTACAACGAAGGCTCGCTGGTGAAGGTGCTTGAGGAGCGGGGCATTGGACGGCCTTCGACGTATGCGTCGATCATCAGTACGATTCAGGATCGTGAGTATGTAACGAAAATATCCGGCAGGTTCTATCCGACCGAGATTGGGATGGTGGTGTGCGACCTGCTGGTGAAGAATTTTCCATACATCTTCGACACGGCTTACACGGCCAAGCTGGAAGAGGAACTGGACGACATTGAAGAGGGCAAGGAAAAGTGGACGGACCTGATGAATGGGTTCTACGACCACTTTGTGGAGGAGCTGAAAGATGCCGGCGTGAAGATGGAAGACATCAAGCGCATGGAGATCAAGACAGATGAGAAGTGCGATCTGTGCGGTTCGCCACTGCTTTTGAAGTGGGGCAAATTTGGCAGCTTCTATGCGTGCTCGGCGTATAACAAAAAGGATAAGTCGAGCTGTACATTTACCAAGGAAAACACGGCTGGCAAACCGGACTTGAATACACCTGAGGCGCAGGAAGCAGGCGAGCAGGAAGAGTACTGCGAGAACTGTGGACGGGTGATGGTGTTGCGGCGCGGGCCGTTCGGGATGTTCATGTCCTGTCCTGGATACAATGAAGATCCGCCCTGCAAGACGTTTCGCAAACTAAGCCAAAAGCAGCAGCAAAAGCAGGCCACGCCCAAGCCGACGGGCGAGGATTGTCCGTTGTGCGGCAAAGCGTTGGTGCTGCGGCAGGGAAGCTATGGGGAGTTTGTATCCTGCTCTGGATATCCGAAGTGCAAGTATGTGAAACAGAACCTGATCGAAGGTATGAAGTGCCCGAAGTGCGGCACCGGGGATCTGGCTGAGCGGAAGGCGCGTAGAGGCAACATGTTCTGGGGCTGCACGAATTATCCCAAGTGCGACTTCACGACAAACAATAAGCCTGTAGCCGAGAAGTGCCCTGAATGCGGAAGCCCTTACCTGGTTGAGAAGACGCTGCGGTCGGGGATTTATCTGGAGTGTCCGAACAAGAAGAAGGGCGCTGAGGAAGAGACCGCGCCGAAGAAGGCTGCGAAGAAGGGTGCGGCGAAAGTGGCCGCGAAGGGCGCTGAACCGGTGGATGGCGCGGTGGTTTGCGGCTATTCGAAGAGGATTGGGGACGCGCCGCCTCCGCCGACGGCTGAGACGCATGGGCCTGTGGTGGAGAAGGGTGGGAGAAAGGAACTGCAGCCGGCGTAAGCATTGAACAGCGGTGTCCGGCTGAATCCGTTAGTATGGGTGAGCGGAGAGATGCCTAATGGAGCGGATGCTTGCAACGCCTGCGGATGCAGAAATTGTTCTTAGACTTTATGAGCTGCGCACTGAAGCAGAGATGCGGAAGGCGCGCGCGTGGATGACTGGCGAGTTTTGGCCGAAGACGGCGGAGGAGTTTTTCGCTGTCTCTGGGAATCCTGCCGACCCGCACAATGCGTGGTTTCGGCAGGTGATTACTTACTGGGAAATGGCGGCGGCGATGGTGCTGCACGGGGCAGTTTCCGCGGAGCTGTTTGTGGATTGCAACGGCGAGGGATTCTTTCTGCTGGCCAAGTTTGCGCCAATTCTTGACGAGATACGGGCGCGGAATCCGGGATTTCTGACGAAGACTTCAGAGCTGATTAACAGGTTTTCCGCGGGCGCGCAGCGGTACGAAGTGACTTTGAAAGCTATGGCAGCCCGGCGCAAGCATCTTGCGGCGAAACTGGAAGAAGACGAATAGATTTTGGTCTGATGCAAGCCTGGGCGCAAAACCCCTTGCGGGATTGGCGGCCTGTGGAGCATGATGGTAGCTGTTCGAGAGTTGTCCATTCTTTGGAGGTTCTTCGTGAAACGTGTAGTGGCATTGCTGACAGTTGCTCTTGCTTTTGCCCCCTTGACGGCAAAGGCTGCGGATACGACCATCAATGGCTGGATCTCGGACGCCATGTGCGGCGCCAAACATGCCGGAACCGGCGCGGCTTGCGCTAAGAAGTGTATTGCGGGCGGCGAAGCTCCGGTGTTTGTCGACGAGGCCAAGAAGGAAGTCTGGACCATCGACAATCCGGATGCGGTGAAGGCGTTCTACGGCGACCATGTGACGGTTACGGCGACGGCAGATACGTCGAAGAAGACCGTTCATATCGCCACAATTGCGGAAGCGAAGTAGGTTCCTTCTGCGAATCAGGCGGGGAAATGGACTCGCCAGCGCCATCAATCTCTGGTAATGTCATATCCGTTGCTCTGTTCAACCCGGCTTTCTGACCGGGCTGACAGGTAAACTGCGGATTTTACTGGAACTAGACAATGGCACGAGCGGTTTGGAATGGCAAAGTGATTGCCGAAAGCGATGCGACGGAGACGGTGGAGGGGAATGTTTATTTCCCTGAGGCCAGCCTCAAGCGCGAATATTTCCGTCCCAGCAGTACCACTTCAACCTGTCCCTGGAAGGGTCAGGCTCGCTACCTGAACTTGCTGATGGACGGGCAGGAGAATCCGGATGCGGCCTGGTACTATCCGGACCCCAAGCCGGCGGCGCGGAA
>Ga0206847_10228_pt1 | contig 18372 bp, 11 predicted proteins | sample Alteio_BWOrgCont_17_FD_152880 | JGI IMG/M metagenome (GOLD analysis project Ga0206847, IMG submission 152880) | Enriched cells from forest soil in Barre Woods Harvard Forest LTER site, Petersham, Massachusetts, United States -... | ecosystem: Environmental > Terrestrial > Soil > Temperate forest >... | reverse complement strand
TCAATGCGCATCTTTCAAATTGCTGCCCTCGCAGCGGTCGGATTCGCACTCGCCGGGAGTGCCATGGCCGTCGCCCAATCCTCAAACCTCATCGACAAGCCCCAAAAGGTAAATGGCTACGTCGATCTCAAAACCGGTATGTTTCATCCGGCAACCGAACCCGCCGCCAACCCTGAGACCGCACCCACCTTCAAGACCTACGCCAGCACCGTCGAAGTGGTGATCAGTGCCACCATCAATGCGGAAACCGCCAAACAATTGCCCAAAGGTTACAGCATTATCTGCGATGTGAATCTCACTGGCTATGCCTACGATCTGGTCTATTCCGAGGTGGCCTCCGCACCGGCAACCGTCAGTGGAAGCACAGCGACTTGCACCGTGTGGATTCCTTATAACTGGACCGGAGAAACAGGAGGACCGGCAGCCGACTACTATTTCAACGGAAACTACAAGATCACAGCGAGCTATGCTCCGGGCGGCGCAACCCAGCCCCTCACTGACTTCAACGTGATCCGCCAGACAACCGGGATCCTTTTCACCCCCGCCGGAATTGTCAATTATCCACTCCCGGCCACCTCCACCACCATCAAATACGATGTGGATGCAATGTTGTAGCAGCCGGCCCTTCTCAGTCCGGCAAGCGAACCAGGAACGCGGCGCACTCCCCCTGCGCCGCTCCATCCCCCTGCACCTCCCCCTACCCGGCCCACCCCAGTTACTTCCGCGTTTCATCCCACACAACCAGCGCTGATTTGCATAGAGACTTTGGAATCAAACGCTTATACTACCTCCAAATCGCCAGCGGAGCGGCGTGGGATAAGTCTGCGTAAAAACAAACAGGCATTCCCGAATACTTGCGCCTTTTCCGGTGGCTGGATTTCTGCTGCACCGATGCCGATATGCAGCATACTTGCCTTGGGGGACCTCATGCAGGACGGCGCTCACGCTGACAAATCGGCCCCTTCAGAGCAAGCCGCTCCCGCGGTCCGAGGCGGCATTTCCCTTATTTGGCCCGCATTAGCCTCCTTGTCCGTCGCCCTCGCAATCGGAGCGGCCATAGCGCGGCAGGCACTCGGAGTCCGATACGATGGTCTCCTCATCTTCGCCACCGGCGCAGCAGCCGTGGTTCTGGTTCTTCGACTCCTGATCCGCGATCAAGCGCCCTCGCAGCAGCAGTCAACCACCACCTCAACTTCTGACGCACTCACCAACTCCCTCCTCAAAGATGTATTCGAATCCGCCGGCCCAGCCGTTGTTGCGATCGGCATCGATGGCCGCTTCACCTACGCCAACCCCTCAGCCGAACGCATGCTCGGTTACCACGCCGACGAGTTGATGGAAAAGCTGGCCGCCTTTGAAATCCTCGCGCACGGCGAAGGTGAGCGCCTCGTTGTCGAAATGCAAAAGCTCTGCGGCGTCCAGCAGCCCCACGAACCCACTCCCGCCGGTCGAATGGCCGCCTATCTGGATTGCGTGCGCAGCCTTCCGCCCAGCCGCGTGCCTCCCTTCGACGCCCAATTGCGCCGTAAAGACGGCGAGCCGATCTCAGTTACGCTGCACACGTCCGCACTCCGTGACGCCGAAGGAGCCATCGCCGGCCTCGTCGCCGTCGCCGTGGATATAGGCGCAACGCAGCGCCAGGATCAGGCCCAAAGAGAGTCCCAGGAACGCTATCGCGATCTGTTTGAAAACTCCACTGAGATGATTGCCACGCTCAGCCCGACTGGCAAGTTTCTCTATGCCAATCCCGCCTGGAAGCGATGCTTTGGCAAGGATATTCCCGAACTGATTGAGCTGAACTCCTTCGATGAATTGTTTGGCACCAGTTGTCGCGCCGACGTTGCCGGTTTCTTCCGCCGCGCTCTCGATGGCGAAGTCGTAGACCGCGCTCCCTTGCGCTTCCACACCCACGACGGCCGCATTCTTGAGCTCGAACTGAGCCTTAGCCAGCGCCAGAAGGCCGGCAATCCACTCGCGATTCGTTGCCTCATGCGCGACGTAACCCAGCAAAAGCAGCGCGAACACCGTCTTGCGCTTCAGCTAGTCGTCAGTCAGATCGTTGGTGAAAACGCTTCCTCCGACGTAGCCATCATGCGCATTCTCGAAGCCCTTTGCGTCTCCCAGGGCTGGGACATGGCCGTCAAATGGAGTGTCAACGTCGAAGACAAAAGGCTCGAATTCGGTTCCGCCTGGGCCGCTCCCGGTCGCCGCGCCGAAACCTTCATCCAGGAAAGCATGGGCCTCAGCCTCATCAGCGGCGTCGACCTCCCCGGCCGCGCCTGGCAGGATGGCCGTCCAGTCTGGTTCGCTGATATTGCCTCAATGCCCGTCAGCCCCCGCATCGAAGCCGCCTTGCGCAATGAAATGATCTCCGGGTGGGCCGTCCCCGTCCGCGAAGGCAACAAAGTCCTCGCCGTCCTCGAGTTCTATTGCCACTTCCACCTGCGTGAAGACCGCGAAGCCCTCGCCGCCGTCGAAACCGTTGCCGCCTCACTGGGACAAATGCTGGCGCGCTCCCACGAGCGTGGTCGCGCCGAAGAGCTCTACCGCCAGCAGGAAATACTCCTGGACTCCGTCGCCGACGGAATTTGCGGCGTAGATCGTCGAGGCCTCATCAGCTTTGCCAACCCAGCAGCCGCCCGCCTCCTGGGCGCGGACGCCGCCAGCCTAACCGGCCGCCCCGTCCACGATTTGCTCCACGGCTCAGCTCCCCGCAACCGCGCTTGCGGCGAAGACTGCCCATTGCGCCGCACCTCTGGCCGCCAGAAAGCCGCCGCCGGTGAAGACACAGTTTTTCGCGCCGACGGCACCTCCTTCCCGGCGGAATACGTGCTCACCCCCATCGCCGACCAGGGCCGCTTCTCAGGCTCCGTACTCAGCTTTCGCGACATAAGCCAGCGCTACGCCCTCGATCGCCTCAAAGATGAGTTCATCTCCACCGTAAGCCATGAGCTGCGCACCCCGCTCACCTCCATTCGCGGCGCGCTCGGCCTGCTCTCCTCCGGCATGCTCGGCGAAGTCAACGACAAGTCCGCAAACCTGCTGCGCATAGCTCTAAGCAATTCCGACCGTCTCGTCCGCCTCATCAACGACATTCTCGATCTCGAACGCATCCAGAGCGGAAAAGAGCCGCTGGCCTTCCGCCCCGCGCAATTGGCCCTGATCGTACGCCAGGCCATCGATGGCATGGCTCCCGTCGCAGAAGCTGCCGGGGTCCAGCTCATCCATGACACCACCCAGGTCGAGATCGCCGCTGACCCCGACCGCCTCCTCCAGGTCATCACCAACCTCTTGTCCAACGCCGTCAAATTCTCGCCGCCCAGCTCCACCATCTCCGTCATGCTGCGCCCCGGCACCAGCGGCGTAACCCTGTCCGTCATCGACCAGGGACGCGGCATCCCCGCCGACAAGCTTGAAGCCGTCTTTGGCCGCTTTCAGCAGGTCGATGCCTCCGACTCCCGCCAGAAAGGTGGAAGCGGCCTGGGCCTCGCCATCTGCCGCACCATCGTCCAGCAGCATTCCGGACGCATCTGGGCCGAGCGCAACCCCGTCCGCGGCTCCACCTTCCGAGTCTTCCTGCCCTACCAGGCGACCCCCATTGAGACCATCAAAATCCCCTTCGATCAGGAGACCGGCCAGGGCACTGTCCTGCTGGCCGACGCCAACCCCGCATCCCGCCCCCACATCGCCGCCCTGCTCACCAGCCATGGCTATCGCGTCGTCGAAACCACCACCGTAGAAGAGACCCTGGCCGCCGCCCACGACAACATCGAAGCCATCCTCCTTGATACCTCGCTCGATGGCATGAACGGCTGGGAAATCCTGCCCCTCCTGCGCCGCCTGCATCCTGACGCCCACACGCCCATCGTCCTGCTCAGCGTCGACAAGCGGCAAGACCCCGCCTCCCTGCCCGGCGATGCCGAAGGATGGGTCTCCAACCGCCTCAGTGACGATGCCTTGCTCGGAGAACTAGCCCGCGTTCTCTGCGGACCCGGTGAAAATGCTCGCATCCTCATAGTCGAGGACGATGTGGACCTCGCCCGCGTCATCGGTGAAGTCTTCGTACGCGATTCCATCGAAGTTAAGCTCGCGCACACACTGCAAGACGCGCTGGACGCCTGCTTCTCTTTCCAGCCCCACCTTCTCGTGCTCGATATCGGCCTGCCCGACGGCGACGGCTTCAACGTAATCGACTGGCTCCGCAAGCACGAAAACCTGGCCCGCCTGCCCCTCGTCGTCTACTCCGGTCGCGACCTCTCGCCCGACGAATGCCGCAAGCTCATCCTCGGCCCCACTCAGTTCCTCACCAAGGCCCGCGTTCAACCCCAGCAGCTTGAAGCCCTGGTCCTCACCATGTTGCGCAGTTCACGTAATCAGGAGGAGACCCCATCACCGGAATCGACACTGAGGAATCCATGAATGAATTGAGCCAAAATGGGTCGCCGGTTGCCGGAATGACTCACTGTCCCGTAGCCTTTTTGAGCGCAACCATCGACAGACGCACCTGAACGTCCGACAATGAACTTAGCGTCAGCGACAGCACCTTGCATTGCCACTGTTCCCCTGCTCCACTTTTTCTTGATTGCCATTGTTTTCGAACCGAGGTTTGATCCTTATGTCCCGCACCATCCTGATCATTGACGACGAAGACGACATTCGCGAAGTTGCCGCGCTCAGCCTGGAGACTGTTGCCGGGTGGCAAGTCTACATGGCCAACTCCGGCGCACAGGGCATGGCCCGCGCCGTCGAAATCCAGCCAGACGCCATCCTGCTCGACGTGATGATGCCCGGAATGGACGGCCCCACCACCTTCCGTGAGCTGCGCAAAAACCCCGCCACGGCCCGCATCCCCGTGCTGCTGCTCACCGCCAAAGTGCAGAGCTCAGATCAGCGCCGCTTCGCCGACCTCGGTGTAGAAGCCATCCTCTTCAAACCCTTTGACCCGCTAACGCTCTCCGACCAGATCTCCGACGCCCTCGGCTGGAGCTGAATCGGGAGTTGAATCTCCAACCCACGCGTCCAAGTGTGAATCCCTATGGCATCCGACGCACAGAACGCACTCTCCGTAGCCATGGATCGCATGTGGACTCAACACCTGCCGCAGTTGCAGGAGCGCGTCGATGCTCTTGACGCCGCGGCAAAAGCTTTCGCCGCCAATCACCTTTCCATCGAGCAGCACGAAGCAGCAAGGTCCGCCGCCCACAACCTAGCCGGCGTTCTCGGCACATTCGGACTAACGCGCGGCACCGTCCTGGCCCGCGAGCTTGAAATCATATACTCCCGCCAAAACGGCCCCGACGCCGACCTAGCAGCAAGCCTGGCCTCAATAGCCACCGAGCTCCGCACCCTGATCAATTCCCGCAAATAGAGGATGTCGCCGCTCTCGCCCACTCCGTCCAGGCCGATTGCGAGCCCGGCCCAAAGTATCTACAGAATAGAAGTAACTTCCGGATAGCCGACAAACCACCAACAACACTTAAAATCGACACATGAACGAAGCCTTCGACGCTCAACATCATCAAGCCCTGCAGAAGGATGACGCAGGATTGATGGAAGAGATTCTTGCGCTCTTAACCGTCCGTGCTGTTGGTGATCCCTACAGTGACGACGGCAGTTTTGCAGCAACTCTTGAATCTCTTCCCTCTGGGCTACGGGCGATGTCAGCGACGCATTGGTTGGACATCAGCCTGACTCTGGATAGCATAACTTGGCACTTCGGTAACTTCGGTGAGCCGCATTTGGTAGCGCTAACCGAAGCCGGGCTTCACGAGCTAGGTTTACACGATCTGGCGGGGTGTTTTCGTGAAGCGAAAGAACTGATGGTCCCGCTTCTGGCAAATCGGACGGAGGCCGACGGCGACCCTTATGAAATTCTGGAGCGGAAGGATCTGGAGGCTGAAGGCGACATAATTGACCGAAAGGCGTGGGAATTGCACGAATCAGGATCGGGCAAGTCCCTGATCTACGAAGCTTGGACAAGATACACACGCCAACATCCGGAACTGGTCTTTGGCGAATAGGGGGTTCGGATGTGTAACCGGCAAACCGGGCATTGAGCTAAAAAGCGGAGTCGTGCTGGGTCAGGGACGACACTCCCAGAATCATGATTAGGAACGAGGAAGCACTTACATGACGATTCGAATCAAGAAGGCATCAAGCATGCTCTACACTGCTGAGCTGACCCTCCCAGATATGCCAGGAGTAGCCGCAAGCTGGGCGACACCTGAACCAATGAGCGTCGATCAAATCGTGGACGAACTCCAGAAGCGCGGTGCCCATCAGACGGATATTGGCGATGCCTTTTACGCTGCCGATCCTGACTGGTTGAGCAGATAGGACAAGGCAGCTATCTCCCTCACGCCGTGTTCTGCCCGAGTGACCGACAAACCGAAAGTAACGCCACAAATTGAGAGCAGAGCCAAAGTAAGCTGAACGATCAGCGCAGCCTCTTCCTGCTTCGGGATGACCCAATGCCAAGTCGAGGCCGCGCTTTGTACCCCTTTTAGGAAATTCCCTGGATCAACCCAGATCAAACCGATCCAGGTTCATCACCTTACTCCAAGCCGCTACAAAGTCCCGCACAAACACCTCTTCCGAGTCCGCGCTAGCATAAAATTCCGCCAGCGCCCTTAGTTGAGAGTTCGAGCCGAACACAAGATCCACGACAGTGGCCGTCCACTTATGCTCGCCCGTAACCCGATCGTGTCCCTCCAACAACCCTCCAGACGCCCCAGACTTCTGCCACTTCGTGTTCATGTCCAGCAGATTCACGAAGAAATCATTGGTCAACGTTCCCGGCCGCTTGGTGAAAACACCAAAATCAGTCCCGCCGAAGTTCGCATTCAGCGCCCGCAGACCACCGATCAGAACCGTCAACTCCGGAGCCGTCAGCGTCAGCAGATTCGCCTTATCCACCAGCAATTCCGCCGCCGATCCTTCCTGCTCCTTCCGAACGTAGTTGCGGAACCCATCCGCAGTAGGCTCCAATGGCGCAAACGAAGCCACATCGGTCTGCTCTTGCGAAGCATCCGTGCGCCCTGCCGCGAACGGAACTTTAACCTCGTGCCCAGCCTTCTTCGCAGCAGCATCGACAGCAGCGCATCCGCCCAGAACAATCAAATCAGCCAGCGAGACTTTCTTCTTCCCGCCAGCGCCATTGAATTCCTTCTGAATCCCCTCCAAAGTCTCAAGAACCTTAGCCAACTCAGCAGGCTGGTTAACCTCCCAATCCTTCTGCGGCGCCAGGCGAATGCGTGCCCCGTTTGCCCCACCCCGCTTGTCGCTGCCTCGGAACGTAGCAGCCGAAGCCCACGCAGTCGTAACCAGTTGCGAAATCGAAAGCCCAGACGCCAGAATCTTCGCCGACAACGCAGCAATATCCTTCGCATCGATCAGCTCATGATCCACCGCCGGAACCGGGTCCTGCCAGATCAATTCCTCGGCGGGCACAAGCGGCCCAAGATACCGCGACAGCGGCCCCATATCGCGATGCGTAAGCTTGAACCAGGCCCGCGCAAATGCATCCGCGAACTCTTCCGGATGCTCAAGGAAACGCCTCGAAATCTTCTCGTAGCTCGGATCAACTTTCAGCGACAAGTCCGTCGTGAACATGATCGGCGCGTGCTTCCTCGATGCATCATGTGCATCCGGCACAGTGCCTGCCGCAGCTCCATTCTTCGGCTTCCATTGGTTAGCGCCAGCCGGGCTCTTCGTAAGCTCCCATTCATACTCGAACAGGTTTTTCAAGTAATCGTTGTCCCATTTCACCGGGTTGGCGGTCCAAGCGCCTTCAAGCCCGCTGCTGATCGCATGCGCGCCCCCGCCACTGCCGAAGCTGCTGCTCCAGCCGAAGCCCTGCTCTTCAATCCCTGCGCCCTCCGGCTCGCGGCCCACATACTTCACCGGATCGGCAGCGCCATGCGCCTTTCCAAACGTATGCCCACCGGCAATCAGGGCAACCGTCTCCTCGTCATTCATCGCCATCCGCGCAAACGTCTCGCGAATATCCCGCGCCGCCGCCACCGGGTCAGGCTTCCCATTCGGCCCTTCAGGATTCACATAGATCAAACCCATCTGAACCGCGCCCAGAGGATTGTCGAGCTGGCGATCGCCCTTGTACCGCTCGTCTCCCAGCCACTTCGTCTCAGACCCCCAGTAAATGTCTTCCTCCGGCTCCCAAACGTCCACGCGTCCACCAGCAAAGCCGAAAGTCTTCAACCCCATCGACTCCAGCGCCACGTTACCAGTGAGGATCATGAGGTCGGCCCACGAAAGCTTCCTGCCATACTTCTGCTTGATCGGCCAAATCAGCCGGCGCGCCTTGTCCAGGCTCACGTTGTCCGGCCAGCTGTTCAGCGGAGCAAATCGCTGCGTCCCGTTCCCTGCCCCGCCCCGCCCATCCGCAATACGGTATGTGCCCGCGCTATGCCACGCCATGCGGATAAAAAACGGCCCATAGTGGCCGTAGTCCGCAGGCCACCAGTCCTGCGAGCTGGTCATCAACGCATGCAGGTCCTTGATCACCGCATCCAGGTCCAGAGTCTTGAACTCTTGGGCGTAATTGAACCCCTCACCTGCGGGATTAGAAAGTTGCGAATGTTGGTGCAGGATCTTGAGGTTCAGCTGATTCGGCCACCAATTTGCATTCGACGGCGCCCCAGCAACCGTATGCTTGCGAGCGCCATTCGAAAACGGGCATTTTGCCTCGCCCAGCATGGCATTCTGATCGTCGACTATCGGTGGTCCAGGATGTTTTTCCGCGCTTTCAGACATGAGCAAATCTCCTTGGTTTTGTTGCAGAATTTTTGTTGTTCATCCCGCGATTCGCGGCAGGAATTCGATATTTAACCTTCTCAGCAGCACAATGTCCGCCGCACTTATATTACGCCTGCTCCCCCCAATGCTCCATCCACCTTGCCAACTCGCCATCCCCGCAAGGCGGGGCTAACTTACCGCACTTATTTGAAGATTCTTCATACTCCCACATTACGGACGTACCCAAAATCCCTTAGCCTCCCCTAATGTTTCTCCCCGCCTGCCGAAAAGAGTATTAGAGCCCTCACAGTCTTTCCCTTTCCATTCGGGTCGCACTTGCTGGGTCGGAGGCATACCAATCAATGAGTTCCCCCGCACGCGCAATCCCCACCACCATCGACCGCCAAACGCCCCGCCGCAATCTGGACTGGAAAAAGCTAGAACAGCACTTGGCTGACGTCGGCGCGCTCCACGGCAGCATCTATCGCCTCCTGCGCGACCTCGTTCCCGCCACCGTCCTCAGCCTTTATTGGTTCTGGAAGCACCCAGGCCTCATGTTCCAGGGATCGGCATGGTGGTATACGCCCCGCGTAAGCCTGCTCGAAATCGGCATGTTGATCTCCGTGACCCTGTTGTCGCGCCTCACCGCCGGCAGCCGCCTCCGCTCCAATCAGGAGCTCATACACAAAGAAATCTCGTCCAGCATGTTGGCAGCCTCGTTTTCCGCGCTCCTGATTTTCCCCGGCATCGCCGCGCGCTTTGGCTCCATGCAAGCCATCCGAGTCGCAGCAGGTTTCTTCGCCGCCAGTACCGCATTGAGCCTCGCTTTGCTAGCCGCCGCCTGTCTAATTGGATGGTTCTCAATCGAGACCCTCATTGCCCGCCGCGAAGTCCTGATTGTTGGCTCCGGACCCGCTGCCCAGGCCGTCTTCGAAGAGCTCAAGGACTCACCCGTCTACCACGTCGCCGGCGTTCTGGATGACAACTTCGTCGGCGCAGCCTCATCCACCGCCGATCCCAATAGCCAAATGCAGAACCGCTACCTCGGCCGCCTCGATCGCCTCGACTCGCTCCTGCGCGAGCACCCCGTCTCCATCGTCTTCTGCGCCCTGCCCGTCAAGTCCATGTACACGCCCATTCAGAACGTCATCGAAGTCTGTGAGCGAATCGGCGTCGAAGTCCGCCATCCCTCGCATCTGTTTCAAACCAGCATCGCCCGTCTTGATCGCCGCATGGACGCCGGCCGCAGTTACTCCATCCTGCGCATGGTCCGTGAAGACTCCCGCCGCTTCGTCAAGCGCGCGCTGGACATCGCAGGAGCCGCCGTATTGCTGGCTCTCTCGCTGCCGATAATCCTCGTCGCTGCGGTAGCCACCAAGCTCACCAGCCCCGGCCCGGTCTTCTTTGCGCAGAGCCGCTACGGCCTTCATCGCAGGCGTTTCCGTATCTACAAAATGCGCACCATGGTGGTCGATGCCGAAGCCCTCCAGAGCGATCTCGAATCACGCAACGAAGTCGGCGGCCCGGTCTTCAAGATTCGCCGCGACCCCCGCATCACGCGCGTCGGCGCATTCCTCCGCAAGACCTCCATCGATGAATTGCCGCAGTTCTGGAATGTGCTTTGCGGAGAAATGTCGTTGGTAGGCCCGCGTCCACTCGCAGTTCGCGATGTGCTCCGCATTGAAGACTCAGCCCAGTTGCGCCGTTTCAGCGTCAAGCCCGGAATCACCTGCATCTGGCAAATGAGCGGCCGCAACAATACCGATTTCGAAAGTTGGATTCGTCAGGATCTCGAGTACATCGACTCATGGACGTTGATGCTAGACCTCCGCATCCTGATCGGCACGGTCCCCGCCGTGCTCCGCGGAAGAGGTGCAATGTAGAAGTCGTCAAATGCGAAGTCAGTCCAACGTCTCCGAAAACTGCTCCTGCAGCACCCGCCGCAGCACCTTTCCCGTAGGATTCTGCGGCAACCCTCCCGGCTCCAGAATCCAGATCCGGCGCGGCGCTTTGTAAGGCGCAAGGTTCCGCCTGCACCAGTCCAGCAACTCGCTCTCACTCGCCGCCACACCGATCCGCAACTCCACAGCCGCCACTGGAATCTCCCCTTTTTCCTTATGCGGAATTCCAAAAGCCGCCGACCGCGCCACCGCCGGATGCCCCGCTATGGCCTCTTCAAGTTCGCGCACATACACCGAGTATCCACCCGACTTGATGACCTCTTTCATGCGTCCCACCAGGCGAATCATCCCCAGCCGATTGCGCGTCGCCAGATCTCCCGTGCGCAGCCAACCATCCTCCGTCAGCAGGCCATGGCCATTGCCATCCGACTTCAACGCATCCTTCCAGTAATGCGGAGAAACGCCGCGTCGGCGTATCTGGCACTCGCCTGTCAACCCCGCTTTCACCGGACGCCCGCCTTCATCCGCCACCCGAATATGAAACGGCGGCACCGGAAAACACAGGTCCCCGCTCCCTGGCATAAATGACACATCGAGCCCCATCATCGCCAGCCCGCCCAGCTCCACCATCCCGTATCCATTCACCAGAACTGGCGGTATGTGTCGGCCACCCGGTAAGCGCAACAGAGCGCCCAACCTCCGCAGCTTCTCGCGAACCTCAACCGGCAAATGATCGCTCGCCGAGAGCCATACGCGCACTGTCTGCAATCGAATGGGATCGGGATTGCTATTGACGAGCCGCGCAAACATGGTCGGCACTCCAACCACTGCCGTCACGCCCAATCGCTCGATCGTTTCCAACGCGGCCGTCACTTCGAAGCGCTCAAGAAAACAGCCGCGAATGCCCGCCATCAGCCCATAAAGCGCGATACTCACAGCCATAATGTGCGACCACGGCAGCGCGATCAGCGCCAGGTCCTTTTGTCCCAAAAACACGCCCGCCAACACCGACGACGCACGCCCTCCAAGCAGCGCTCGACTGGACAGCGCCGCGCCCTTGGGAAATCCACTCGTGCCCGAAGTGTGAAACACAGCAACAGTAGCGGATAAGTCGATGTTCACAGGCGCAAATGTTTCATTGGCCTTCGACTTGACGCCCGGCGCGCGCAAAAATCCATCCAGCGTTTCCGTTTCCGCGTCATCCTCTATCCATGTCCTCGCATCAAGCGCATCGCGGCTTTGAATGTTCCGTTCGAACACCGCCTTGTCCGTCACCACGATATCCGCGCCGCTCGTCGTCAATATACGGCGAACCTCCGCCACTGTAAGCATCGGATTCAACGGCACGGCGATCCCACCCGCACGCACAACCGCCAGAAACCAATGCAGGCATCGCACATCGTTGCTGCGATAAATGGCCACCAGTTGCCCAGGACGCAACTCTACAGTGCGCCGCAAAAAAGCATCGATAGCGCAAACGTCCGAGTGCAACTCTGTCAGATGCTTGACCACGCCGTTCTCGACAGAGACTTCGCAATCTCCATTGCGGCGCAGCATTTCATCCAAAAGATTGGCCACCGTGACCGAGCGGTCGCGAGAGAGTTGGTAGCGCTGAAAAATATTCATTGCGCCGGCACGGGCTTGCGGCCCCAATCGCTGGCCACACAGTAATGGAACAGGCGATCGAGGTAATCGAGCACTGGCGGCGGACAAACTCCCAGCGGGCCCAGCAGGCGATCGGCATTGGTCGTATCAAACTGCATGCGCATCGTGAAGTAATCGCGATAAGCACGGCCATCGCGCAGCACGCGCCGCTTCTTTCCCCAAAGCGTCATGAAGAGTAGCGGCCTCACCGCGGCAAAAAACAAATTCGGATCAACATACCGTGCTTCCGGAGCGTCGAAGTATTCCGCCGCCCGCCGCGCAATCTGCTGAATGGTCGCACTACCCCGCGGCCCCGCGCAGAGATGAACAACGCTGCCCATAGCAGCCTCGTCAAAAGCCAGCCTCGCCACCGATGTAGCCACAAAATCCACCGGCACTATATCCAGCACCGCATCAGGATACCCGGGCACCGTCCGCCACAGCCGTCGCGCATAAATCTTCAGCGGCCAGTACATCATCTTGAAGCTGCTCGTCGCCCCCGTGCGTGAATCGCCAACAATAATGCTGGGCCGTAGAATCACACCTGGCATTGACTTGAAACGCGACCGCACCAGCGCCTCCGCCTCCGCCTTGGTCTGCTCGTACGTATTGCGGTAGCCCTGTCCAACAGCCAGTTCGTCTTCGCGGATAAGATCCGAGCGCTCGCCAGCCACATACGCCGTGCCTACGTAAGCCACGCTGCGCAACTGCCGCGCGCCACCCGCAAAGTCCAGCACCCGTCGCGTACCCTCCACATTGATACGCCGAGCCTCATCCAAAGTGTGATCGAACCGCACCGTAGCAGCGGAGTGAATCACGCGCGTAGTATCAGCGGAGAGCCGTTGCCACGCCGCATCGTCCAGCCCGCAGTTAGGCTCGCCCACATCCCCTGAATAAACCTGAACACGCGCCCGATCCGCTTCAGGAACAATTAAATCGGCCCGTTGCTGCCCCGATTGCCCAGGCCTGTCGCGAATCAGCAACGCAAGCCCAGCATCCGGATAGCGCTCAAGCAGTTCACGCACCAGCCGCGCGCCCAGAAACCCGGTCGCCCCAGTTACGAAAATGAGTTCTTCACCATTCATTTAGAAATCAAAGTCTGCACTTTCTTCTCATCTGGAATGAACTGTCATCCTGAGCGAAGCGTTCTTCAGCGGAGTCGAAGGACCTGCGTTTTCGTTTCAGAGTCGTCCGAACTGAATCAGATTCTCGTCTATGGTATTCGATTGACCCCATTCCCAGTTCGTCTCAGTAAACGAAACGAACAGCAGAAAGCCTCATTCAGCTGTCCGAATTCGAACAGCTCTTGGCAATATCGGACGAACAATCTACCCCCACATCGCCGGACTGCACTCAAAAAGCCCAGTCAAATCAGCCGCAAAACCCAACCCTCGTTTGGAACAGTAAATGCTCCCACATTCGTTTGATGCCGTCTTCGCAAATCCCGCAGCCAGCCCTTTTCACGGAACCGTTAGCCTCCAGAAAACGTATTAAAGCCCGATCGTGTCCCGGAGGTTCACAACAAGAGGAATGCTGTCATTCCGAGCGAACGGGGCCCCAAACGCTTTCCAGTTTGGGGGTGGTGAGTCGAAAGCCTGCCCTGAGCGCAGTCGAACGGGGATCTGCGGTTGTTTCTTGAACGAGGCTCGGAGTTACCACGCTGGAGTGGGATCGCATTAGCCATTCATTTTTTTGAACCTGCATTCAGCCCAACGCAGCACAGCCAGCAACACCCATCGCAGCGCATAATGCACTCAATAGCAACCTGGAGGTTCCGTACATGTCAATGCTGATCGATCAACTCAAGCAGGTTCTGCGCAGGCTTGGCCGCGCTCCCATGTTTACGGCCATCACGCTCATCACGCTAGCCATCGGCGTAGGCGCCAACACCGTGATCTTCAGCGTAGTCGAAGGCGTTCTGCTCAAGCCGCTCCCCTATCCTCATGCGGAGCAGCTGATCGGCGTCTGGCACACCGCTCCCGGAATCAACATCAAAGAGCTCAACATGGCGCCTTCGATTTATTTCATCGATCGCGAGCAGAACAACACCTTCCAGGACATCGGCGTCTATGACGGCGACTCGTTCAGCGTAACCGGCTCAGGCGAGCCGGAACATGTGCGCGGCCTTGACGTCACCGACGGCACTCTTCCACTGCTCGGCGTTCAGCCAGCTCTCGGCCGCCTCTTCAATCGCAAGGACGACACCCCCGGCGCGCCAGCCACCGTGCTCCTCTCCTATGCTTACTGGCAACAAAAATTCGGCGGCGCATCCTCCGTCATCGGCACCTCTATCACCATCGACGGCAAAGTTCGCCAAATCATCGGCGTCCTGCCCCGAGGCTTCCACTTCCTCGACTACGAAGACGCCGCGCTCGTCACGCCCTTCCAATGGGATCGCAGCAAGATCAAGCTCGGCAACTTCAGCCAGCGCGCCATTGCCCGCCTCAAGCCCGGCGTCACCATGCAGCAAGCCAGCGCCGACATGGCCCGCCTCCTGCCCATCACTTTCCGCAGCTTTGCCGCGCCCGACGGCTTCAGTCCCGCGCTCTTTGAAAAAGCCCACATCAGCCCCAACCTCCGCCCCCTGAAGCAGGACGTCATCGGCGACGTAGGCAAAATATTGTGGGTCCTCATGGGCTCCATAGCCCTCGTGCTGCTCGTCGCATGCGCCAACGTCGCCAACCTGCTTCTGGTCCGCGTTGAAGGGCGCCGTCAGGAGCTGGCCATCCGCTCCGCTTTGGGCGCGCCCTGGGGACGAACCGCCGCCGAACTGCTCTTTGAAAGCCTGATCCTCGGCGTAGCCGGCGCAGCTATCGGCCTCGCCATGGCCTATGGTGCATTGCAAGCCCTCGTCGCCGCCGCACCCACCGGCCTGCCCCGCATCCACGAAATCGGCATCGACATTCCCGTCCTGCTCTTCACACTCGGACTGGCGCTCTTCACCAGCGTTCTCATCGGCGCAATTCCCATCTTCAAATACGCTGGCGTCAAAGCCACCAGTGGCCTCCGCGAAGGTGGCCGTGCCCTCAGCCAGAGCCGTGAACGCCTCAACGCGCGTAAGGCCCTCGTTGTCGTCCAGGTTGCCCTCGCGCTGGTGTTGCTCATCTGCTCCGGCCTTATGATCCGCACCTTCCGCGCCCTCATGCATGTCGATATTGGCTTCACCGCGCCCGAGGCCCTTGAGACCTTCCGCTTCTACATCCCTGAAACACAGATACCCGACGCTCAAGCCGAGCGCGTCGTTCACATGCAGCAGGATATTCTCAACAAAATCGCCGCCATTCCCGGCGTATCGTCTGTCAGCTTCGGTAGCGCCATTCCTCTCGATGGTTATGATTCAAATGACATCCTCTACGCCCAGGATCACGTCCTCGGCGAGAATGAACTACCGCCCATTCGCCGTTTCAAATTCGTCTCTCCAGGATTCCTTTCCACTCTAGGCACCCGCCTCGTTGCAGGCCGCGATATCAGTTGGGAAGACACTTATCAGCGCCTGCCGGTGGCCATGATCTCTGAGAACTTCGCTCGCGAATATTGGCACACCCCCGACAACGCGCTCGGCAAAAAAATCCGCGTAGCCAACACTGACGATTGGCGCGAAATTATCGGAGTCGCCCAGGACATCCACGACGACGGCGTTGATCAGCCTCCCGCCAGCATCGTCTATTGGCCCGTGTGGCGCAATAACTTCGAAGGCCAGAAGACCGACGTGCATCGCGGCACAGCCTTCCTCATCCGCAGCCCCCGCGCCGGCTCCCAGGCCTTCATGAAAGAAGTGCAGGAGCAGGTCTGGCAAGTCAATCCCAACGTCCCCCTCGCCAATCCCACCACTGTCGGAGAGCTCTACACAAAGTCCATGGCGCGCACATCGTTCACGCTCGTCCTGCTCTGCATCGCCGGCGCGATGGCGTTATTGCTCGGCATCGTAGGAATCTACGGAGTCATCTCCTACACCGTCTCGCAACGCACCAGAGAAATCGGCATCCGCATGGCCCTCGGCGCGCAGCGTGGCGAGCTCACATCCCTCTTTGTCCGTCAGGGTTTATGGCTAACAGCCATCGGTGCAGCCTGCGGCCTCGTAGTCGCATTCGTAACCATGCGCTTAATGTCGTCCATCCTGTTCAACGTCAGCCCCGTCGACCCGCTAACCTACATCAGCATCACTCTAGGCGTAGCAGCCACAGCCTGGATCGCCTGCTATCTCCCATCCCGCCGCGCCGCAACCGTAAACCCCGTAACCGCCCTCCGCTCCGAATAGAACCCAACATCGCCTGCGTCAGAGAAAATCGTAGCGCCGGACTCCAGACCGGCTGTCCTGGGGGCCTCCTGGCCCTCAGACCGCGAGAAATGCTGGCTACGCCTTAACCACCGTAGCCAGCAACTCGCTAAACCCGTTCCAAGCAATCTGCACCCCAATGCAAAGCAAAATAAACGCAATCACCCGCAATATCCCGTGCGCCGTCGAAGGCGGAATAGCCTTCGTAATCTTCGGCGCATACGCATAGCACACATAGACCAGCGCACTCAAAACCACCACCCCGATAAACACCCCCACATGCGCCACAATATTCTTCGCTGAATTCGGTTCCGAAATCCGCGCCGTCAATGTCAGCAGCCCAACCAACGTCCCCGGTCCTGAAGTAATCGGAAACGTAAACGGATAGAAAATCTTCTGCTCAAAATCCTGCAACCGCGTTTCTTCCAGGGTCTCAGTCTCTTCCTGCTTGTTCCTCGAATTCGCGCGCGCATCCCGCTCGTTCAGCACCTTCCATCCCATCGCCGCAATCACAATCCCGCCCGAAAGCTGCACAATAGGCAAAGATATTCCAAAGAATCGAAGAATCGCCGCGCCCAGCACTTCGATCACGGCCAAAAAAATAATATTGTTGATCGCAATTCTTCGTGCCAGCGAGCGATAAACATCCGCCGGCGCATCCCCCGCCAGCCCCAGAAACACCAGCGCCGACCCCAGCGGATTGATCAGCGGAAGCAGCACACTGAACGCGATCAAAAAAGACTGCCAAAGCGTCAATATCATTTTTCTAGTATCCACTCAACGGCATGAAACCCGACCCGATCAATTCACCCGCTATCTTGCTAACTCGCTATCCCCGCGCAGCGGGGGCTAACTCGCTGCACTCGCACTTTCTTATTAAGAAAGATGAACTGTCATCCTGAGCGAAGCGTACTTCAGCGGAGTCGAAGGACCTGCGTTTTATCTCTTGCTAGCCTAATGTGTCCATCTCAGTTTTGCCACCAATCCCTGCCGTCCAATTACACTTCATACCAGCATGATCAAGCCCGACCCATTCGCGCCCCAGCTCGACCTTACTTTCGACGAGCCTCGCCAAACCCGCCGCGTCTGGCCCGTCCGCGAACTCGTCGCCCATGTCCGCGAACGCATCGAGCGCGAATTCGGCGACGTCTGGGTCGAAGGCGAAATCTCCAACTACCGTCCCGCGCCCTCAGGCCACGTCTACTTCACGCTCAAGGATGCCGACGCTCAGCTACCCATCGTCCTTTTCCGTCGCCAGGCAATGCTGCTGCGCTTCCGCCCTGAAGACGGCCTCCACGTCCTGGTTCGCGGCCGCGTGAGCATCTACGAGCAGCGCGGACAAATGCAACTCGTCGCCGAAACCATGGAGCCCGTCGGCGTCGGTTCCCTCCAACTCGCCTTCGAGCAACTCAAAGAGCGACTCAAAGCTGAAGGCCTCTTCGACATCGACCGCAAGCAACCCCTTCCCGCCTTCCCTCGCACCGTGGGCATCATCACCTCGCCCACCGGCGCCGTCATTCGCGACTTCCTCAACATCGTCGCCCGCCGCCACTCCGGCCTCAATGTCCTCGTCGTTCCCGTCTCCGTGCAGGGCGATCAGGCCCCTGCTGAAATCGAAACCGCAATAGCCCATCTCAACCAATCGGCACTCGTAGACATCATCGTCCTCGCCCGTGGCGGAGGCTCTCTCGAAGACCTCGCCGCATTCAACTCCGAGCGTGTCGCGCGCGCCATCGCCGCCTCGCATCTGCCCATCGTCTCCGCCATTGGCCACGAGACCGATTTCACCATCGCCGA
>Ga0206847_10227_pt1 | contig 18394 bp, 17 predicted proteins | sample Alteio_BWOrgCont_17_FD_152880 | JGI IMG/M metagenome (GOLD analysis project Ga0206847, IMG submission 152880) | Enriched cells from forest soil in Barre Woods Harvard Forest LTER site, Petersham, Massachusetts, United States -... | ecosystem: Environmental > Terrestrial > Soil > Temperate forest >... | reverse complement strand
AACGTTACTTCGTCGAAGGCCTGGCGCACGCGTCCTACCTGTTCGGCCATGATGGTGTCGCGGTGGTCGTCGATCCGAAACGCGATGTGGATGGCTACCTCGCGGACGCGAGCCGCCTGGGGCTGCGGATCATCGCCATTCTCGAAACCCATCCCCACGCGGATTTCGTCAGCGGTCATGTGGAGCTGGCGCAACGGACCGGCGCGAGCATTTACGTTTCCCATCGCGCGACGGCGCGTTATCCGCATCACGCCGCGCGCAATGGCGATGTGCTTGCGGTCGGAGCTTACGAAATTGCCACGCTGGAAACACCCGGCCACTCGCCGGATAGTATAAGCTGGCTGGTGCGGCGGGACGGCGCGCCGGTTTTGGTGTTCAGCGGCGATACACTATTTGTCGGCGACGTGGGCCGGCCCGATTTGCGCGACGCGGACGAAAAACCGGAGACGCTGGCCGGGGCGCTCTATGATTCTCTATTCCACGTTTTGCTGGCCCTGCCCGATACCGTCCGCGTTTATCCCGCGCACGGCCAGGGTTCCCTTTGCGGGCGCAAGCTCGGCAGTGCGCCGTTCACCACCATCGGCGGCGAGCGATTGGGCAACTGGGCGCTGCAAATTCACGATCGCGCGGAGTTTGTGCGGCGAATGACGGAAAATCTACCGGCCCGACCGGCCTATTTCAGCCACGCGGTTCAGGCAAATCTGGATGGCGCGCCCGCGCTCGACACGCTGCCCGCCCCGCGCGCGCTCCCGGAGAAAAAATTTGCCGCCGCTGTGCGCGCTGGCGCCGTCGTGATCGACACGCGCGGGTCGGCGATTTTTGGCGCGGGCCATTTTCCCGGCAGCTTAAATATTGGCATCGCCAGTCATCTCTTCTCGACGTGGGTGGGATTTTTCGCGCCGTTCGGAAAACCGATTGTGCTGGTGGTGGAAACCGCCGCCGCCGCGAGCCGGGCGCGCTTGGAACTCGCGCGCATCGGTTACGACCATATCGCCGGTTATCTGAAAGCGGATTCGCTTGCCGAGATGCGGCAACTATCGCAACTCAGCGTGTGCGACCTCCGCCGTGAATTGGATTCCAGCCAACCGCCGGTTGTGTTGGACGTACGCACCGTGGACGAATGGAAATCCGGCCACATCGCCGGCGCGCGCCACATCCCGCTTCCGGCCCTGACCACGCGCCTTTCCGAATTACCGCGCGACTCCGCGCTGGCCGTCGTCTGCGGCAGTAGCTACCGCAGCAGCATCGCCGCGTGCCTGCTCGAGCAGCACGGTTTCACCCGCCTGCAAAACGTCATGGGCGGCATGAGCGCCTTCCGGGAGACAAAATGCCCGGGACTGCCGCCAGCGGAATTGGTCGCACAGCGGGATTAGCTGGAAAACCGCGGAGAAACGGCCGCAAAAAGGCTCAAAAAACGCAACTGATCACAGTTTGGCACGGATGGATCGCCCCGTTTGGAGACCGTTTTGAACCGCCAGTTTTGCTCCACCGTTCCCAATTTTGCGATTTTTGCGCCTTTTCGCGGCCAATCAACTGGTCTATCTCACCCCGGCTTTGGCGGCGGCTTCGGGATCGATGGCCTTGAGGGCGTTGGCGAGGTGGAAGCGCTGATTTGGATCATCCGTCGCGTTCATCGCGTATAGCAAATCCGGAACCGCCAAGCGGGCTGCCGGTCCGAAGTTTTCCAAGGCCTCAATGGTATTATCTAAACCGGGGTCGCCACCAAAGTAGAAAGTGGTGCGATTGGTATGGTGTAACAGCCTGCCCAGCACTGGCACGGCCAGGCCGGGCTGGCCGTGAATTCTCCCGAGGGCGACGATTGCGACGCTACTGATTCCCGGATCCGCGTTGGTCGCCGCGGAGACCAGCAACGGGACGGCGTCCGCCGCCGGTGGCCCAATATTTCCCAGGGAAGTGATCGCGGGTCCCCAGGACTTGGCGGGAGAGGCCCGGAGGCAAATGGCAATGAGGCCCGGCACGGCCTGGCTCGCGTCGGCACCCAAGGCGCGAAAGCCCTCCTCGGCCATTACATTCCGACGGATGGCCCCGTGATACCGAATTTCTACAACGTCTTGTTTTCGTAGCAACGCCAGACAATTGAGCGTCAACCGGGAGTCTTGCGCCCCGGCCATGCGCAGAAGCGTCGGAATTGCTTTGGCTCCGATGTGGCGGACAGCTTGGTCCGCCTGGCTGTCGAGTTCCACGCTTTGTTGGGGAGCGACGTACATCTCCAGCCATTGGCTCAGTTTTCGACCGTTATAAACCGGCTCGCGCAGCAGGATAAGCCATACGACCGCGCCGAGGGTGCCAATCAACGCGATGACAACCAATATACGTGGCGGCGTTTTCAAGAGCGCAATATCGCCCGCTGAGGAGGTAAATCAAGATGATCGGCTCATTTTTTTGACTCCATTTTTCTGACTCGTCGGGCAAAACAAGAGGAAACAGAGGGCGGGATTCAAGTCAGAAAGATGGAGACAGAAAAATGAAGATGGAATCCCGTTAATCAGACCATTCCAGCCATCGCCATTAAGTTGGGGCTTATCGCATAAACAACGGGCTGACAAAACTTGTTGAATCCGCCGCCAACCGGCGTTAAAGGTAACGTCCGGTCCCGTGACAACGGGATCCCAAACCAAAAAACACAAAAGAGCAACTTATGGCACTACGACTAGGCGACGAGGCACCGAATTTCAAGGCGGAAACCACCGAGGGCGTTATCGACTTTCACCAATGGCTCGGCACGGGTTGGGGGATTCTTTTCTCCCATCCCCGCGATTACACGCCGGTCTGCACCACCGAACTGGGCGCGGTGGCCAAGATGAAATCCGAGTTCGACCGCCGCAACGTGAAGGTGATCGCCGTCAGTGTTGACCCGCTCGGCTCCCACAACGGTTGGATCAACGACATCAACGAAACCCAGAACACCACGATGAATTTCCCGATCATCGCGGACCCGGACAAAAAGGTCGCCGGCCTTTACGACATGATTCACCCGAACGTGGATGACACTTTCACCGTCCGCTCGGTCTTCATCGTCGGACCAGACAAGAAGATCAAGTTGACACTGACTTACCCGGCTTCGACGGGCCGTAATTTTCTGGAGATCCTCCGCGTGATTGACTCGCTGCAATTGACCGCCAAGCACAAAGTCGCCACGCCCGCGAACTGGGTGGACGGCCAGGATTGCATCATCTCGCCCGCCGTGAAGGACGCCGACATCGAGGCGAATTTCCCCAAGGGCCACACGCGCATCAAACCGTATCTGCGCTATACGCCGCAGCCGAACAAGTAATCGCGAAAACTCTGACAAGGTGGGATAGGTCGCGCTGCGACCTATCCCGCCCGCGTTTCAGCGGGCGGAACCGTTCGTAACCCAACGCGCCAGGCATACCCCGCGTTGCCGGGGCGCAAACTTTCTGATGAAGAGCCCAACCGCTCCATCTGGGCGCCGATATTCGCATCCGGGTATGGAGTTCCGGCTTTTGCCGGCAGGGCGGTGGAATCGTCGGGCAAGTCGAAAATTCTTTCGGCAACGGAGCTTCCCACGCCCCGCCGCGTGAAGGCGGAACTCCATACCCGGACGTGCCCGTTTACGCCAGTTCAGGGGGCAATGCGCGCATACCTTCGGAGAATTCTTCTCTGGAACCCGCCGTCTTTTTCATCCACACGGGGATTGAAATTCCCCCGTGGCGGGTTCAAGATAAAAATAAACCCACCATGAATGACCTCAACAATTCCAGGGTTTCCCGCCGGCGTTTTGCCGGTGGAATGGCGGCCATCGTCGGCTATCTCGGTCTAAATCCCGCGGGCGCGTTATTGGCACAGGCGACAGATCCACGGGCCATGTCGGGCGGGCGCGTATCCGCAAGCGAATACGACGAGCTGGTCAAACTGTGCTTTAACGAAAACCCGTTCGGGCCGCCCGAGTCCGTCATGAGCGCAATGACCGGCGCGCTGAAGTACGCTAATCGCTACGGCTATCCCGACGGCGACATCGTCGAAGCGATCGCGGCGCATCATAAAGTTGGCGTGGACAACGTTTTGATCGGCGCGGGTTCGAGCGAAATCCTGGATATCGTCGGCAATACATTTTTATCCCCGGGCAAAAAAGTGATCGGCGTCGAACCCACCTTCAGCGCGGTGTACGAGCACGCCACCGGGTTGAAGGCCGACGCCATCCGCCTCCCCTTGCGCGCCGATTTCCAGCAGGATATTCCAGCGATTATCAAAGCCGCCAACGAAGATCCCGCCCAAATCGGCTTTGTGTATCTCTGCAACCCGAACAATCCCACCGGCGCGATTGTTCCGAAAGATGACGTCAAACAATTGCTCGACGGCCTGCCCGCCGGCATTCCGGTGTTGATCGACGAGGCGTATCATCATTTCGTGGAAAGTCGCGATTACGGGACCTCGGTGCCGTATGTGCTTGAGGGCCGCCCCGTGGTGGTGACGCGCACGTTTTCAAAAATCGCGGCCATGGCGGGAATGCGACTGGGCTATGCGATCGCTCCAAGTCATATCATGCGCCACATGGCTCCGTACATCGACAACTTGAGCGTCAGCGCGCTGGCGAAATGGGGCGGTGTGGCGTCGTTGAGGGACACGGCGGGACGGGACCGTGTGCGGACCGATATTATTCAAATCCGCAAGAAAACCACCACCGCGCTGGAAGCGATGGGCTATCCGGTGATTCCCTCGGAGGCGAATTTTTTCATGGTCAATCTCCACCGCCCAGTACGGCCGGTCATCCAGGCGTTTCGCCACGAGAAGATTTTGGTGGGCCGCCCGTTCCCGCCCATGCTGGAGCATCTGCGCGTCACCGTCGGCACGGCGGACGAGATGGAGCGCTTCATGGCGGCGTTCAAGACGATCATGAAGGCGTAACGCCTCGTCTTAACCGTAACGATGCAGTTAAAACGCCGAATATGGACAGGATGAACAGGATTGACAGGATGGAATAAGACGTTTGCAGGTCAAACGTACAAGCACCACTAAATGACGGTCGATGCCATCGGAAATCCATCCTGTTCATCCTGTTCATCCTGTAAATCCTGTCTCAATTCCTTCTTGACCGGATCTCCGTCTGCATGGTTACGGCTTAGGGCACGGTGTCGGCTTGCTCAAAAACACCCAGCATGACCGAGAACGAGGTCGCCAGGTCAAAATTGTTGCCGAGGTTCACGGTGAATTGTCCGCCCGCGTTGTTTCGAGCGGCGACATGACCGTCGGAGAAGAGCACATTCGCGATCTGCTGCTGATGATGCGTGCTGGGAACCACACCGAACGCTGCGAGCGCGGGCGTGCAGAGGAATTGCGTGTCCATCGCCAGCGCGCGAATGGGCTGGCCGTTGCGGTTGAGTCCAAGATTATCGAGCCGGAGATGGTCCGGCGGCGGCGGATTGCCGCTCGGGGTGTCGAACAGATTAGTATTTCCCGCGTGGCGATAATAATAACCCGATTGGGCTTGGCTGACGCCGACATTCGCGAGTTGGGCGTCGGCGTTAAACGGTTGATCCGCGCCCGGGCAGAAAACCACTTTCGGTTGCGCGCCGAGTTGTTGACTCAGCAGCAAACCCAGTCCCACCGGAGCGCCATTGCCGAGTGACAGCAGGCTCGTCGGCGCGCCCGTCGAGGGATAGAAGTCAAAAGGGCTCGTGAATGACGGCGCGATGGGGCCATACGGAATCAGTCCGCCAAAATCCGATGCGTAACTCTGAATCGCGATGCCGATTTGATGAAGATTCGACATGCAGGCCGCGCGCCGCCCCTTCTCCCGCGCGGACACCAGCGCGGGTAGCAACAACGCCGCCAGGATCGCAATAATGGCGATCACCACCAGCAATTCAATCAGCGTGAACGCCCGGCGACTGATCCTCTTCCCATGTATCTCAATGTGAGAAGATATTCGACCCTCCGATCGTGGCGGGGCCTTTCGCATCCGGGTATGGAGTTCCGGCTTTAGCCGGTAGGGCGATAACCTATTCAGACGACGTGAAAATTCTTGCGCCCACGGTGTCTTTCCACGCCCCACCGCCTGAAGGCGGAACTCCATACCTGGATGCGCCGTCTCGCAACCGACCCCGGTGGCATCAATAATGGATATGAATGCCGAGGGAATCAGAAAGAAGGGCACGATAAAACCTCTGCGCGAGGCCGGTCGCCGGGTCGGTAAATGTATTGGTCCCCGTGGTGACGGTGATGGTTCCGATCGGCGCCCAGTTGGTGCCGGTGGTATCGATGCTGGGAGCGGCCTGAATGACAAACGTATGTCCCGGATCGCTTAACAAAGTGAAATTGAACTGCCCGTTCGTCACGCCGGGATTCACAATGGTCGTGGGGACTTGCTCCGTGAGCCGCACATTGTCCAAATCCCAATAACCGCCGGCCAGATCAAAACCGACGGTGGAAGCCAGGGCAATGCCGATGTGCTGCCCGGCCCACGGATCAGTCGCTTTTACCTGCGGGATTTGGGCCGAAAAATCGACGAGGTGCGTGTTGGTGGGAAAATTTTCCGCGGTATTGGTCACGGTGGTGGAAGCCACAGTGACCATATTCGTGGACGCGTCGAGATAGTACAGACTGAGTTCAAAGGTCGCGCCGGGCGCCATGCCGCCTCCGCCGCCGATCAAGCCGACCGTGAGCGTGTAGGCATCGCCGGGTCGGTAAACGACATCAAAGGCGTGGCTCGGCGCCGTGTTGGTGCCATAGATGGTGGTGTAGTCCTGATACAACGCGGCTTCGGGCAGGGCGAATATGAACGCGGCCTGCGTGCCATTGCAGTTATCAATAAATTCTCCGGGGTAGTTGATATTATAGAATTCGCCCATGAGATCAGCCCACGGCGTGTTCTGGTTCTGGCTCGGGTCGTACCAAACCGGCTGCGGCGACTTTTCCCAAAAATCAATGTCCGGGCCGGCGTACGGCGAAACCGGCGGCACAACGGGCGATTCAAACGAAAAATTCGGCACCGCAATATTCTCGACCAACCGCACGTCATCAAAATCCCAATAACCGCCGGAATTCGTGAAACCCACCGTGGAGGCGATTTCGATGCCGATGTTTTGTCCGGCCCAAGCGTCGCCCGCGTTCACCGTCGGCACGTTGACCGAGAAATCCATCAGGAAGGTATTCGTGGGAAAATTGGCCGTGGTATTCGTCACCGTGGTGGCGGCCACGGTCACCTGATTACTCGATGCGTCGAGATAATAGAGACTGAGTTCGACCGTCGCGCCCGGCGCCATGCCACCACCGCCACCGATCAAGCCAACCGTGAGCGTGTAGGAATGACCGACATTAAAAAGCGCGTTAAAAGCGTGGCTCGGCGTGGCGTTCGTGCCGTAAACGGTGGTGTAATCCTGGTAAATCGCGGCCTCGGGCAGCGCGAACAGGAACCCCGCCTGATTGCCGGAGCAATTCACGATGAACTCACCCGGAAAGTTAACATTATAGAACTCACCCATGAGATCCTCCCAGGGCGTGTTTTGGTTCTGGCTGGGATCGTACCAAACGGGTTGCGGGGATTTTTCCCAATAATCCATATCCGGCGCGGCGTAGGGCGAATTCGTGGTCACCACCGGGGACTCGAACGACGCGTTAGGAACGTAGATGTTACCCGCCCGGACGGTGGGCGCGAGACCGGTCAGGAGCAAAATCGCCAGCAGACACAATTGCGATCGCTGGAGAAAAGAGCCGGGGTTGGCGGGGACAAATTTAAAATTGGAACGTTTCATGCCTTTTGGAATCAAAAATAGTTATAGTTATTCGGGCCGCTAAATCGGGAAAAGTTGCCATTACGCCATTGATTGTCAATGGGAAAGGGGAAAGTCGGGTGGTGCGTCAGCAACGGCTGGTGGGGCGGGGCGCGCTGCGCCCCGCCCCGCCCGCGTTTCAGCGGGCGGAACCGTTCGAAACCAAACGCGCAATCCGCGCGCGGACCACGAAAACAGCCGATACGGGTCACAGCGCGCGGTTCCCGTTCTTTCAGCCCCCGTTTCTGACGCATTACCGAGTCGAAGCCGGCGAAAACCCGCGAACGAGGTAGGGTCCTAAGTTGGATGGCGCGCCGCGGCACTTGCCACGTTCTACGTGGTCCGCGCCGGGTTACGGCGCAATCGAACACGCTGCCGACCCATTACCCGCGAATGGCTGCGCGCTGCAATGATCCCTGCAATGACAAATGACCAATTTTCAATCGTCCCTGGTCGCAAAAAAACCCGCCCGCGACAGAAAATCGCAAAAACTCCCTGGCAGATTAGGACCCGACCACAAACGAAGACGGATTGACGATTTCGCCCAACGGCGACAAGATGCCTCCAAGCACAACCTGATATGACTCACGCCGCCGCCGCCTCGCTTATACTTTTATGACGAAACCTCACGTGGCATTTTTTGGCTTGGGCATCATGGGTTCCGGCATGGCCCGCCGGCTTCTAACCGCCGGATACCCGCTCACCGTTTTCAACCGCAACCCCGCGAAAACCGCTGCTTTGGCCGCCGATGGCGCGCGGGCGGCGGGCACGCCGCGTGAGGCCGCCGCCGGCGCGGACGTGTTGATCAGCATGGTCGCGGATGACGATGCGTCCCGGGCCGTCTGGCTGGACGAGGACGGCGCGCTGGCCGGAACCGCCCCCGGCGCGTTATGCGTTGAATCCAGCACGGTAACGGTCGGTTGGACGCGGGAACTCGCCGCGATGGCCGCCGTGCGTGGTTGCGAATTTCTCGACGCGCCAGTGACGGGCAGCAAAATCCACGCGGCGTCCGGGGAATTGAATTTTCTGGTCGGCGGTGAGCTGGCCATCTTGGAAAAAGTCCGGCCCATTCTCGCGACGATGAGCAAAACCATCACGCACGCCGGCCCCGTGTCCAGCGGCGCGATGCTCAAGTTGATCAATAATTTTCTCTGCGGCGTGCAGGTCGCGGCGCTGGCGGAGGGCGTGGTGATGATCGAGCGCGCCGGATTGGACCGCGCGCGGGCGCTGGAATTTCTCACGAACGGCGCGGCGGGCAGTCCAATGGTCAAGACGCTCGCGGCCCGGATTTCCGCCGCGGATTATACCACAAATTTTCCGCTGCGACTGATGGCCAAGGATCTGCGTTACGCCATCGGCGAGGGAACGGCGTTGTCGCTCGACTTAATCACCGCCGCCGCGGCGCTGGAGCGTTACCAAAACGGCGTTACCGCGGGCCACGGCGACGAGGACACCGCCGCGGTGGTCGAAGCCATTCGCGCCGGATAATTTTATCATTGCCATGAAATTCTTATTCGCAATAGTTGGCGCGGGATTGGTATTGGTGGTGTTATGCACCCATCAGGTGGCGGCTGATTCTCCCGCCACCAACTCCGCCGCGTTTCCGGTGACCATCCATGTCGATGCCGCCAAGCCCATCGGCCCGCTCACCCCCACCTGGCGCTTTTTCGGCTACGACGAGGCGAATTACACCTACATGAAAGACGGCAAGAAATTGCTGTCCGAGTTGGGCCAATTGGGAAAGGAACAGGTCTATGTCCGTTGCCACCACCTGCTCACCAGCGGGGATGGCTCGCCCGCGCTGAAATGGGGTTCCACCGACATTTACACCGAGGACGCGGCGGGCAAGCCAGTTTACAATTGGACCATCGTGGACCGTATTTTCGATACTTACCTGGAACGTGGTTTGAAGCCTTACGTCCAACTCGGCTTCATGCCGGAGGCGCTCTCCACGCATCCACAAAATTACCCCCACAATCCGCCGACCAAAAAGCGCGCGCCCGCCGACGCCGGCCAGGCATACCCGCCCGATGACTACGCGAAATGGGGCGAACTGGCCTATCAATGGGCCAAACATTGCGTCGAAAAATACGGTCGCTCCGAAACGGAGAAATGGTATTGGGAAATTTGGAACGAGCCGAATATTTTTTACTGGCACGGCACGCGCCAGGAATATTTCAAACTGTACGATTACGCGGTGGAAGGCGTTCGCCGCGCGCTGCCGGCGGCCCGCGTGGGCGGGCCGGAAACCGCCGGCGGACCGGGCGGTCCGTTCCTGCGCGAGTTTCTGCAACACTGCGCGCACGAGACGAATTACGTGACCGGCAGGGTGGGATCGCCGCTGGATTTTATTTCGTTTCACGCGAAGGGATCGCCGGTTTTCACGAACGATCACGTGCGGATGGGCATGGCCAACCAGTTCCGCGACATCGATCGCGCGTTTGCCGTCGTGGCGTCGTTCCCGGAATACAAGCAGACGCCGCTGGTAATCGGCGAGTCGGACCCCGAGGGTTGCGCGGCATGCCAGGACCCGCAGGACGCCTACCGCAACGGCACCATGTACTCGAGTTACACCGCCGCGAGCTTCCCGCGGGAATTTGAACTCGCGGAAAAATACGGCGTGAATTTCCAAGGCGCGCTAACCTGGGCGTTTGAATTCGAGGACCAGCCGCCATTCGCCGGCTTTCGCGCGCTGGCCAGTGACGGCCTGGATTTACCGGTATTAAATGTATTCCGCATGTTTGCAAAAATGAGCGGCGACCGCGTGGCCGTGGACAGGTCCGCCGGGCTCTCCGCCACGAACATCCTCGCCCGCGGTGTCCGCGGCAGTCCCGATGTCTCCGCGCTGGCGAGCCGTGATGAACACGGCCTTCGCGTCCTGGTCTGGCATTATCACGATGACGACGTTCCCGGCCCCGACGCGGCGGTCGAACTCAAAATTGACAGCCTGCCCGGGGCAAAAAACAGCATGAAAATGCGGCAATTCCGGATCGACGCCGACCATTCCAATTCCTACGCGGCGTGGTTGCGCCTCGGTTCACCACCGGTTCCTACCGCCGAACAATACCAGCAGTTGGAAAACGCCGGTCGGCTGGCTGAGATCGACGGGCCGCAGACCATCGCCCTCGACAACCGGGCGGCGACGCTTCATTTCAATCTACCGCGCCAGGGCGTTTCGCTGGTGGTGCTTGATTGGGATTAAACGGTTCCCAAGCAAACGGGCCTCAATCTCCGACTGAACCGTCAACGCGCGGACTCCGCCCGAGAGAAAATTCCGCCGGGGATGAAATACGAAAGACGTTGGCAAGAGAAGAGCGCGAGCCTAATCTTAAAACATGCCGGAGAACCGCTTGAATATCCGCAAGCTAAGGCTGCGCAGATTCCGCAGCTTGCGCTCAGAATCCCTCGACCTTTCCAACCCGCTTTTCTTGGTGGGTAAGAACGGGGCCGGAAAGAGCAACATCGTGGATGCGTTTGGATTTCTAAGCGAGTGCATGACATTACCGTTGGCCACCGTTTTTGAGAATCGCGGTGGAACCAATGCGGTAAGGTACCGTTCCGGCGAAAGAAGTCGGCCGGGCAACTTCGCGATGCGAGTGGATTTCACGTTTTCCAACGGTCAATCCGCCGAGGGATGGTACGCATTCGAGATCCGAGCGCTTCCAGATTACTCTTTTTCCATTGTCCGCGAGAAATGCTCGGTGTCGATTGCTGACTCCAAATATTGGTTTGATCGTGATGAGAAGGGTTTTCAAACAAATGTGGGCGGACTCCGCCCATCTTTGGAGCCGCAAGCCCTCGCGCTCCCGGTAATCGGCGGCACTGTCGAGTTCGGGCCGGTATTAAAGGGATTGTCCGGAATGCGGGTTTTCTCCATCCAGCCGGCGAAGGTCCAGGAATTACAGGAACCGGACGCTGGTATGCAGTTGAAGAGCGACGGCAGCAATCTTGCCAGTGTGCTACAAACCATGGGGCGAGGCGATAAACCCAAGTTGGAACGGCTGTGCGAATTGTTAAAAACCGTCGTCCCCGATACGGTCAAGGTCAGAACCATCAAACATGGAAAACGGCTTTCGCTGGAATTCTTACAGGAGTGGGAGGCTGGAACTGAGAAAAAATCTGTACGATTTGAGGCGTTTTCGATGTCGGACGGTACGCTGCGGGCGCTCGGCATTTTATCCGCATTTTTTCAACGTACGCTGCCGACTCTAATCGCAATTGAAGAACCGGAAGGCACAATCCATCCGGAGGCATTGGGATCAATTTTGGACGTCGTGAAAACTTTTGCGAGAGACACGCAAATCATTATTACAACACATAGTCCCGAGTTATTAGATGCAAGCTGGATTCAGCCGGAGAATATTCGGATCGTAACATGGAACCGCGGGGTCACCCATGTTCAACCCTTGGGATCGGCTTCCGTAAAAGCGCTTCAAAGCCATTTGATGGGCGCGGGAGAGCAACTTCGGTCGAATGCGTTGCGGGCGGAAAATGATGATTTTTTTGCGGATTCATCGGACGAGCAACTCGACTTATTTGAAGAATTGCCATGATTCAGCCGATTGTCGAGGGCCACGGGGAAGTTCCATCTATTCCAATTCTCCTGCGACGATTGGCCAATTTGATGGGAATTCCCTCCGTGAAGATCGGCTCTCCGATTCGATCAACCCGATCGCAATTGACGCAAGAAGCGGGGTTAAAACGCTATGTGTCAATGGCCCGATTGGAGCCGGGTTGCAAAGCAATTCTGATCATGTTTGACGCCGACGACATCTGCCCGAAAGAGGCGGTTCCCAAAATCCTAGTGTGGGCTCAAGAGGCTGCGAACCCGCTTCCTTGCGCCGTTGTGTTACCAAATCGAGAATACGAGGCTTGGTTTCTCGGGTGTGTCGAATCCCTTCTCGAGGCGCGCGGGATCCAGCCTGCTATCCCCTACGACAAAAATTGCGAGACAAAACGAGACGCGAAAGGCGAGCTTGAAACTCGCTTTGGAGAAGGATTCCGCTATTTCGCAAGGACCGATCAGCCGGCATTTACGGCGTTGGCAAACTGGGCACTGGTCTATGAGCGATGCCGTTCCTTTCGTAAAATGACGAAGGAGGCGCGCAAGTTGTTTGTCGCGGAGGGACATCAACCTCACGCGTGGCCGGTTTCGATGTAACGGGGCCTTAATCTCAAACCTATTTCCGTCCTCCCGCAGAGCCAATAAACTGTTGGCAAGCCTTGACATACCCTGCCAGCGGATTAACTTGGAGGCATGAAAGCGGTGACGATCAACATTTCATTGAATCCCGAGCTGGCCGAATTTGCGCGGGCGGACTCGGAGGCGCGGGCGTTTGACTCCATGAGCGAGTATATGCGGGATTTGATCCGCAATCGCCGCCAGGAACAAATCAAGGCGGACGTGGCTTTTTTGGAGAAAGCGATTGAGGGTGCGCCGCTGGGCGATCCTTCGGATGAGGAGATTGCCGAAATCTACGCCGACATCAAAGCCAATCGAAAGAAACAGCATTGAAGGTTGTCCTTGATGCGGGAGTGGTATTTTCGGGGGCCGGGTGGCGGGGCGAAGCGCACCGCTGTCTGGTGGCCATGGCTCACCGCCGGTTCATCGCGTATGGCACCAAGGAGACGCTGAAAGAATTGAGCGATCTAATTACCCGCCGCGGGGACAAAGCGGAGCGTTCACCGACGGCCATATTGTCCTGGTATCAGGACCACATTAAGCGCGTTGAACCCGCACCATTAGGCAAACAACGAAGCCGTGACGTGAAAGATGATCCGTATCTGGCCTGCGCGTTGGGAGCCGGCGCGAAGTTCATTGTCACACGGGATGAGGACTTACTGATCTTGGGAAAACCCTTTGGGATTGAAATCATTACGCCACGCGATCTGCTGGTTCGTTTATCAAGGCCGTTTTAATTTCGGTGGTTATTTCCGCCCACCCAATTGCGGCGGTGGATTAGAGACGGACAACATCATCTCTGACTTCCACGCATATTCCTTTTTATCGATGGTCAGGACGCGGGGCATTAACTGAATCTCGTGACCAAACATCCCGAATACCAGCGTGCCGGGTTGAAAGGTGGTGTCCATGAAAACACATTTGCCGAACGGCAAATCAAACGGAACCTCTTGCGGCACGGCAAAAGACATTATGGCGTTGGTGGTGGACGGAGGTCGTCCCGGGAAGTTGATTTTTACCGTCGCGAGATTGAGCTTTGGCTCATTGACGATCAACGTCGGAATGCCGGTCTCGTTGGTAAAGACCACCTGCCACGGGCCGTTGCGCGTGCGGCGGTTTTCGATCCACGTGAAGCTGACAAAGTAAAGCACCACCGCAATCACGAACGCGATGGCGAGATGTTTGGCGGGATTAGCCGGTTTCAAAGCGTCCATTCGCTCAATCCGTGTCGCCAGGCATCAGCTTCTCATTAATGCGTTTGGCGGACTCGGGAATCAAATGGCCGGCGTGGTCGAAATGCAACTCGATCATCCACCAGAACACATTTTCCGGCCATTTTCCGCCGGGCAGAAGTTTCGTGGGATCGGCGCCGAACGCCTTGACTAAACCCGGAATCTCACCGTGATGCCAGGCGATCAAAATGGTTTTGCCGTGCTCCTTTGATTTAAGTTCCGCGACCAGATCATCAAAATTCTTATTTTTAAACGGCGTGTTGACTTTCTTCCCGAGCGCGGCGGCCAGCGGTTCCAGCGTCAGGCGCGACCGGTGACTGTTTTTTGAATCCGCAGCGGCGAACAAGGAATCAATCTTCACCGGTTTGGAATCGAGCTTAAGATTCGGGAAATAGTTGGTGTATTCCTCCGCGCGCCGCACGCCGGCCGGCGTGAGTCCCATGCCCGTCTCGGGCTTCTCCGAGTGGCGGATGATCAGCACGGTCGAGTCTTGCAGGCCGGATGCGGATTCCGCAGCCGGTGGTTCGTAAAACGCCGCGGTTAATAGAAAAAGCGCCAGCAACGTGGTGGAAATGGAGACGAATTTTTTGGTCATATCACTAATTGGTTGTTAATCTACCCATCATACCCGGCCATCCCCGTTGGCCGCCGCCGCCTGGCCGCCGTGGCGGATGTCCCGGCCCTCATAGAGAAACACAACCTCCTCGGCGACGTTGGTGGCGTGGTCGGCGACGCGTTCCAGGCATTTGGAAATGACCATCAGGTTGAGGCAGCGGGAAATATTTTTGGGATTTTCCACCATGAAGCTCGAAAGCTCGCGGTGCATTTGTTTGTTCAGAAGATCCACTTCCTTGTCGCGCGGGATGATGGCGCGGGCTTTGGCGGTATCGCGGTTGACGAAGGCGTCCAGCGCGTCCTTCAGCATCACCGAAGCCATACCGGCCATCCGGGGAATATCCACATACGGTTTGAGCGGCGGCTCCATGCTGAGTTCCAGACAACGCCGCGCGATGGTCGTTGACTCGTCGGACACGCGCTCCAGGTCGTGGGAAATTTTCATCGTTACCGTGATCAGGCGCAAATCCGTCGCCAGGGGTGCTTTTGACAGCAATTGGATGGCCAGTTCGTCGATCTCGATTTCCAATTGGTCCACCACCGCGTCGGCCGCCGCCACCCGCCGCGCCAGCGCGTCATCCCGGTCCATCAACGCCTTGATTCCCTGCATGACACCCGCCTCGGCGTGGCCCGCCATGATCAGCAGTTTCTCCTTCAATCCGCCCAGTTCCCGTTCAAATTGGAAAGTCATTTTGGTAATCTATTGTGGCGCATTCCCGTCCGGATCAGCCGAAGCGTCCGGTAACGTAGTCCTCGGTTTGCTTGCGGCCCGGCTGGGTGAAGATGCGGCCCGTGCGATCGTACTCGATCAATTCACCCAGGTAAAAAAACGCGGTGAAATCAGAAATGCGCGCCGCCTGCTGCATATTATGAGTAACGATCACGATGGTGAAATCGCGCTTCAATTCGAGAATCAATTCCTCGATTTTCGCCGTGGCGATGGGATCCAGCGCCGAGGCCGGCTCGTCCATGAGAATAATTTCCGGCCGGATGGCGATGGCGCGCGCGATGCACAAGCGCTGCTGCTGGCCGCCCGACAAGCTGAGCGCGCTCGAATGCAGCCGGTCTTTCACCTCGTCCCACAATGCCGCCCGGCGCAGGCTGGTCTCGACGACGCCGTCCAGTTCCGAGCCGCGCTTGGCGCCCTGGATGCGCAGCGCGTAGGCAATGTTCTCATAAATCGACTTGGGAAACGGATTGGACCGCTGGAACACCATGCCGACGCGCTTCCGCAACTCAATCACATCCACCGCGCGACCATTGATATCGTGACCGGCGATATGGACGGTGCCCTCGGTGCGAACGTTGTCGATCAAGTCGTTCATCCGGTTGAAACAACGCAGCAAAGTGGATTTGCCGCAACCGGACGGCCCGATAAACGCCGTGACACGCTTCTCGCGAATTTGAAAAGTGATGTTCGCCAGCGCCCGCGTCGGCCCGTAGTAAAGGGAGAGATTTCGCGTCTCGATAAACGCCGGCGCGGCGCCCGCGGCGGGAGCCGGGGCCTTGACCGCGTTTTGGGGCAGGGCGGTATCGATCATGCGAGCAAGCGTAATTTCCGGCGCATTTGGGCGCGAATCAATATCGCCACAATATTCAGCGCAAAGGTCAATAATAGCAACACCACCACCGTGGCGTAAAGAATCGGCCGCGTTTTTTCGATGTTCGGCGATTGCGTCGAGAGGATGAACACGTGGTAACCGAGGTCCATGAATTGGTCGGTCAGTGAATCCGGCAACCGGGCCATGTAATAGGCCGCGCCCGTGAACAATAGCGGCGCCACCTCGCCCGCCGCCCGGCTGATCGCGAGAATGCCGCCCGTCATGATTCCGGGCAGCGCCTGCGGCAGGACGATCTGGAGAATCGTTTCCAGTTTGGTCGCCCCCAGCGCCATGCTGGCCTCACGCATCCCCTGCGGAATGGCCCGCAGTGATTCCTCCGTGGCCACGATCACGACCGGTAGCGCCATCACCGCCAGCGTGAGCGAGGCCCAAATAATGGCCGGCTTGCCCCAAACCGGCTCCGCGCCGGCGGGATGCAGTATCGCATCCATGTTTCGTCCGATGAAATTAATAAAAAAGCCCAGGCCAAACAGGCCGAACACGATGGACGGCACGCCCGCCAGATTGTTGACCGCGCCGCGAATCATCCGGGTGAAAAACGCCTGGCTATGCGCGTATTCGGTTAGATAGATCGCCGTGATCACGCCCACCGGAATGACAAAAATAGTCATCAAGATCACGCGCGCCGACGTGCCCACGACCATGGGCAGCACCCCCGCGTGATTAACATCGAACATATCCTTCTCCGTGCCGCCCATGATAAACCGCAGCGACAATCCGCTCCAGCCGTTGAACAGCACGTTCGCCAGAATCACACCAAGTGTGGCCACGATCAAGAACGTGGCCAGCCCGGTAAACCCGGTGAAAAAGAACGACGCATAGTCGAAACGACCGGTCTGGAAGGAACGATATGACGGGCCGTTCATCGTTTGCCTTCCAAGCGGGATTTCAACCGGCCGATGACGATTTCCGCCGCCAGATTGGAAACAAAGGTCACCAGGAACAGAATCGCCCCAAGCAAAAATAAAATCCGATAGTGCTGTCCACCGAAGACCGTCTCCGACAGTTCCGCCGCGATGGTTGCCGTCATCGTGCGGGTCGAATCAAAAATATTCCACGAGACGATGCTCGCATTTCCGCTGGCCATCAAAACGATCATGGTTTCCCCAATCGCCCGGCCAAAACCGAGCACCACGGCGGCGAACACGCCGGGGATCGCCGCTGGTAGGACAATATTCCAAGCCGCCTGCCATTTCGACGAGCCGAGGGCGAGCGCGGCCTGGGTGTAACCGCGCGGCACGCTGGTCAGCGCATCCTCGGCGATGGAAAAAACCACCGGGATGATCGCCAGTCCCAGCGCGATGCCGGCGACGAACGCATTCAAGCGGGATTGATAACCGAAAACTTTTTGTAGAACCGTGGCCATCACGATGAGCGCGAAAAATCCCAGCACCACCGAGGGAATGCCCGCCAGCAGTTCGATGGCCGGCTTGAGCCACTCCCGCTTGCGCGCCGAGACCAACTGGGACACGTAAAGCGCCGCGCCCAGCGCCAGGGGCACCGAAAACAGCATGGCCACCAGCGTCGCCTTGAGGCTGCCGATCAACAGCGGCACGAGATTGAACTTGGGAATCGCGGAAACCGGCTGCCAGATATACTCCTTATGGTCGTACCCGGTCCATTGGTATGGCTCCAACAGATAGTGCCACGAGGTCGTATTGAGCGGCGCGTCCTTGTCCGTGGAAGCGTCGTTCAGTTCCTCGGCCTTCACCTCCATCAGAGCCTGTTTGGTGGCCCGGTCCATGCCGGTGAATTGCGCCACGGTCAGGCCGAGATAGGCTTCCATTTGTTCCGGTGTCAGCTTATCCATCTGCTCCACCGGAATGATACGTTGCACCAAGGAATTATTGGTGCGGCCCAGAATAACCGGCAACGCCTCGCGCGCCACAAACAGGAAGATCAAAAAGATGAGCACACCGGCGGACAAGGACACCAGAAAGATGCCCTTCTCGACGATCCATTCGAGCGGACGGGCGCGGTGGCCGCGTTCGA
>Ga0206847_10226_pt1 | contig 18401 bp, 19 predicted proteins | sample Alteio_BWOrgCont_17_FD_152880 | JGI IMG/M metagenome (GOLD analysis project Ga0206847, IMG submission 152880) | Enriched cells from forest soil in Barre Woods Harvard Forest LTER site, Petersham, Massachusetts, United States -... | ecosystem: Environmental > Terrestrial > Soil > Temperate forest >... | reverse complement strand
CAATTACCCGTTCCCGATGCGAAGGGCGGGACACATCACACGATGCCGCCGTTGAAAACGAATGCCGATTACAGCAATTACATTCGCACGCGGACGGCGGAATGGAAGGCTGCCAAGGCTGCCGCTGCGGTTCGCGTCCGTGGTTGAAGGGCTATGGTCAGGCGGCTTGAGTTGGATGGCCTTTCGTTGGTGGATTGGGGCTTGTGCGGGCTGCGGGGAAACTCCGAATCTGGAGCGAAACACGCAGGAAACACACCTCAGCGGCTAAAGCCGACGCTGATTCTATTGGCCTTAAACCGGGGATAAATCCCCGGCCTACCTTCCTATTGAGTTTTTCCGCAGTCTGTAAAGCCGACGCTGATTCTATTGGCCTTAAACCGGGGATAAATCCCCGGCCTACCGCCCTATTGAGTTTTTCCGCAGACTGTAAAGCCGACGCTGGTTGTATTGGCCATTTGCCGGGGATGAATCCCCGGCCTACCAGCCGGATGAGTTTTTCAGCATCTTGCGGGCGATCGCATCTGGCGGTTATGCGGAGCGGGCGATCTGGGCTTGCATTGCTGCTCCCAGGGGCTGGTAGCGGCCGCCGTAGAAGACGAGGGCGTATTCGCGGGCGCCGGTGCTGATGGGGCCTCCAAGGCAGACGCTGGCTAATAGCATGAAGCCGAATGCGAGGATGCCGAAGAAGACTTCCAGCAGAGTGCCAACGAGGGCGGATGCGCCTGTTGAATCGGCGAAGGCTGAGTGAAGGCCGAGTTCAACGGCAGCTACCGAGCCAGCGAGAACGAGGCCGGGGATCAAGAGCACGACGAACAGGCAGACCGCTGCAAGGAGAGGCAGAACCAGGCGCAGCAGGATGTAAGCGATAAATTGCCGCTTCTCAGCCATGAAGCTTGCCCAGACTCTGGACCAGGCCTGGCCGGCGGTTGCGTTGTCGAGGGCGAAATGCGGGAGCAGCCAATCGCGCAAGACTATGTCGGCCAGGACTGCGGCGACGAAGAGCAGAAAGACGATGGGAATCAAAGGCAATACAAGGGAAAGCACCAAGGTCCAATCTGGCTGGCCGCCTTTGGGGGTTTCGTGAACAAGGCGCATGAAGCCTGAGATGAAGGGAATCGCGACCAACGCTAGCACCAGGAGATAGCAAAATCCTACAGCTAGGTTTGTCCAGAAGAAGCGGGTGGCCTGCTCTTTGTAGATGTGCCAGCCGGGGCGGATGAGTTTGGTGTTTGTGGTGAGGCAATGAAAGAAGGCAAAACGCAGGCGCGTGATTAGATAGAAGATCCAACCGGAGAAAACGAGCAAGAGCAGCAACATGGCCACACCCTGCGCTATGCGAATGGGCGCGAGGTCGAAGGGCGCATCGAGCATGGGGACATGGCCCGACGTATCGCTGTGGTTGCTCGAGGATTGGAAATTGCTTCCGAGGCCTTCGGTGATGAGCGCGACGAGGCCTAGCTTGAGGTAGGTTCCCCAGTTGAATTGCCGGAAGAGGAAATCGCGGGTGCGTTGAATGGCGGGGGAGACGGAATCGACGGCGGAGATGGCGCGCATGTAAATCCTTTCCGCGGACAGAACAGCGTACCAAACAATTACGGAAATGCTATTGGGGAAGTTCCGCAACGGGGTGGGAGATGGCGTTCCACCAGTCGTCGAATGCGGCGAGGGAGCGTTCGCAGACAATGCGGTGGCGCTCTTTTTTGTCGCGGACTTTCTTGCGGAGCTCTTCTTCGAGGGTTTCTAGCAGGTCGAAGGTGATGTTGGCGGGCTGAAAGTCTTTTGGGTCGGCGTGGGTGATGTAGTGGACGAGCGAGCCGAGGGCGCTGGCGCGGGGAGCTGGGATGGGCTGTTGGCCGCGGGCAATTGCGGAGGCGTAGATGCCTGCGAGGAGGCCGGTGGCGATGGATTCGGTGTAGCCTTCGACTCCGGAGAGTTGGCCGGCGAAGAGGATGGTATTGGCGGCCTTGAGGCGGAGGGTTTCGTCGAGGAGGAGCGGGGCCTGGATGTAGGTGTTGCGATGGATCTGGCCGTAGCGGAGGAAGCGGGCATTTTCGAGGCCGGGGATGAGGCGGAGGACTTTGGCCTGCTCGCCGAATTTTAGGTGATTTTGAAAGCCGACGAGGTTGTAGCTGTCGGCGCGCAGGTTCTCTTTGCGGAGTTGGACGACGGCCCAGGGGGTGCGGCCGGTACGGGGATCGCGGAGGCCGACGGGCTTCATGGGGCCGAAGCGGAGGGTGTCGCGGCCACGGCGGGCGAGGACTTCAATGGGCAGGCAGCCTTCGAAATAGTCGAGCTTTTCCCATTCTTTGGATTCGGCGGCTTCGGCGGCCAGGAGCGCGTCGAGAAAGCGGTCGAACTCCTCGCGATCCATTGGGCAGTTGATGTAGTCGGCGGTGCCTTTGTCCCAGCGGGCGGCCATGTAGACGCGATTCATGTCGATGGTTTCGGCGTCGACGATGGGGGAGATGGAGTCGTAGAAGGCCAGGTGGCCAGAGCCGGTGATGCGCTCGATTTCGCGGCTTAGGGCATCGGAGGTTAGCGGGCCGGTGGCGAGGATAGTGATCGTGTCCGGCTCTGTTTCATTGAGCTGGGTTACTTCTTCACGAATTACGCGAATTAGCGGCTCGGCGGCTATGGCTTCGGCGATGCGGCGGGAGAATTCGACACGATCTACGGCGAGGGCGTGGCCGGCGGGGACGGCGGTCTCATCGGCAATGCGCAGGAGGTCTGAGCCGGCGCGGCGCATCTCCTGCTTGAGGAGCCAGGGGGCGGTGTTGGGGGATTCGCTCTTGAGGGAGTTGGAGCAGACGAGCTCGCCAAACTCGGTGGTCTGGTGGGCTGGAGTGAGGCGCGGTTTGCCGTCGATGATGGCGCGCATCTCGTAGAGGTCGACGGAGCAGCCTAGGCGCGCGGCGGTGAGTGCGGCTTCAGGGCCGGCTAGTCCGCCACCAATTACGCGGATTTTCACTGGGTGGGCTCCGCGCTGGACTGGTCCCGATCCCCGGCCAGGCGCTTCAGGGCATCGCCGGTTACGCGGACGTTGCGCCATGAGTCCATGAATTCGGCACCCATGGCGCGGTAAAAGTCGATGGCTGGGGTGTTCCAGTCGAGGACTGCCCATTGCAGGCGGGGGCAGTTTTTTTCTACGGCGATGGCGGCAACTTTCTGGAGCAGCGCCTTGCCGATACCGAGGCCACGGAACTCCGGAAGAACGAAGAGATCTTCGAGATAGAGGCCTGGACGGCCGGTCCATGTGGAGTAATTGAAGAAATAGAAGGCAAAACCGGCTGGTTGGGTGTCAACGTCCGCGAACAGGCAGAAATAGAATGGGTTGGGGCCGAAACCGTCACGGATAAGGTCTTCTTCGGTGGCGACGACGGCTTCGGGCTCGCGTTCATAGGTGGCGAGGGCGCGGATGAAGGTCAGAATCTGCGGAATATCCGCCTGAGTTGCCGCGCGAATGGTGGTGGCCATGCATCCATTCTAGAGTGGTGAATCTGGATTTAGGGCGAGAAACAGACGCAGATCCTTCGACTCACCACCCCCAAACTGAAAAACGTTTGGGGCCCCGTTCGCTCAGGATGACAGCATTTGTTTTAATGTGAATCTCTGGGATTAGAGTGTGATACGGGCCACACGCAGCGGCTTTCGCTCGCATTACGATGGAGAAGTAAGCGCCTGGAATGCAATCAGGGCAATCGCATGAATATTGACGAAAGCCAAAGGGCGATTCGTTCCTCCCCTCCGGGGCGGATGGATTCTTCTGGGATGCTTTCCCAGGGTTTCACCCTGGGCTATTTTCGACCCCTCCCTCCGGGAGGAAAAGCGGGATTGAGGCGCCTGGCACGATGGGATGGCACAGTTCCGCTGTCGAATTGGTTCATGCGATTGTCCTGGGAATGCAATGCGCGTTGCCGTGATCGTCGCACATACTGCTGTATGCTCTTGTGTTCAATGGTCGATTGGATTTACCTTGGGTCCTGCTGATGGGAATCGTTCGCGCTTGCGGTCTGTGGGGATTCGGCGTGCTGAGGCATCAAACATGCTGCGAGGCGGCGGGCGATTTCGCATCGAGAAACTGAACGGCGGCGCGTGTTGTGAGGAATTACTTATTTGAGTTTGCGGATTGCCTTGCATCCGCGGCTCCCAAGGAGAGAGACATGAAAAGCACTATTTCACAATTGATGGGCCTGGTGGGGATGAGTTTGCTGGCCCTTGCACCTTTGACCGCAGCTGCGCAGGCGCCCTCTGGACCGACGGGTAAGATCCATGGCCATATAACGAATCCGACTGGGGCATCTCAGTCCGGCGGCACGGTGAGCCTGATTGCAGTTGGGTTGGCGTCGGGACCCGGATTGTCTGCGAAGTCAAGTGAGAAGGCAGCAGCCACGGTCGACGCGAATGGCGATTACACCATTGAGGCCCCTCCGGGCTTTTACACGCTTGTCTACCGGACGCCGGGGATGACACCGGACAAGCTTGCCGACAAGGTTGACAAGGTGACCGTTACCGCTGGACAGGATGTTGTTCAGGATGTCGATATGTCGCGCAAGGAATATATCGATGCTTTGCCGCCTGACCAGAAGAAGCAGCTGGAGGATCTGCGGAAGCACAACTCCGAGGCGCTGAAGGCGAATGAGGTTATCAAGAACCTGAACGCCGATCTGAAGACAGTGACGCAGGACATCAAGGATGCGGACGGCGCTCATGCTGCGGCAGTGGCGACCCTGGGTGCGGCGGCTGCCAAGGCGGACATCGATGCGAAGGAAGCGGAGATCAAGACTGCCAAGTACACCGAGGTTGAGACCTTGATGCTGAAGGACAGCGCGGCCAAGCCGGACGCGTCCATTTTGTGGGCGCAGCTGGGTCAGGCGCAGGCGGGGCTGAAAAAGTACGACGACGCGGCAACGACCTTCAAGAAGGTTCTCGATCTGGAGAATGCATCGAAGAAGCCGAATCCTGCGATTCAGGGGCTGGCCCAAAGCGGCCTGGGTGAAGTTTATGCACGCACGGGCAAGATTCAAGAGGCGAACGATGCGTACGATGCTGCTGCCAAAGTGAACCCGACGCAGGCTGGTTTCTACCTCAAGAATGAAGCGGTAATCTTCTTCCAGACCAACCAGACCGATGCGCAGGTTGCGGCGGCCGACAAAGCCATCGCGATCGACCCGACCCAGGCACTGCTCTACTACCTGAAGGCTAACGGTCTGGTTGGCAAGACAACCATGGACGACAAGACGCACAAGCTGGTTGCGCCGCCGGGGTGCATGGAAGCCTACCAGAAGTATCTGCAACTTGCGCCGGACGGGCCGTATGCGGCTGACGTGAAGGGGATTCTGGCGAGCTTTAATCAGACTATCGACAGTGGGTACAAGGCGGATAAGCCGAAGAAGAAGAGCTAAGGCTGGTTCTGTTTGAATTTCGAAGGGCGTCTGCCGCGGCGGATGCCCTTCGTGTTTAGGGGCGGCGATGCGCGGCTTGGTTTGCGCACTCTACAATTCATTGCATGAGTTCTGCTTTGCCCAGCTACGAGCAAGCTGCCGCTATGGTTGCGGCTCGGGCTGCGGAGTTGGCGCGGACGTTGCCGGCGGTGGAGCGGGTGGAGCTTGAAGAGTCGGCGGGGCGCGTGCTTGCTCAGGCTGTGTGTGCGGATCGGGATCAGCCGCCTTTTGCTCGAGCGACGCGGGATGGGTTTGCTTGTCGGGCCGGCGAGGCTTCTGCGCACGAATATCTTCCTGTGGTTGGGGCGACCCGGGCGGGGCAGGTTGCTGGTGGAGCGCTGCCAGTTCAGGCTGTGTGGGAGATTATGACGGGCGCGCCGGTTCCCGAAGGTGCGGATGCCGTTGTAATGATTGAGCATGTCGAGGTGGACGCGGGGCGGGTCAGGCTGCTGCCGTCGCGCAAGATTGCGGCGGGGGAGAACATTGTTCCTCAGGGCGCTGAGGCGCGGGCGGGTGATGAACTGCTGGCGGGCGGAAGCGCCATTACGTTCGCGCAGATTGCGCTGGCGGCTACTTGCGGGTATTCCGCGCTGGAGGTTTTTGCGCGACCTCGGGTAGCGATTCTGACTACGGGGGACGAGCTGGTTTCGGTGGACGCGAACCCGGGGCCGGGACAGATTCGCAATTCGAATGCGCCTATGCTGGCGGCTCTGGTTGCCGCGGCGGGTGGAGAGCCATGGGTGCTGGCGACAGCGGCCGACGATGCGGCTGCGCTGGATAAATCGCTGGCCGAGGCTGCGGAGGCCGATATGCTGCTGATTTCGGGCGGGGTTTCGGCGGGGAAATTCGACCTGGTTGAGCCGGCGCTGGCGCGGATGGACTCGAAATTCCACTTCACGGGGGTGCGGATTCAGCCGGGCAAGCCGCTGGTTTTTGGGGAATTGCGCCACAAGAGGCGCGTTGTGCCGTTCTTTGGGCTTCCGGGGAATCCGGTGTCGTCCGCCGTTACGTTTCTGCTGTTTGGCATTCGGGTGCTGGGCGCGCTGGCTGGCCGCCTTGAAGCCGGACCGCGCTTCGCTCTGGCGCGGCTGGCTAAAGATTCGGACAGGCATGGCAAACCCGGCCTGACGCGCTTTCTGCCGGCGCGGTGTACGTTTGGCGGTGGCGATGGCGATTTGCCGGAGGTCGCGCTGGTTTCATGGCAGGGGTCGGGCGATTTGGCGGCGCTGGCTCGATGCAACTGCTTTCTGGTCATCCCTGAGGAAGCGGAGCGGCTTTTAGCGGGCGAGGTGGTCCGGATTTTGTTGTCCTGAGGAGTTTTTGTGTCTGAACTTTCGCATTTCGATGCTTCGGGGCGGGCTTCCATGGTGGATGTCAGCGGCAAGCAGGCGACGCGGCGCTCTGCTACTGCTTCAGCCTTTGTCGAGCTTTCGGCGGCGGTGCTGGCTGCGCTGCCGGAGAACCCCAAGGGCGATCCGCTGGAGGTGGCTCGGTTTGCGGGAATCCAGGCGGCGAAACGGACGTCTGAGCTGATTCCGATGTGCCATCCGCTGGCACTTTCGCATGTGGATGTGCAGGCGGAGGTCGTCGAGGGAGGGGTGCGGATCACGGCGACGGCGGCTACTACAGGACCTACAGGCGTTGAAATGGAGGCACTTACGGCTGCGGCGGTGGCTGCGCTGACGGTCTACGACATGACCAAGGCGCTGGATAAGGGGATTGTGATCCGGAACGTGCAGCTGGAGGCGAAATCGGGTGGAAAGAGCGGGGATTTCACGCGGAACGCCGGTTGATGGCCGGGGTAGCTGGAACTAAATCGCGTTGCCGGAGAGGAAAAAACGCAACTAATTGGACCAATTTTGCGTTCATGCCGATAGGGAAAGCAGGTGGGTGCGACATGAACTTCTTTCCGAACGCGGATTTTCCGATCAGCCACGAAGACCGGGCAGAGATTCTGGCTATCTATATTGCGCTGATGGAAGAGCGGGATGCAGAGCCGCTTGAGGAGACTGAGAGCCCCAAGCTGCCGTTGTTTGATCCGCCCAGCAGTCTCAGGGATCCGCGGTCGAAGTGGGGAACTCGGTAGGGGCGAAGTTCCGTATCGAGTGTTGCAAGGGCTGAAGCCCAAGGTTATTTTCAGTAATTTGCGGCACGACTGAAGAGGCTGCGGAAAAACTCCAAATATGGAGCGAAACACGCAAAAAACATACCTCAGCGGCTAAAGCCACGCTGATTCCATTGGCTTTATACCGGGATAAATCCCCGGTCTACCGCCCGAGTGAGTTTTTCCGCAGCCTGTGAAGTCGTGCCCTGTTACAGAGCCTTCGTTTCCCGGCTAAAGAGGCTGAGACAAAAGTCGGGGTTCTCGATGAAACTAGCCAAAAATACCTCAGCGGCTAAAGCCACGTTTATTGCGTTGACTTTAAACCGGGGATAAATCCCCGGCCTACCGCCCGAGCAAACCTCCGCTTCCGCAACTTCGTGCAAATGGAATACGATTCTCCTTCTGGTTGAAGGAGACCTTATGCTGCGTTGTGGTTTGATTTGCTTTTGGCTTGTTCTTTCGATTCTGCCTGCTGGTCGCGCACAGTCGGTTTCTGTTTACCAGACTACGCCGGACTTGCTTGAAGCTCTTTCTGAGCGTTCCTCGTTGCATTTTTCGGCGAAGGCCGCTCCGGGGGAAACTGCGCCACTGATTACTGTGGACGATGCTCAGAGGTTTCAGGAGATTGACGGGTTTGGGGCTTCGCTAACCGACTCGGCCGCGTGGCTGTTTGCCGAAAAGCTGCCACAGGCGCAGGCGGATGCGGCTTTCAAGACGCTCTTCAGCCGCAAGGACGGCATTGGCCTCAGCATTTTGCGGCAGCCGATCGGGTCGTCCGACCTGGCGGTAACGTTTTATTCCTTCGACGATTTGTGCCAGCAGGGGGCCAAGGCTTGCACGACACCGGCTGGGCAAGCGGATCCGAATCTCGAACGCTTCTCGCTTGCGCACGATCAGGAATACATTCTGCCGCTGCTGAAAAAGGCCATTGCCCTGAATCCCTCGATGCATGTGATGGTGACGCCGTGGAGCCCGCCGGGATGGATGAAGTCGTCGGGGACAATGCTGGGGTCGGACGGCGAGACGAAGAAGCAATCGCATTTGCTGCCGGAGTTTTACCCTGCTTTTGCGAACTACCTGGTCAAGACGATTCAGGGTTACCAGGCTGCGGGTGTGCCGATCTGGGCGCTGAGTGTGGAGAATGAGCCGCTCTATGCGCCGCCGACCTACGCTGGCATGCAAATGCTGGCGAATGAGCAGGCTGCCTTCTTTGGCGAGGCGCTGGGGCCGGCACTGGCTGCGGCGCATTTGACTCCCAAAGTGATGGCGTACGACCACAATTGGGATCGGCCGGATTATCCGGAAACTGTGCTGCAAGATGCGAAGGCTGGCGCGCTGGCGGCTGGGACGGCGTGGCATCACTATGGTGGCGATCCGTCGGTGATGACGAAGAACCATGAGGAGTTTCCGCTGAAGGATCAGTGGGTGACGGAATCGAGTGGCGGAACCTGGCAGAAGGGGAACATTTTTGCGGAGGAAGCGGCGGAGTTGATCGCTGTAATTCGCAACTGGTCGAAAGGTTACGTGCTTTGGGCGCTGGCTACGGACCAGAACCATGGGCCGGTGGTGGGCGGTTGCGATACTTGCCGGGGGTTGGTGACCATCGACCTGAGCAACGCTGAAAAGCCGGTTGTGAAGCCTGAGTTGGACTACTACGTGCTGGGGCAGGCGAGCAAGTTTCTGCAACCGGGGGCGGTGCGTATTGCGTCAGACGAGCCGGCGGGGACGAAGCTGAAGGATGTGGCGTTCCGGAATACGAATGGGACGGTGGTGCTGTATGCGTTGAACGCTGGGAAGGATAGCGAGAATTTCCGGATTGGGTTTCGGGGGAAGATGGTGGCCACGACCCTGCCGGCGGGGGCGGTGGCTACTTTTGTTTGGAAGCCTTGATGGGGAACAATCTGGGGTGGAATGGGCCGGTTGAGAGTTAAGGTTTCCCGCCCCTTCGGCAGGCTCAGGGCAGGCTCTTGCGCCGGAAAAAAGGCGCAAGAACGGGGCACGGATGTGCCTGTGGAGGCCTCTATAAGAACGGACGCTGCTTACTGCTTCGCGGGCGGGGGTCCTTGTGGACGGCGCGGGCCGTCGTCTTCTGGGATTTTGTATGGCTCGGGGCCTAAATGGCCGCGGTGGCAGGTGCCGCAGGTTACTGGAACATCTGAGCTTGGGACCTTGGACACGTAATTCTTGTTGATGTCCTCGGTCATCTGGTACATGAGGCGGGCGGTGGACTTTTCCTCTTTGGAGTCGTCGGCAAAGTTGAGGCGGGGACGGCCGTTGGGGCCGATGTCCTTGGGATCGGCGGTGTGGCAGGTGCTGCAATGGGCGCCGAGCGAGCCTTCCCAGATTTCCATGATGTCGCGGACTTGCTGGCCGGTAAGGTTTTTGGGGAGAACTTTGAGATTGGTGGGCGCGGGAAAGTTGCGCGGCGGCGGCTGTTGAGGCGGAGCGGCTTGGGGGGCTTGAGCGACGGTGGTGATGGCGAAGACGGCAGCCGTCAAAAGGGCCACGGCGGCGGGCAGGGATAGGGAAGATGGTTTCAAACCGGAAGTCTCCTGGGCTGGAATGTGGACGGGATGAGTTTTTTCTGTTGAGACTATGGTACTCAAGTCAGGCTTAGTTTTGGCTGAAGGTTTTTGCTAAAAATGCCGGGAATGCTAGCGCAGCCGTTTGGGGCCGGAGACGCAATCGTGGCTGGGGACGACAAAGCGCATTGGCCAGTCTATGGCGTGGTTGATTCCGATGCGGACGGTTACCAGGGCTTCAGGGGTGGGGGTGTCGTCGTCACGAATCTGGAGGGGTGAGGCGGGATCGACGAGGTCTAACCCATTGTGGGCTGGCCGGGTGAGCCCTAGAGCCTGGCAGAGGCGACTGGGGCCGGAGGTCAGCTGCCGGGCGGGAGCGCCTGGGGTCAAGCCGCGATTTATGGCCATCTGGTCCAGACCAACCAGCGGTTCCAAGGCGCGCAGCAGAATGCCGCCGGCTTTGCCTTCGGTTTCGCAGGAAATGTTGGCGCAGAAATAGCGGCCGTAAATTGCGTAGATGTAGGCGTGTCCGGCGGGGCCAAAGAGGACGAGGTTGCGGGGAGTGGGGCCGCGATGGGTGTGGGCGGCGGGGTCGGGTGGGTCGTTGTGAGGACCGAGGTAGGCTTCGACCTCGACGATGCGGCCTGCCAGGATGCCGGCGCTTGTTTTGTGGGCTAGGATCTTGCCGAGGAGGCGCGGTGATACCTGCTCCGGCGGGGCTTCAAAGAAGCTACGGGGGAGGGTGTGGCCGGGCATTCGTCGGGTGGGGGTCAAGGTTTGTCTTTCATGAGGATGGGGGTTGAGGTTTGTCGTCTCCCTGGTCTCAAGTTCGAGATCCTTCGACAGGCTCAGGACAGGCTCAGGGGCACCCAGATTCTCTGTCCACATCCAGACTACCTGGATTATTTGTGGGACTTCTTCCATTCTTTGATCAGGGCCAGGACTGCTTCGGCGTGGCCTTCGGGGGTTACTTTGGGGAAGACGTGCAACAGCGTCTGGTCGGGGCCGATTACGAACGTGGTGCGCTCAATGCCCCAGACTTTCTTCCCATACATGTTCTTTTCCTTCATAACGCCAAACTGATTGCATACTTTCTCGTCTACATCAGCAAGGAGTGTGTAGGGCAGGTCGTATTTGGCGCGGAATTTGGCCTGGGCTTTGGGTGTGTCCCTGGAGATGCCGAGGACTACGGCGCCGGCCGCCTGGAGCTTCTTGAAGGTGTCGCGGAAGCCGCAAGCCTCAATGGTGCAGCCAGGAGTGTCCGCTCTAGGGTAAAAGAAGAGTACAACAGGCTTGCCTGCATAGGCGGAGAGGCTAGTAGTCTTGTCCTCGTCGGTTTGCAGGGTGAAGTCGGCAACTTTCTGGTTGAGTTCCATGGGGTGATCCCTCGTATGGTAGGTAGAAGGCCTTCGACGGCCATCAGGTTCGATTATTCCCGAGGTGGGCGGCCCATGTCATTGCGCAATGCAGGTATTTTGTCGGTAAAGCTGAGTGGGGTGCTGCTGGTGATGGCAGCTTTGCCTGGAATTGCGCAATATCCGGGACAGGTGGCGAAAAACAGCAAAGAGAATCCTGAACTGCGCTCGATTGCGGTGCTCGAGTTTACCGGCGATGAGGGAAATCCCAAGGCGAGCAGGCTGGTGCCCGTGGCGGTGCTGGATGCGGGTCAACTGCAGGATGGAGGCATCTACCTGGCGCGGCCGGAGCCGCTGGCGCTTGTACCCGAGGTGGAGTACGAGTTGCAGGAAGATGGGAAGCCGGTAGGGCTGTTCGACATTCGAAACTCGGGTCAGGAGCAGGGGTCGTGGGTGGGCTTTGGTGCCTGGAAGCCGATGCCGGTTCCGCGCGCGCCTTCGGCCAAGAACGTGCCGAAGATTGATGACGATGGTGGGAGTGACGATCAGCCGGTGCTGCATCGGAAACATCATGCTGGGGAGAAGCCGGCTTCTGGATCGGGTTCGGCTGGTGGCTCTGGGAGCGGAGGCGATTCCAGTGGTCAGGCGGCGTCCAGCGATCCGGATCGGCCTACGCTGCATAAAAAGGATTCCGGCAGCGATACCTCAGGCAGCGGCACTGGGTCTTCGACGGGAACGCAGACGGGCAGTGCTTCGACGAGTGATCCTGATCGGCCGGTGATCAAGAAGGGCAAGAAGCCGCAGGCATCGGATGTGGGCAATGTTGAATCGATTGAGGGCGATACGGACCCGGACAGGCCTCGGCTCAGGCGCGGAAAATCGAGCGGGCCAGATATTGAGGTTAGCCCCAGTTTGATGGGCTTTCCGCCGGATTTGCAGCAGACGGTTGCTGTATCCGATGTGAAGAGCCACCCGGCACATCCTTGGGACTATGCCTGGTCAAATCCTGAAGACGAGGCCAAGATGAAGTCCGCGCTTGAGGACATGGCTCGGGATGCATTGGGGCTGAGCGCGCCTGCCGCACCGGCGAAGCCTGCCCCAAAACGTGCCACAACGACGACGGCGAAGAAGACGGCTAAGCCTGCTCCACCGCCTCCTCCTCCGGCTCCGCTGGGGGGCGAGCAGTTTCGCGTGTTTGAGCTGGCTTATGGGTCTGGGGCGACGCTGGTGCTGAGCGCGCATACTGATGGGCCTCTAGCTCAGCAGAAGTTTGTGACGCTGGTGGCGCAGCCGGACCTCTATGGCAACGTACTGATGCTGTTGAAGAACGTTACCGATGGGGCGCATCTGGACGAAAAGCCGCGGATGAGGCTGATAGACGCCGTGGATGCTCTGGCGGATAATCGCGGCGAGTTGCTGTTTGAGTTGCGTGGGGCTACGCAGCGGCAGTTCGCGCTTTACCGGGTGCTTCGCGGGCAGGCGGAGAAGCTGTTTGTTAGCGGGGGCGGGGAGTTTGCGGCGTCGGCGAGCGAGTAGGGTGTCTGGGCAGGGCGCAAGGGCTAAAAACTGCCGTTGTAATTCTTGGGTATGATCTTCCAGTCAGAGAAGGCCACAACATAAAGGACGATCAGATTAACTAAAGGCAGAAACATGAGGAGCGACAACCAGCCGGAGAAACCGGCCTTGCTGAAAATCTTCCAGTAGGGAATCACATAGATGGGAAGGGCAAGCAGAGCCAAGATGCCCGCTGCGATGCGGATGATTGTTGTCGTATCCATTGCGCAGGATTGTAGCGAGAACCGAGGAAAAGCGTAAACGTCTAGCAAGAAACGAAGACGCAGGTCCTTCAACTCCGCTGAAGTACGCTTCGTTCAGGATGACAGGTCGTTTACTGGTAGGGGTTTTGGAGTGAAATGGATTTGCATTCTGGCCGATAAGGAATTCTGGTCGACGACCCATGGGCCTTCCTATTCCCGAAAGTGATCAAGACTGCTCACTTTTGGGAATGAATCTGATCTATTAACCATCAACAGCGCACCGTCCGGCTTGGCCTGTGTACTACTTCCTATACAATGAACGATAGAGTGGGCATATCGCCACTCAACGAGGATGTCTCATCGAATGGCTTCTGTGTTAACCGCTCCCGTCTCTCCCGCCGTCACGCCTGAAGGCATAACCCTGCCGATTCCCGAGTCGCCGGAGTCGTCTTCCGCCACTGCCGCAGTGCATGCAGTCCCTGCCAAGTTAGAGGTGCGCATGGGACGCGCCGCTTCCATAGGAGCGGGCATTAACTGGCTGACGCTTGGTGTGATTGTCGCTTTTCACGTGGGCGCGCTGGGGGCACTGTTCTTCTTCACATGGCAGCGCCTGGTGGTGATGCTGGTGCTCTATGTTGTTGCAATCAATGTGGGTATCGGCATGTGCTACCACCGGCTGCTGACGCATCGCGGCTACCAGGTTCCCAAGTGGCTGGAATACCTGATGGCCATTTGCGCGACGCTGGCGCTTGAGGGCGGACCGATTTTCTGGGTGGCTACGCACCGCGTACACCACCAGCTGAGCGACCGGGATGGCGATCCGCACTCACCGCGTGAAGGCGGATGGTGGGCGCATACGGGCTGGCTGCTTTGGGGCAACACGCTGCACATGCAAACCGAGGTTCTGGGGCGTTATGTGCCCGATCTTGCGAAGGACCGCTTCATGGTCTGGCTGAGCAAGTGGCACTGGATTCCGCTGGTGCTTAGCGGCGTTGCGCTGGTCGGGTTTGGCTGGCTTGCGGGTGGGCTTACAAGCGCGATTGGGATGCTGCTTTGGGGCGCGTTCATGCGCGTAACGCTTGGCCTGCACGCTACATGGTTTGTGAACTCGGCGACGCACCTTTGGGGCAGCCGGCGCTTTGAGACTCGCGACGACTCGCGCAACAACTGGTGGGTAGCGCTGGTGAGCGGAGGCGAGGGGTGGCACAACAACCATCACGCGCATCCGGTTTCCGCGAAGCATGGGCAGGCGTGGTACGAGGTTGATCCAAATTACTACGGCATCTGGCTGCTTTCGAAGCTTGGGCTGGCGAAGAAGATTCGGCTGGCGAGATACGATCGGGAGAATCCGAAGCCGGCTGGGGTTTAGGCGGGGTTTCGGCGGTCAAGCAAGTGGATTGGGTAATGTGAAAAGCGGCCATTCCTTTGCGGGATGGCCGCTTTTTTATGAGCTAGAGTCGAAACCTCAGGCACCCGGCGCTAGAAGACCATGAAGAGCCGTTTCCAGCGCCTATGCCCTCGCCAATTCTGGCTCGAACTCAATACCTGCTCGGGTGTTTGATCGATCGAATCATAGATCATCAGCGGTTTGCCTACCACATCGCCTGATGGAATAAACCCCCAACAGCGGCTATCGAGCGAGTTCTCCCGGTTATCGCCGAGGACAAAATATTTTCCTGCCGGCACAACGATTTCCCCGTTCACGACTTGCCGAGAAAGCATCTCATGACCTTCCTCGCAGCCTGGGAGGTCTGCGTCATTCGGAAAGTCCTCTGGATAGAATTCCTGTTCGTAGGCTTTGTGTACTGCATATTTTTCGTCGAGCGCCGTTCCATTCAGAATCACAACTTTCCGCGAGATTTGCACGCGATCGCCGGGAACCGCAATGACTCGTTTTACAAGAACTGAGCCGCGGTCTCGCGGCGACAAGAAAAGCACAATCTCGCCTCGCTTCGGAAGCTGAAGCGGGAATGTTTGCGCCAAGATGCGATCGCCTGGCAGCAGCGTTCCTTCCATTGACCCAGTCGGAATTTCGAACGTCTGAACAAAGACCCATGGAATGGTGATAGGTGCTGCTGCAACGATCCAAGGAAATGCTTTGCCTCTGGCTGCTCCCGAGGCGGCCAACGAGCGACCCGCGACCAAATATAGGGCTCCGAGCAGAAGGGAGCCTATAACTGTGAAAACTATCCGATGTGCGCCTCCGGACCCGGGCCGAGAAACGACAATTGGTATTGCAAAAAGCTGAACCAATATGAACGTCGCGAATCCATAGGCGCTCCAGACTCGCCTGCGCAGGATACCAATTCCCGCAGACAAAGGAACAATCGCCAGGGGAAAGGCCACAATAGGCCCCAATAGCGTCTCTAGAACGAAAATTCCAGCGATGACGAATGCGACAATGGCCGCAATCAGGGGCAGTTTTCTCGAAGTGGGCATTGTTGAAGGATTATATCCTTCGGATCAGTGGGATCGAGTTGGAGGGTTGAAGACGTGCGACTCGCGGCTTTGGGCGCGGCTTTCAGGTGCTTCTTGTGCTGCGAAACCAGTAAGAGGCTCTCGCCCTCATTGCCTAACCTGTCGAGCAACGCGAATGCGTTTTGACACGATACTGGCGAGTGCGATGACTGCGACCACAACTGCAATATCTGCTATCAGCCCTGTCCAGACGAGAACTCCGTCACGCCATACCCACTCACGCACATACCCACCGTCGCGGTAAAACGTAAACGGCAGGCCGTATGTGCGGAAACTCAGATCACCTACGACCGGGCGTAGGTAATTCGCAACGTTTAGTAGCAAAAAGGACAACAGAGTTAAACCCGTCGCAGAAAGGTACGGATTCTCTCTTGGCCTGACCGTCGTCCATTTCTTCAGGGCCTCGCCGCCTATACAACTACACGCGAAGACGATAAGTGCGCCGCACCCAATAAACGGAGGCTCCATCGCTCTGGCTTCGTGCGTCAAATCGGGCTTGCCACGGAGGAAGATGATGTGCGTGTGAAGAGCGAAGAGAGCTACTGTGATTGTCGGGTAGACCCAAAGCCTCGGACTCCTCCAAAGCACACCAAAGATAGCGGTAGTAATGTAGTACCCGTGAACAAATAGCAGAAACGCGACAACCGCGCCAAAAACCCACACTTCATTCCACAGGCTGGTGAAGGTACCGCGAGGAAGGTCGGCGCCCGTTCGGACGCATAGATACATGAATAGGCCGCCAAGGATGCAAGCCTCTAGCAGCCGCTCTAGCAACCAAACCACTATTCGTTTAACAGTGACCATTGGCGGCCAAACCAGATCCTATCTCCGAACCTTGGCGCGGACCCATAACACGCCGAAGACTGGCAACGCTACTATCAACACCAATGCGCCGGCGGGGAAGCCTACGTAGCGGTAGCTGTCGGCGTAGCTTACGGTGTGGTGGCCGAAGACGTTCCATCCCAGAAGCGAAAAAATCGCGATACATGTTGAGGCGAAAAAGGTGAAGAACGCCGACGCCAGGGCTAGTAGCAGGCTAGTGAAAAGGCCGAAGCCTTCAAGGGGGAAGCCAAGAACCTTGCCGCCGCTGGGGCGATGCGTCGCAACAAATTCGGTCATCTGCATGGCCCTCGTCGTCTAGAATACAAGTTCAGTGTCCACCAGCGCACAAATCGAGCTTTGGCATGCGGAAAAGGTCGCCACGCAGGTGACGGTGGTTCAGGCCGCGAACGGGATCCACTATGGGGCGTGGGGCGAGACGCGCATCTCCGAGGCTGATCTGGAGAAGCTTGTTGGCGCTGTGCCGGCCTCGCTTTCCGCAGCGCTGAACAATCGCGCCTACTATTTTGTGCCGCTGGCGATTGCCGATACCGGCGAAGTGATGGTCGCCCCGGCTTATACCGTCGATCTTGGCGACAGGGCTATCTGCCATCGCAATGCGACTTTTGGCTCGACCGAAGCTGTGTTTCTTTCGACGCGGCTGGTTGAGGATCGCTTTGGTCTGGCTTTTGAGTTCTTCATCAATGTGGCGCACAACTTTGTTGAGGCTGCTGGGGTTCCGGAGAGCTTTTCAGCGCTGGCGTGGTCGCAGGCTGAGGCACAGGTTCGCGGAGAAACCAGCCAGGATGCGTGGGAGACTCGGCGCCGTGCGCAAGATAACCGCAGCCCTGAGAGCCGCGAGGGGAAGAAGATCATCGACGAGCGGTCGCGCAGTTCCTACTATGAGTCGGCGTTCTCGGATTCGCTGGCGGTTTATATGCTGTCGCTGGCGGTTGACTTCGACTATCACGATTTGCGCGAGCGTGAGTATCCGCTGCTGGCTGCTCCGGCGCTGGCGGAGCGGTTGCGGCATGTGGCGGGGCTGTTTCCGGCTAATCCGGGGTATGAGTTTCAGATACTTTATCGGCGTAAGGGGTAGGGGCAGCTCCCGGACGGGCTTCACACTATTCGAACAGGGTGACGACGCGAGCGAGGACTTCCGCCAGTATTTCGGGGGGAAGGCTCTCTACTCGCCTGCCTCCTCGCGCGCTTATGTCGAGGACGCGCGGCTGGTCGCAGCGGACTACTCCTTTGGTCTGGATGCCTGAGATGGGAACTGCGAAGAGGATGCGACGGGCAAATTCGCCACCGCTGGTGATGGGCAAAATCACGGGGAGCTTCGTTGTCTCATTGAACTCGGTGGGGGAAATTACGAGAACGGGGCGACGGCCGCGCTGTTCATGACCCATGGTGGGGTTAAGGGAGACGAGGTAAATATCGCCCCTTTTCAAATGAGTTCACGGCCGACGGGTGGGGCGTCGATCCATTCGCGATTTTCATCCGACATGGGTTGGGAATAGTCGGATTTTGCGAGCAACTCATCCAGCGTGTAACGTGGACGGGGCTTTGGTTCGACAACGAGGCGGCCGTTTTCGACGTCGATTGCTACTGTTGCGCCGGGCTTCAATTGCAACATGTTGAGGAGAACGGGTGGAACGGCCAACATGACCGAACCCCCAACTTTGCGCAGATTCGTGGTATGCATTGGCAGCCTCTTCGAAGTTATATCTGAATATAACACAACGCGTTCTTGTCCTCATTTTCCGTTGTATTCGCGGGCTGCGGAAAGGGCTTTCATTTAATGAATGTGTGCCAGAAGCATGCCGCAGGGGCTAAAGAGGCTGCGGAAAAAGGGCTTCATTTGGTCGAAATATGCGGAAAGCATACCTCAGTGGCTAAAGCCACGCTGATTCTATTGGCCTTAA
>Ga0206847_10225_pt1 | contig 18466 bp, 13 predicted proteins | sample Alteio_BWOrgCont_17_FD_152880 | JGI IMG/M metagenome (GOLD analysis project Ga0206847, IMG submission 152880) | Enriched cells from forest soil in Barre Woods Harvard Forest LTER site, Petersham, Massachusetts, United States -... | ecosystem: Environmental > Terrestrial > Soil > Temperate forest >... | reverse complement strand
AATGCACCAGCCGTTGGGCGTGTGCGCGGGAATCACGCCCTTTAATTTTCCGGCGATGGTGCCGCTGTGGATGTTCCCGCTCGCGCTGGTGTGCGGGAATACGTTCGTGCTCAAACCGAGCGAGAAAGTGCCCCTGACCGCGAATCTGCTGGGGGAATTGCTGGCGGAGGCGGGCTTGCCCAGGGGCGTGTTTAACATCGTTCACGGCGGGCGCGAATGCGTGGATGCGTTGCTCACGCATTCGGACGTGCGCGCGATTTCGTTCGTCGGATCGTCGCCTGTCGCGAAATACGTTTACGAAACCGGTACGCGTCACGGCAAACGGGTGCAGGCGAATGGCGGCGCGAAGAATTACATCGTCGTTATGCCCGATGCCGACATGGACAAGGTGGTTGAAAATCTGACGGCGGCGGCGTTTGGCTGCGCTGGCGAGCGTTGCATGGCGGGTTCGACCGCACTGCCGGTGGGGAAGGCGGCGGAACGGTTGCTGCTGTCATTGATTGACGCCGCGCGTGCGATCAAGATCGGTCCGACCGATCGCGCCGCGCAGCCGGACATGGGGCCGCTTATTACCGCCGCGCATCGGGATCGCGTCGCGAGTCTCGTGTCCGGCGGGGAACAGGATGGCGCGACGGTGGTGTGTGATGGCCGGAACGCAAAAGTGGCGGATGCGCCGAACGGCTTTTATCTTGGCGCAACCATTGTTGATCATGTGCGGAGGGGCATGAAACTGGCGGAGGAGGAAATTTTCGGGCCGGTGTTGAATGTGATGCGCGTGGATGATCTTGACGAGGCCATCGCGCTCGCGAATCAATCGGCTTATGGCAACGGCGCGAGCATTTTCACAAATTCCGGCATGGCGGCGCGGGAATTCAAGCATCGTGTGAAGGCCGGAATGATCGGCATCAATGTCGGCGTGCCTGCCACGATGGCGATGTTTCCCTTCACGGGCTGGGATGATTCGTTTTACGGCGATCTGCATATCCAGGGCCGCGAGGGCGTGCAATTTTACACGCGCCAGAAAGTGGTCACGACGCGCTGGTTCAGCGAGGGCGTGGGTGATGTTTGGAAAAAATAATATCTTTATGCCTCTCCTTATTAAAAACGGCGAAATTGTCACCGCCAGCGAACGTTATGTGGCGGATATTTTCTGCGCGGGCGAGACGATCACGCGCATTGCTCAAAACATCACGCCGCCGCCCGGCACCGAGATCGTGGACGCGACCGGCAAATATGTTTTCCCCGGATTCATCGATCCGCATGTGCATATTTATTTGCCATTCATGGGCACGTTCGCGAAGGACACCTACGAAACCGGCAGCCAGGCGGCGCTCGTGGGTGGGACTACAACATTGATCGAAATGTGCTGTCCATCGCGTCAGGATGACGCGCTGGCGGGGTTTGAGTTGTGGCTTTCGCAGGCGGCGGGCAAATCCGCCTGTGATTTCACGTTTCACATGGGCGTGACGAAATTTGGGGCCGGCACGGAGGCCCAACTCCGCGAGATCGTCGCGCGCGGCATCAGTTCATTTAAAATATTTCTGGCGTACAAAGGCGCGTTTGGCATCGATGACGCCGAGCTTTACCACACGTTAAAACTGGCGAAGGAATTGGGAGTCATCGTCACGGCGCACTGCGAAAACGAAACGCTCGTGGCGGAGCGGCAAAAGGAATTATTGGCGGCCGGACGCATCGGACCGGGCGAGCATCACGAGAGCCGTCCGCCCGCCGTCGAGGCGGAGGGCGTGCATCATTTGATGACCTTCGCGGAATTGACGGGCGCGGCGGTGTATATCGTTCACCTGAGTTGCAAGGAGGCATTGGCGGAGGCCATCGCCGCCCGGCAGCGCGGGGTGGACGTTACGGTTGAAACACTCATCCAGTATTTGGTGCTCGATAAAACCTACGCGGAACGTCCCGGTTTTGAGGGTGCCAAGTTCGTGATGTCACCACCCCTGCGCGACGCGACCAACCAAGCCGTTCTCTGGAACGGGTTGCGCTCCGGACTCATCAACACCGTGGCCACGGATCACGCGCCGTTTGATTTTCAAACGCAAAAGCCGATGGGTCGCGAGGATTTCACGAAGATTCCCAATGGCATTCCGTCCCTGGAGGAACGCGTCAATCTGCTCTTCACCCACGGTGTCAAACGCGGCCGGATTGATCTGCAAACGTTTGTCAATATCGCCAGCACGCAGGCGGCGCGCACGTTCGGCCTCTTCCCCCGCAAAGGCGCGATCCAGCCCGGCAGCGACGCGGACCTGGTGGTTTACGATCCGCAATACCGAGGCGTGATCTCCGCGAAAACGCAGTTGATGAATGTGGATTACAGCGCGTTCGAGGGCTGGGCCATTGAGGGGCGTCCGAGTGTGGTGACGGTTCGCGGGCAGATTGCCGCGCGGGATGGGAAATTTGTCGGCACGGTGGGACGTGGGCAATTTCTCAAACGCGAGCCGGGGCATTTTTAATTTTATGAAATCTGATATTGAGTCTAATAATTCCCTTCCTTCGTCGGCGAGAGTTGTGGTCATCGGCGGTGGGGTCATCGGCACGAGCGTCGCATACCATCTTACAAAGATGGGTTGGAAAGACGTGGTTTTGCTGGAGCAGGGTAAACTCGGCGGTGGCACCTCGTGGCACGCGGCGGGGTTGGTGGGGCGGCTTCGGACCAGCAACAGCATGACGCGGATCAACAAATACACGGCCGAGCTTTACTCGCAGTTGGAGCAGGAGACCGGGCATTCGGTTGGCTGGCGGCAGGTTGGGAGTCTGATTGTCGCGAAATCGGAGGACCGGATGATTCAACTCCGGCGCACGATGGCGATGGCGGAGTTGTTTGGCGTGGAGGCGCATTTGATTAGTCCGGAGGCGGCGTTCGAGAAGTGGCCATTGCTGCGGGTGGATGACGTGCTCGGCGCGGCTTGGCTGCCGCATGACGGCAAGGTGATTCCCGGCGAGGTGCCGGTGGCGCTGGCGAAGGGCGCGCGGAATCGGGGCGCGGCCATTTTTGAAAATGTTCAGGTGCTCGGAATCGAGACGAAAGACGGTCGCGCCACCGGCGTGAAAACCGCTCAAGGTTCGATCAAGGCGGATTATGTGGTGCTATGCGGCGGCATGTGGACGCGCGAAATCGGACTTGGCTGCGGCGTCAGCATTCCGCTTTATCCGGTCGAGCATCATTATGTTGTGACCGAACCACTGGCCGAGGCGTTCGATGATTTGCCGGTGGGGCGCGATCCGGACTTGTGCATTTATTTCCGCGGCGAGGCTGGGGGCGTGATGCTGGGCGCGTTTCAGGAATCCTCCAAACCGTGGATGGTGGACCGGGTTCCGGACAAGTTTTCGTTTCAATTGCTGGAACCGGATTGGGAAAAATTCTCCGTGCCGCTGGCCAACGGAAGGCACCGCATTCCCGCGCTGGAGAAGTGTAAATTCGCCAAATTTGTCAACGGTCCGGAGAGTTTCACGCCGGACAATAATTTCATCCTTGGCGAGGCGCCGGAATTGCGCGGATTGTTCGTCGCGGCGGGTTTCAATTCCGTCGGCATCGCCAGCGCGGGGGGCGCGGGCAAGTACCTCGCGGAATGGATGACGGCCGGCGAGCAAACGCTTGATCTGTGGTCGGTGGATATCCGCCGCTTCGCGCCGTGGGCCAACAACCGGACGTTTTTGCGCGAGCGCGTGACCGAGGTGTTGGGACTGCATTATCAAATGGCATGGCCGAATCGTGAGTTGGAGAGCGCGCGCGGGGTGCGAAAATCACCGCTGCATACGCGGCTGGCCGAGCAAGGAGCATCGTTCGGCAGCAAGAGCGGTTGGGAACGGCCCAATTGGTTCGCCGGGTCGGGGGCATCGCCGAAGGTCGATTATTCTTTTGGCCGGCAAAATTGGTTCGAGCGCCACGGTCACGAGCATCGCGCGTGCCGCGAAAACGTCGCGGTGTTCGACCAAACCGGTTTCTCCAAATATCTTTTCAAAGGCCCGGACGCGCTGAATGTGCTTCAACGGCTCTGCGGCGCGGATCTGGATGTGCCGCCCGGCAAGGCGGTTTACACGGGCCTTTTTAACTCGCGGGGAACGTTCGAAAGTGATTTGACGGTGGTGCGGCTTCGGGATGACGAATTCTATCTGATCACTGGAACGTCGCAGACGATTCGCGATCTGGATTGGGTGCGCCGGAATATCCAGCCCGCCGAGCACGCGTTGTTAACGGACGTGACCGAGGCTTACAGCGTCATCAGCGTCATGGGACCGAACTCCCGCGTTTTGCTCGCCCGCGTCACGGATGCCGATCTGGCCAACGAGAAGTTTCCCTTTGGCACAACGCAAACGATTGGAATCGGCATGGCAACGGTTCGCGCGGTTCGCTTGACCTACGTGGGGGAGCTGGGGTGGGAGTTGCACATTCCGACCAGTCAGGCGGCAACGGTTTATGAATCGCTCATGGAAGCCGGTCGCGATCTGGGCGTCGCGAATGCCGGGCATTACGCCATCAATTCACTACGGCTCGAAAAAGCGTATCGGGCCTGGGGCGCGGATATTTCGCCTGACGATACGGCGTTGGAGGCGGGACTGGGTTTCGCGGTGGGTTGGGGAAAATCCGCCGCGTTCCTGGGCAAGGATGAATTGCTCAAGCAAAAGCAAACGGGGCTGAAGCGTAGGCTGGTGACGTTTGTGCTCCAGGATTCCGGCCCGGTGCTCTGGGGCAGCGAGCCGATTTATCGGAATGGAGTGGCCGTGGGTTACACCACGTCCGGCTCATATGGACACACGCTGGGGGCGGCAGTTGGAATGGGTTATGTGAAAAACGCTGACGGTGTCAGCCCGGAATTCGTGACGACCGGCACTTACGAGATTAATGTTTCGGGGAAGCGTTATCCCGCCACGCCGTTTTTGCGGTCGCCCTACGATCCCGACCGGAAGAAGATTCTGGCGTAGGTTGTGAATGCCGAGGTCGAAGCGGTAATTGGCCGGATTCCGCAATTGCGGGGTCGCAAGGTCGTCGTGGAACCTTTGGGCGGCGGCCTGACCAATCGCAATTTTCACATCGAGTGCGGACGCGAGCGATTCGTGCTACGGATCGCGGGAGAAAACTCCGGGCAACTGGGCATCAACCGCCGGGTGGAATACGCATGCGCCCAGGCGGCATTTGCCGCGGGAATCGGGCCGGAGGTGGTCGCCTTCTTTCCCCGGCGTCGCGCGATGGTCAGCCGCTTTGTGCCGGGAAAAGTTCTGGCCGGCCGGGACGTGCGACAACCCGGGATTTTGCGACGGGTGGTCGAGTCATTGCGCCGCTATCACGAGGGGCCGGTGGGTAAGGGAACGTTTTCGGTCTTCAAGACGGTGCGCAAGTATTACGCGGACGCCGCGAAACCCACCAACCCGTTTCCACCGGAAATCGACGCGGCTTGGGAAATTCTGGCGCGCGTCGAGCGCGAAGCCGGAACTCCCGACCGATTGCGTCCGTGCCACAATGATTTGTTGCCCGCTAATTTTGTCCATCATCGGGGCCGGGTTTGGATTCTGGATTGGGAGTACGCGGGCGCGGGCGATTTATTTTTTGATCTGGGCAATCTCGCGGCGAACGGATCATTTAAACGGGAGGATGAGATACGGTTGCTCAAGCTTTATTTCGGCAAAACGCGCGCGGTGGATTTGCGCCGGCTCCAGTTAATGCGGCTGGCGTCGGACATGCGCGAGGCCATGTGGGGTTTTTTACAGATGCAGATTTCCAAACTGGAATTTGATTACCAAACTTACGCGCTGGATCATTTGGATCGTTTTCTGAAACGCGCCGGGAGGATGTTTGATTAGCAACAACGTCCCCGGCTGTTTCGCCTCTTTCAGGGCTTGGGAAATTTATCTTTTTACGTTTTTTACCCGGGGCGTCGCCGCGCTTTGCCCCGGGCTAAGTTATTACCGGCCCGTTGGGCCTCCCGAACGAACAGCGACGTGCCTGGATGGAGTGGATGGGCGCGGACGAATACGGATGAACACGCGTTGGGCAGAAAAACACAAGTTTCACATTTTCGCGTTCCGCGATTGCACTTCTTCGGAAAATGCCGCACAACATCGCTCCATTTACTAATTTATGGCAAACGACACAAAAAAGACGAACGAGGCGCAGTTGCTGGACTTGCTGAAGCGGGTGCTCCCGAAAGCCACCCACGACGCGCACCTGGCCGGAAAAATCTACGAAGCCGTCGAACTCGAATTCAAAACCAAGGCCCGCGCGCTGGCTTTTGACAAACTCTGCACGCGGGTCGCGTTGCCCGACCTTGAGCCGAAATCCGTCGCGGAGGTCCAGCGGCAGTTGGTTTCGGCTTTTGGCGATGGCGACATCACCATCAAGCCCAACAAGAAGGACCAAACCCTGGCGGTGGAGGTTTCGCTGCCCGACGGCAGCCAGTTCACCAGCGAGATCAAAGTCGGCCCACCCCTCCCCGAGGCGAGCGAGGAGGAGGAGATCACGCTGAAGTTTGTGCCGTTCCCGGTTAGCCTGCCGACCGATCCGGAGCTCGTCTGGCTGCTTGCCAAGCGGGAAAATCTTTCGCCAGCGGAGGCGGGGGTAGCGTTGTCCAAGGTCGAGGAGGAATTTTGGGCGTCCAAGACCGGGCAGAAAATGATTCGGGACCGGGTCGAGCGGACTTTTGCCGAGTTTATCGCGCGCGTGCCGGGCGGGATGTTGAATGAAGTGGGGTTGAAGCGGCATTATAAAACGCCGGAACCGATCAAACAGTTGCGGCTGGCGGCGAGACGGTAGGCCAAAAATTTGATCACGGATTGCGCGGATGGGCGCGGATGGCTGAGGTGGCCGGACTGATTGGTGCGTGGGATGGACGGCGTCGCCGCGGGACGTTTGACGGCACGCGGGTAGGGAAACCCGCGACACAGCAGGTTGGAAACCTGCGCTACGTCCCGATCCGGATCTGTCGTCTATCTTGCCGCCTTGGGTATAATGGCACGGAGCGCGGATTGGCTATTCCAGTTTTTGGGATAGTCTGGCAGAGTCTTGTGAATGAACGCGAAAAGTCGCGTTGGTTTGCGAGAGTCAGGTTTATATGCTGTTATGCTGAAACGCGCCAATTTTACCGCCCGTCCGGGCCGGGGAGGCAGTCGTTCCCAATGAGGGTGCCATGAGTTCAATCGCCGCCACCATCACGCCGCGTCCGCGATATCCCAAGGGATTCCGTCCCCGGCGCGGTTTGAACTGGGGGTTTCTCGGGTTGTTGTACACATCGTTTTACATGTGTCGCTACAACCTGTCCCTGGCGAACAAGGCCATCAGCGACGAATTCCATTACACCCATGCGCAGATGGGCCAGATCATCACGGCGTGGATGATTGCTTATGCGGTGGGGCAGATTTTAAACGGCCTGATTACCGATCAAATCGGGGGCAAACGCGCGATGCTCATTGGCGCGGCGGGGACGATCGTGATGAATATCGCGTTTGGCGCGGCCTCGTTTTGGGGCTTGCTGTGGCTGTTTGTGCTCATTCGGGGAATCGATGGATATTTGCAATCCTTTGGCGCGCCGGGGATGACTAAAATTAAAACGGCTTGGTTTCCAAAAATCGAACGCGGCGGATTTGCCGGGATATTTGGATTCATGATTAATTTGGGACGCTTCGGCATTAACAAGCTCGGGCCGGCGCTGTTATCGGGATTCACCATTTTGTGGATGATCAAGGTGCCGCCGCTGCACTGGCGCTGGCTGTTTTGGGTGCCTTCGATGATTTGCGCGGCGGTGGCCGTCGGAATGGCGTTGACGGTCAAGGAAACGCCGGAGGCGGCGGGCTTTCCCGGAGTTATTCCGGGCGATGTGGACGAATTGGGGCGACCCAGCACCGAGGTGCGCGCCACGGTTGGGGAAACCTTGCGAAAGATCACCGAGAATCCGGCGGTATGGCTCGTGGCGGCGGCTTATGCCTGCACGGGAGCGGTGCGGCAGTCGGTCGATCAATGGTTCCCCCGTTACATGCAGGACCTTTATCACACCGATCTCGGTTCGGCGCGATTCCAGCTTCTCGGGTTTCTCATTCCCTGCGTGGCGTCGGCGGGATCGCTGGCTTCGGGTTATATTTCGGATTTCTTTTGCCAGGGGCAACGCGCCCCGGTGGCGGCGGTGTTGTATTTGATCGAGACCGTCGTCGTTTTGATCGCGGCGCAATTCCATACGGCCAATGCGGCGGTATTTTTCCTGGTCTTGATTTCGTTTACCGTCAATTCCACGCATTCCATTTTGGGCACGGCGGCGGCGATGGATATTGGCGGTCGCCGGATGACGGGTTTCGCATCCGGGCTGATTGACTCGTTCCAATACTTTGGCGGCAGCATGGCGGGTTTCATTCTCAGTCCGTTGATCGACGTGAGTTGGGATTACTATTTCTATTTCATGGTGCCGTTTGGGTTAATCGGTTTCACTTTGATGTTCCTGGGGCGCGATGTCGTGGCTCGGGGATCAAATCAATAAGCGATGAAGAATTTATGAAAGCATTAGTCTTGATCCTCGGTATTGCACTGGCGTCGCCGTTTTGGGCCGCCGGCCAGACGAACGCGGCGCCGTCCGCGACGAACTCCAAACCGGCGGTGGAAACGCTGATTTGCGTCCGGCATGGCGAAAAGCCACCGGGAGGTTTGGGGCAACTCACCTGCCGGGGGCTTAATCGCGCGCTTGCGCTGCCCAAGGTGTTGCTGGCGAAATACGCCGCGCCGCAATTTGTTTTCGCGCCCAATCCGACCCAGAAATCGGATGGGAACAAATACAATTACGTTCGCCCCTTGATGACCATCGAGCCCACGGCCATTCGTTGCGGGTTGCCGATCAACACGACATTCGGGGCCAAGGATATCAAGAAACTTGAGGAGGAGTTGCAAAAGGAGGCCTACCGCAACGCGACCGTTTATATCGCGTGGGAGCATACCCTCCTCGATAATTTTGCGAAGGACGTGGTTAAAACCTACGGCGGCGATGCCGCGAAGGTTCCCGCCTGGCCGGGCACGGACTTTGACACCATTTTCGTTTTCAAGATCACCCGGGATAATGGGAAGGAATCGGTTGAATTTATCATTGATCATGAGGGGTTGAACGGTCTGAGTGATGATTGTCCGTAAAACGTCCGCCAACATACCAGCGCGACGAGTCCCATAAGGTGGCAGTTGTCGCGCTGCGACAACTCCGCCCGCGTTTTAGCGGGCGGAACGGAATTCCCCATCGCCCAACCATTTGCATTTCACGCCGCGGTAGTCCCTCCGTCGCGCCGCTGAACGCGGCACTACTCGTCGCAGCGCGACGAGTTCCACCTCCTTGGAACTGACGAGCCTCCGAGACGACCGCAGGCTCAATCTACATCGAGTTTAATCATGGAAAAATAACTGTTGACCGCGGGTGACTACAGGCGTAGTCTTCTGATTGACTACACGTGTAGGCAATAACGAGACTATGAAATCAACTCCAAAGATCAGTGACACGGAATGGGAAATCATGCGCATCGTTTGGGAGAGGCATCCAATCACGGCGCGGGAGATTTTGAAACAACTGCTGGCGGATGATCCGACGTGGCATCCCAAGACGGCGCGGACGTTGCTGGCGCGGTTGGTGCAGAAAAAGGCGCTGGACTATGTGGAGCAGGGGCGGACGTACGTTTATTCACCACTGGTGAATGAGCGGGAGTGTCTGGCGAGCGCCGGCGAGTCATTCCTGGACCGGTTTTTTGGCGGTTCGCTCAAGCCGATGCTGGCGCATTTTGTCGGGCGGCAAAAATTGACGAAAAAGGAGGTGGAGGAACTCCGCAAGCTGTTGGATGAGGCGACGGACGGCAAAACCAAACAAACAGGAGACAAAACATGGAAACGCTGAGCGAACGATTTCTGGTGGCGTTGACGCGCAACTCGGTTGAGGCCGGGGTGCTGGTGCTGGTGGTGTTCGCGGCCCAGTGGCTTTGCGCCGGGAAAATCGCGGCGCGCTGGCGTTGCGCATTGTGGCTGGTGGTGATGGCGCGGCTGCTTCTGCCGGTGTCGATTGGCAGCGCGGTCAGTTTGTTCAATTTGGTTCCGCGTTGGGGGACTCCGCAGAGAGCAAGCGCGCCCAAACTTGCGCGGAGCGCCGCAAGCGACGCTGGAATTCGCAGCACTTCGACCGCATCGATAGCGAAACCGGTGCCCCAAGTTAGTGATTATGAATTACGCCCGGAGGTCGCAGCCGACGTGGGGGAATCGATTGAACCACAAATTTCGCAACGGCCGATAAATTCACAAATCGTCGCGCCTATCTCTTCTACAAAGGCTCCGACAGGAGTTTCCCGCCCGCTGATTCTCTTCGGCGTTTGGCTGGCCGGGGCCGTGCTTTTTGGAGTTTATCTGATGTTGAGTTCGTTCCAGATCAGCCGGCGGTTCGCCAAACTCAAGCCGGTCACTGACGCCGGATTATTGGATTTGTTGCGCGATTGCCGCGAGCGACTGGGAGTTCGCGGTGGCCTGTCGGTTTCGGAAAGCCCGGAGATCGCCAGTCCCGCGTTGTATGGATTTCTCAAGCCGAGACTCTTGCTGCCGCCCGGCTTTATTGACCGGTTTTCCGTCACTGAACTGCGATTCATTCTGCTCCATGAACTGGCTCATGTAAAACGCCGCGACATTCTGTTCAACTGGCTCGCCGCTGTTCTGCAAATTATTCATTGGTTTAATCCGTTGATCTGGTTTGCGTTTGCCCGCTGGCGGGCGGATCGGGAACCGGCCTGCGATGCCCTGGCGCTGGAGGCGGCGGGCGGGGATCAAAACCGGGAATACGGCCGGACGATTTTGCGGCTGGTGGAGAATTTCACGCCGCGCGCGGCGGTTCCCGGACTGGTGGGCATTCTGGAGGACAAGCGGCAATTGCAATGGCGCATCCGGCTGATCGCGAGTTTTCGTCCGGGCCGGAAATTCGGACTGGTTTCGGCGGCGTTGTTCGCGGGAATTGGTTTGATCGGCTTGACGGACGCGCAGATGCCGAAAGCGAAGATGCCGGTGGATTCGACTCATGCGGCGGCCATGGATAAACCGCCGGAGCAAGCAAGAGAGATCTGGCGCGGCGGGGATCCGGCCCCAATGGCGGGTGATACCAACGCTTCAACGAAGACGCTCACGGTTACGGTTACCGACGCGGAAACCGGGGCTCCGGTGGCGGACGCGGAGGTGAGCGCGCCCTTTATGGACATCTGGGAACCGGGGATATCAGGGCTGCCGCAGGGAAGACCGGTCTATTTTCCCGCCGGTAAAACCACGCCGGCCTACATTTTTTTTGCCAGGGGCAGGATCGGCACCAACCTGCAAGAAATCAACATATCGATGCTCGCTCCCGAACAGAAAGGGGATAAACAACCCCGAATCGTGGAAGAAATCAAAGCCTCCGGAGGCGGGATCGAAATTACCAATCGCGAAATATTCCTGCACCTGACCAATGTCACGAGGCTTTCTCACGACGGCACCTCCTTGCGGGCCACCTACGCCGAAATGCGGCTGCTTCTGTCCGTCGGCGGGACCAACGACAACGCGTCCATCGACGATATAACGTTTAGCCAGCCCCGGCGATTAACCGACGCCCAGGGCCGTTACGTTTTGCGAATTCCCGCCCCGCCGGAATCCGCCCGACGCCAGATGGATAGGTTTTCTGTTTCCGCGAACCAGCGGGACTATGCCCCTCATGCGATTCGCTGGACTTCCGACCGTGGCGACGTGGACGAAAGGCTTCCGCAAGCGGCGGCGATCAAATTGGAGCACGGCCTGACGATTGGCGGCGTGGTGCATGATGACCGCGGAGTCCCGGTCGTCGGCGTGCGCGTATTACTGTCCGGCGCGGGTTACCGGGGTTTTTCGGTGGGCACAAGTGAAGTCAAATCACATGATTACCCGGAAATCGACCTCCAGGATAAAGAGCATCCGGCGGCGGTAACGGATTCGGCGGGGCGCTGGACGTTTGGGCATTTTCCATCTGATCTGGAGTCGGTGGAGATTACACTCGTCCGTCCCAATGAATCCCGGGAGGCTTTTAGCACGACGCTGGTCAACCCGCTCCTTCGCAAAACCACCCCGATATCGCTCGCCGACCTGCGCGCAACGAACGCGGAATTCACGCTGCCGGATGGGATCACGGTGCGCGGGGCGGTGGTGGATGAATCGGGCCATCCACTGGTCGGCGTCAGGATTCAAGAGGGCTATGGCTGCGGAAACATGGTACGCGTATCGGAGTTCACAACGGATTCCCGGGGGCGCTTTGAGCGGCTCAATCGCGCGCCAAGGCAATGGATTTACACCGCCTCGGCCGACGACCGGGCGACCGTGTCGGTCGTGGCGCAGGTCGCGTCGAATATGGCGGAAGTCCGCATTGTAATGCCGCCGGCCAAACCATTGAAAATCCGCGTGACGGACGGCGCGGGCAAACCAGCTTCCGGCGCTAAAATTTCGGTGATGCCAGACCACACGGAGGGACAGATTCTGGACTGGAAGGAAGAGGCCGATGCAAACGGACTGGTGGTCTGGACCAACGCCCCGGCGGCAAAGGTCGCGTTTATCGCCAGCCACAAGTCGCTTGGTGATCGTGAATTCAGGGCCGGCGGCATTGACGGGGAAAAGGTGGTCGTCCTGGGAAATGACGCCGGACGCAAAGTTGCGGTTCAGGTGCGGGCGGTTGACGCCAATACCGGCGCACCCTTGAAAATAAAATCGATTGCGATTAATTACGACGGACTTTCCTTCAAGACCCGAAGCGAACCAAATAGGACCAACGCCAGCGTGGAAATCAGTGCGGCCGACTTCCAAGTGGGCATGGCGGCGGATTACCGGGTGAAGGTGGATGTCGAAGGTTACGAACCCTTTGTCACCGACCGCATTGCGTTGCTCGAAGGTGATCAAAATATCGTCGCGGCGATGCCGGCCGGCGGGGCTTTGGATGGCATGGCGTTTTTGCCGAATGGCAAACCGGCGGCTGGCGCAAAGATTTGGGTGCGGGAAGGCCGCTTTTCCTGGGCCTTAGTCTGCAACGCGCCGGGACAATATTATGGCGATCGAATGACCAAGGCCAACGCGGACAATAACGGCAAATTCACGCTGCCCGCGGTTACGGGAGATCCGCCGGTGGTTTTTACGGCGGACGATGGTTTATTGGAAACGACCTATAAACAAGTTCAACATGCTCACGAGGCGCGGCTGCGGCCATGGGGCGGGGTCAAGGGAGTCTTGAAGATCGCCGGGCAGCCGAAAAGTGGAGCGAAGATCGCTCTGAGAACGTTATCGAGGGCGCTCAATGTGGGCTATAATTTGATTTATTCCGCCACAACCGGGTCGGATGGGGGTTTCGAATTCACGAATGTCCCGGCGGGCGAATATATACTTTTTCGATGGCCCAGCACGCCGACTCCAAGACCGGTGACCGAGGACCATCCCATACCCCTGATGGTGAAAGCGGGTGAAACCACCCAAATCGATTATAGCAACTCCGGTCGCTCCCTCATCGGCCGTGCTGTTCCGGACAAACCGGATACGGCGGTCAACTGGCTGAACGATGATCACGCCCTGACGCTGAAACAACCGGTGATTCCCAGCGTGAGCTGGGAAGATTTTACGACCGTCGCGGCGTTTAAAGAAGCACAATACAATTCACTCAATTCGCCGCAGCGATTGCAGCAGGCGCGGGAGGCGCGCACGTATGGGCTGAATTTCGAGCCGGATGGTTCATTCCGGGCGGACGATATTCCGCCGGGCACCTATGAATTAAATATTCGCGTGACCAAACCCGGCACGGACATGCAATACAAAGGGATTTATCTCCGCCCGGAGGATGAGCTTGGTTCAATCTCCCGGGAGGTCGTAGTGCCACCCGGGGACGCGCCGTTTGATCTCGGCAAAGTGGTTGTGCCGATGAAGGGAAATGGAAAAGGACCGGCGCGGGTGGATTTTAACGCGCAGACGCTGGACGGCAAAGCCGTCAGCCTCGCGCAGTTCAAAGGCAAGTATGTCTTGCTGGTATTTTGGGCGATGTGGTCGGACCCCAGTTTGGATCAACTGGCGGAGTTCAAAATGCTGCAACAGCATTTAAATCAGGACGATCGCCTGGCGTTTGTGGGCGTGTGTTTGGATGGCGAGTCCGACGCCATCCAGAAAGCCGTTGCCGGGCGGGGCTATGATTGGATGCAAACGCGGCTGAATTCCGCGGACCTGGCCTACGTGAAAGCAATGTTTGACGTGGACTCGCTACCAGCCATTTATCTGATTGACCCGGAAGGGCGGATCATCGCTCATCATCTCGGCTTTCCCAGGATGCTGGTCGCCGCGCATCAGGCTTTATCGAAGAAATGACCCCTCACCATTTCCGGGCGGCGCCGTAGCCGCGCACGAAGCCGATGCATTGACCGACCTCCGGCGCGGAATTGTCCCAGTGGTATTCGTATTCGATGGAAATATTGCCGTTGAATGCTTGCGATTTTAACTCCTCCAAAATTCCCGGAATATCCGAGACGCCGGTGCCGAAGGGCACATCGTGCGCGCCGGGGCCCATGGCGTTCAGGTCCTTCATGTGGCAGCTAATGACGCGGCCTTTCAGGATGCGCAGGCAGTCCACGGGCTTCAGATTGGAGCGCACCCAATGGCCGATGTCGGAGCACGAGCCGATGCGGGGATCGCGATCCTTGACGACGGAAAGGATGTAATTGGGATCCCACATGCGGTAGTTGGGATTATCGGGGCGGCGCGGGTGGTTGTGAAAGCCAACCATGATGTCGTATTCCTTCACCATTTTTTCAATGGTATCAATGGATTCCACCGACTCGGTGACGATGGCGCGCAGGCCCATGTATTTGGCCCACTCAAAAAGTTTGCGGGCTTCGGCCTCGTCCTTGGGAATATCCACGACGCCGTAATTCACGGGCCGCAGGTGCGCCTCGGCGAGGCGCGCCTTGAGTTTTTCCTGGATGGCCCGCGGAGCCAGGTAATTCCAAACGATATCCGGATCGTCCTTGCTCAGTTTCTGGCCGTTGCCCAACTCAATGACTTTGCCGCCGACTTCGAGGGTTTTATCGATGGCCTCGAACATCGTGAAGCGGGTGAAGGTGTAGGATTGGCAGCCGATGAAGAAGCCACCGGTGCGGCATTCCTCCGGAATTTTATTTTCGGCGTGGAGGGGAAGGGATGCGACCAAGGCGAGCGCGACGAGGGTCCTCGCGGCATAACTGGCAGCGAGACGCTGCCACAACCCGCCGGCGAGGACGCCTGCGCTACGCGGGAGTGCGCGATCTTTTGTGGCGGCGCGGGACGCGCGCGAGGCGGGATGGTTTTTCATACGCAAATAATTTTCTTCTAGACCTGGGTCGCGGGGATCATACCCACAAGACTCTTGGGGGTTTCAAATAGAATCTCCCGGGCGATGGCGATTGCGTCGTTGGCCGAATACTGGCCTTGCGCCACTTTTTCGGCGAGGACGCGGGCCATTTGCTTGCGTACGATGATAGCCTTTGCGTAGGCCCATTCGACCGTGTACGCGTCGGAGAAAAACGCCACCTGCTTGTTCATCGGAACCATATCCAGCCGCTCGGACATCACGTGGCGGATGGTCTCCGGGAAGAAATTGTGCCACCAAAAACCCGCGAGGCTGAAATTGGGAAGTTCGCGGCACATGGTGCAAAGTGTTTGATTCGCGTGGCGGCTGGAGACAAAGCATTGGAAACGCAGTCCCGGATGACGGCTGACCATGGTGGCGAGCTGGCCCAGGGTTTTTTGCGACAGGCGGCTCGCGGTTTCAAAGGGCAGGGGCTCCGCGCCGAGGCTGAACTGGAAGAGAATCCGGTCGCCGCGTTTTTCCAACGCCGAGAGAAACGCCTCGCCAATGTAGGCGGCATAGAGGTCACGCTCTTTCGGACCGGCCTGGGCGCGCCGGGCGAGCGCGTCGGACATTTCCTGATCGCTGGGCAACGTGTAATCGATGTCCGTGGAAATGCCGGTGGCGGTCGAGATCACTTGGTCGTAAGGAATGCTTTCCGCGTAGTGTTTGATCGCGGCATGGACGTCATCCAGTGTTTTGATGGTGCGATCCGGGGTGGGGCGTGAACCGCCGCCGATCGTGACCGGCTGTTCCGGCGGCCGGCCCCAGGTGCGCTCCAAGTCGTACACCGCCGTGTCATATTCGCCCCACTGCGCGCGCATGAACATGCCCCACTCCAGCGAGTATTGCAGCACGTCATCGCCCTCGCCCGCGCCGCGGCGGCAGTATTCCGCGCTGGTGCGTTGGATGTTCACCCGCCGCAAAATGGAGCGCGCCCAGTTGCCATCGCCGGCGCGTTCGCGGATCAGGTCATCGAGCCGGTGCCAATTATCGGCCGTGATGGGCTCCCGCCAGTCGTAGAGATCAGCCAGGATAATGCGGACGCCCCACCAACCGCTCGTGTTCTGAATGTAGCGCAGATAGGGCAGGGCTTCCGCGAGGCGTTCATGGGCCTCTTTCTTGTCCGGCCAGTTGGGAAATTGCGTGAGGCGCGCGCCGCTGGGGCAACCGGCCGAGTAAAGGTCGCTCACGATCATGTGATAGAGCAAAACATCATGCAGTCCCTGCGCGCCAAGTTTCGCGCCGCACAAGTGGGTGTGGACATCCAAAACCGGCAGCTCGCCGAGAGCGGCTTCCATTTGTTCAACCGTGGTGTTGGTATTCATAGTTTTTAGAAAGTTATTTGAGGAAAACATTCGCCTTTCACATCCGGGTATGGAGTCCCGGCTTTAGCCGGCGGGGCGATGGAATGCTCGGGCGGCATAGAGGTTCTCAAATGCACCAAGTCCGCCCACGCCCCATCGCCTGAAGGCGGAACTCCATACCCCGGACGCGCCGGATTGAGACGGCCGCGGTTGACCGGGTGGCAAAAATGTTCACGCCGCTTCATAATTTCGTCGCGGCGGCTGGCTCGATTGGGGGCTGGCGGTCCGATTTCTTCCGCAACAAATGTTCGACCGCCGGCAAATCGGGAATATCGGATTGCGTCGCTTTAACCGCCGCCGCCGCGGAGGCGAAGCGGATTCTTTCCTTGAGCGAATCGCCGCAAGCGAGGCGGAAGGCATAGGCTCCATGAAAGACGTCGCCACAGCCGTTGGTGTTGGTCGCGCGCACGGTAAATGCCGCGCGGTGCCGTGGCTCTCCCGCACCCTCCAAACTCCAACAGCCCTCTTTTCCGCAGGTGACGATCACCACCGCGCGATCGGGCCGCCACAATGCGCGCGCGGCGGCGGCGGCGTTGTTCTCTCGGGTAAACCGGCACGCGAATTCCTCGGACAGAATCAAATGATCCACTCCGGCCAGAACCTCGTTAAAATGCGGCACGGTTTCATCCTCCAAGTCGGCGACGATGGGCACGCCGAACGCGCGGGCCAGTTTCAGAGCGCGAAGATTGCCCGGCATTCCATAGTGATCGATGAACAAAACTTTGGAATCGTGGATCACTTCTTCCGACGGAAGGGACGGATGGGCGCCCACCACACCGTTAACCTCATAGAAAATATTCCGACTGCCGGTGTCTCCGCCGATGACGATGATCGAGTGGATCACCCGCGCCTCAGGCAGCCGGGGCGCGTGGGAAATGTCAATGCCCTCGCTCGTGAAGTATTGCGCGATGTAGCCGGAAAAATCGTCGGTGCCCAGACAGCCGGCGTACGCGCAACGCGCGCCCAAGCGCGCCGCGGCGATCAGGGCGTTGCCCGTCAATCCGCCGCATTGCCGGTGCGTCCGTTCCACGCGCCGTTTGCTGTCGGCGGGTGGAAACGAATCCACATGGATAAAATCGTCAACGGTCGTGCAGCCCAACCCCAAAACATCGATGCTCTTTTTGCTCGCGGGCTTCATAAGGGAGCCTCTCAGTTTTTAGGGGCTGCAAGAAAATCCACGCGGCGGTAAATAGCGTTTTGAGGGTAGGGATGGCGCGCCGCGCCGTCCGCGCCGGGTTGCGGCGCAATCGGAGACACGCCTGACGCGCAATACACGCAGTACGCGCATGGTTGTGCGACCGGCCCCGCCAGTTCTATATGATACGCCTGCTTCACAACCCGACGTTCCTCACGGCACTTGGAGGTCTTATTCGTCCCCGGTTAATCCCTCCGCGCTCAACGCGGCGTCAACGTTTTGCCCTTCCAATAGAACACTTTTGAATGCCCGGAGCGCCTCGGTCGTTTTGGGAACCCCCCACACATTGCGTCCAATCGTAGCGCCACGCGCGCCCGCCTCGACGACACCCGCCATGGCGGTGAGTGATTCCCGCAGGTTTTTGGCCTTGGGACCGCCGGCGGCGACCACTGGCACCGGCGAGCTTTCCACCACCTGCCGGAACGATTGCGGGTCGCCCGTATATCCAACCTTGATCACGTCAACGCCCGCCTCGATTCCGATCCGCGCGGCCCACATGATGCCCTCCGGATCAAACGTGATTTTGGGAGTCGTTCCAGAAAAATCCCGCGGATAGA
>Ga0206847_10224_pt1:2500-18499 | contig 18499 bp, 14 predicted proteins | sample Alteio_BWOrgCont_17_FD_152880 | JGI IMG/M metagenome (GOLD analysis project Ga0206847, IMG submission 152880) | Enriched cells from forest soil in Barre Woods Harvard Forest LTER site, Petersham, Massachusetts, United States -... | ecosystem: Environmental > Terrestrial > Soil >... | reverse complement strand
CTGTTTCTCTCATCAAAACCTGAGCAAGATACACTCAAGGTGAATCATGGCGCAGGAGTCGCAACAAGAGACCGCAGTCATAGATAGTCCAAAGAGCAGCGATCCGGAGCGGGCGCTTCCCATTTTGCCGGTTCGGGATACGGTGCTTTTTCCCCATGCCGTTCTACCGCTCACGGTGGGCCGGGAAAGCTCGGTTCAACTGATCAATTCTCTGGGCGAAGACAAAACCATCGTGGTAGTGGCACAGCGCGAGGCCCGGGTTGATACACCTCAGCCCACCGACCTCTACACGGTGGGGAGCCTGGCGGTAGTGCACAAAGTCGTCAAGATGCCTAACCAGAGCCTCTTTGTTTTTGCCGAGGGTCTCGACCGTGTGCGCCTGGCTGAATTCACCCAACTCACGCCGTTTATGCGGGCGCGGGTGGAATCGATTCCGGAGACGGTTCTCGCAGTCACGTCCGAAATTGAAGCCCTGCAGCGCAATGTGCTGACCTTGTTCCAGCAGATTGTGGCGGGCTCGCCGACTCTATCGGATGAACTCTCAACGGTAGCCACCAACATCGATGAGGCGGGCCGGTTGGTGGACTTCATCGCATCGTCGTTGCCTTCGCTCTCGACCTCCGACAAGCAGGACACGCTGGAAACCACCGACGTGCGCGTGCGTCTGGAAAAAATCAACCAGCACCTGGCAAAGGAGCTGGAAGTCCAGCAACTGCGCAACAAGATTCAGTCCGAAGTGCAGGACCGCGTGCAGCAGACGCAGCGCGAATACTACCTGCGCGAGCAGATGAAGGCCATCCAGAAAGAACTGGGCGAACAGGATGAAGGCGCGCGCGACACCGAAGAGTTGCGGCAGAAGATTGAATCTGCGGGCATGCCCGACGAAGTCAAGAAAGAAGCCCTCAAAGAGTTGGGACGGCTCTCGCGCATGTCGCCAATGGCCGCCGATTATTCGGTGACCCGCAACTACATCGAGTGGCTGGCGGTTCTGCCCTGGGCAAAGACCTCCGGCGGCGATGTCGACATCCTGAAAGCCAAGGAAGTCCTCGACACCGATCACTACGACCTGAAGAAGGTGAAAGACCGCATCCTGGACTATCTATCGGTGCGGCGTTTGAAGCCCTCAATGAAGGGGCCGATTCTTTGCTTTGTCGGCCCTCCGGGCGTGGGAAAAACTTCGTTGGGCAAGTCGATCGCGCGGGCCTTGGGACGCAAGTTCGTGCGGCTGTCATTGGGTGGAGTACACGACGAAGCCGAGATTCGCGGGCATCGGCGCACTTATATCGGCGCATTGCCGGGGCAGATCATTCAAGGCATCCGGCGGGCTGAGACCAAAGATCCGGTATTCATGCTGGACGAAATTGACAAAGTAGGGCGTGATTTCCGCGGCGACCCCGGATCGGCCCTGCTGGAGGCGCTTGACCCCGAACAGAACGCCACTTTCCGCGACAACTATCTCGACGTGCCGTTCGATCTTTCGAAGGTGCTGTTCATCACCACGGCGAATATGCTCGATCCAGTCGCGGAGCCGCTGCGCGACCGCATGGAGATCATTGAACTGCAAGGCTATACCGAAGAGGAGAAAACGCGCATTGCGTTTCAGTACCTCATCCCCCGGCAGATCGAAGAAAACGGAATCACCGCGGAGCAGATCGAGTTTCCGGAAGAGGCGATCGGCAATATCATCCGGCACTACACCCGCGAAGCTGGGGTACGCAATCTGGAGCGCAACATTGGAACGGTCTGCCGCAAGCAGGCGCGGCGTCTGGCGGAAGGCAAGCACGAGAAGCTGGTCGTAACCCAGGCGATCATTCAGGAATTTCTGGGAGGAATCAAAGTCCGCAGCGAAGGCGAAATTGCCGAGCGCACCAAGCGCCCGGGCGTGGTTGTCGGGTTGGCCTGGACGCCAGCCGGTGGCGACATCCTGTTCGTCGAAGCCAACACCATGAAGGGCAAAGGCGGCTTCACCATGACCGGGCAAATCGGCCAGGTGATGCAGGAGTCGATGCAGGCCGCGCTGACCTGGGTGCGGTCGAATGCGGAACATCTCGGCATCGCGGAGAATTTTTTCGCGGAGCACGATATTCACATTCACGTCCCGGCAGGCGCGATTCCCAAGGATGGGCCTTCGGCCGGCGTCACCATGACCACGGCGCTGGTGTCGTTGCTTACCGGCCGCACGGTGCAGCCGCTGACCGCGATGACTGGAGAAATCACGCTGAGCGGAAACGTGCTGCCCATCGGCGGAGTAAAAGAGAAAGTGCTGGCCGCCAAACGCGCCGGTGTGCACGACGTCATCCTGCCGGCCGAAAACAAGACCAACGTCGAGGAAGACTTGACTCCCGAGCAGTTGGAGAACCTTGACATCCACTACGTGAAGACGATCGCCGAAGTGCTGGACCTGGCGCTGCCCGAACCTTCGCAGAAACTCCGGCAAGACGTGGGGAAGGCACTGAGCGCGCAACCAGTCGGATCGTAGGACCAGCCCATGATGTACGAGGCCGGGATTGCGATCTTCGTGATCCGCCGCTTTGTGAGCCGGGACTGACCTCGAACGCTTGTAAGTGGACACTCCTATCCCCCAACAGTGTGGGACCATTCGTACTCCGCTTTGAATTAAAGTCTTTGGATCTTCTGCCGTAAGAGGTAAGTCAGGAGGGTCCAACTATGCTGACCCCGATTACTCAAGTACCCCAAGCCCAAGCTACGGCTCAACCGGCCGCAACACGCCAACCATCACCTCAACCGAGACCACAACCCACTGCGACCGATACAGTTACTCTGAGCGCTGCTGCGGCGCTTCGGCAGGAACTGACTGAAACCACGGCCCAAACCGCCAGGGAAGCCACCCAAGGCGATATTCAAGCCAGGAACCTGATGGCGAGAGAAGCGGCTGAAAAAGCTGCCGGTTGATGACGCCCGTGTGGGGCGGACGTTCTGTCCGCCCCACATCTATGCGGTCCCTATCCCAGAATCGCGTGGGTGATCCCCTGCCACCAGGACGGATTGTGCCGCCACATGTACACCGACAGGCTCTGACCCACGATCAATAACGGCAGCGCATAGCGATACACCTTGTGGACGCGCCTGTCTACCAGCAGGTCGCGCGCAACCCCGAGAAGGATCAGCAGGTCCAGACAGGGAAAGTAGAGATCGTGGTTGAACACGTAGTCGAAGCGGCCGAGGGCCGCGTCCATGAGCCCGCAGGTTGCGATGAAGATCAGGCGGCGATGCACATCTGGCTTCGTCCGCCAATAGATGGCAAGCGCAATGAGCACGCCGAACGCGATCATGTCATAGAACGGGATGCTCAAGAAAGCGTCGATCCCGGTCTGATGGAGCTGAGCCTTGTCAAAGCGGGTCATGATGATGGCCGTGCTAACGCCCAGCGGAACCATCACCGTAGCGAGCCCGGCGCCAAACCATCCGATGGAGCGATGCCAACTGACTTTGTGCACACGAACCAGGGTCGACTGAAAAATGAAGAAGATCACCCACCCGGCGAAACAAGCCCCATGAATCCATAGAATCAGGGGCCGCGGTATTGCGGTATGGAACAGGTTGTCGTTGACCGTCCGCTTGAAGCCATCAAACACAATCGCAGCCAGCAGCAGCGACATCGCGAAATAAAAATAGCGGCATACGATCCCGTTGCGCCCGGTTACGGTCATCGGGTTCGACTTTTTCGCCGGGACCGCGGCACGCCCGATGCGTTCTACGTTGACGGTGGACATTGAAAGTAAGCCGGGACTGATTCCGTTTGCCCGACCTAGGAGAGGATACACGTCAAGCGCCCCGCTCGCCATCTTTTTCGGATAGGCCGAAGGAGCAGGCCAACCACCCGTGCAGCGCGGCCATTCTTGCTACAATTCTGCGTATGCCGACGGTACTTCGGTCCGGCCCTTATTGATTCTATTTCTATAGTCATGAACCGAATGAGCCCCAATACATTCATGTGGACCGCGACGATTCCTCGGCGAAATTCTGGCTCGGTCCTGTCCAACTGGTAACGGGTTTTCGTGCCCACGAACTGCGCACGGTACAATCAATGGTGATCGAACACCAGACGCAGTTTCTGGAGGCTTGGGATGAATTCTTTGGCGGCAGCGGCCGATGAACGGGTGTCGGGGGCCGGCAACGACCGGAGTTTACCCTGAGCGAAGTCGAAGGGCTCTCACACACTTTCGCGTGCAGTGCCATCGGCCCTGCAGTGCTTGACTTTCATGTTCGGGACGGGAAATCGGTGAGGCCTGGCGTGGCGCCAGAATCCGCCCTCAGAAACCTCGTTCCGCACTCCGTGAAGCGGTGGCCTCAGAGCGTAGCGCGACTTGCCCGCGGCTACAGAAACCTCAACTCCCAGTCGACATCCTCCCGTTATCACGGGCGCTTGGTACCTTCGTAATCCTCCCTCCGCGAATACGCTAGGGTACCAGCATGGACCCAGCAAATACTTCTAATATGAGGAACTTTTCCATTTTCGCCACGTTGCTGTTCTGCGCCTTCGCCGCGAACTCGTATGCGCAAGATCGCACTATCTGGATTGCTGCCGACAGCGAGACCATCCCTTTGGAGCCCGCCAGCCTCCACGCCGGCCGCGTCTACCATCCCGCAGTCGGGGGCGGCGGCATGCACGTACAGATCGACTCCAGATACCCGGTCACCGTGGCCATGGCTTGGGCCGACGAATGGAACGCCGCCATGCAGCACCCCGAAGGCGCTGCGAATTTCAGCTTCCTCTGCCTGAAGGAGCGTGTCACCAGCGCGATTTACGAGTGTCATCTACCCTCCGAACGACCGATGATCATCACCTTCCGCGATGAGCGCAGGCCCGAGAGGCCCGTCCTGGCCACGGTTGGCGCCGTCCTCGGACCCGGAGCGCGGCCATTCATTTCTCCCAACGATCTCCACATCCAGTACTACAATTGCCTTCAGCCTGAGTTCCACTGGCGCCGCATCCTCGACGAAAAATATCAAATCACGCCGGTACCCAAGGTCTACAGTCTGATGACTCCAGACCACGACGGCCAGGAACTCAGCGTCAAGATCAAGTCGCCCATCCCGCTGACGGTCGCTCTGCTGCCATCGCATCTTGCCGACCAGGTCTATGACAAGACCGTGACTCTCACCAACGCCCTCGACCAAACCGGCTGCAAGGAACGTGGCGTCCAGTCGATGAACTTCAATTGCACTTTTAACGTCGCCAATGGCACGCAAACCCTGCTGATCCTCCCCGACATCGATTTTTCCGGCCACAAGAAGGCCACTGTCGAAGCCAACACGGTAGAGTGCGTCGAGCATTGTGAGCTATTGAGCCCCCCTCCGAATCCATAGAAACACTGTCATCCCGAGCGAAGTCGAGGGACCTTGCGTTTTCCCCCGCGACAACCGCAGCCGCAAAAAGCTCTCTTATCCCGTAAATATGGTAATATGGGAGCGTGAAGACAACCCTCGAGATCCCCGATTTCTTGTTCCGCCGCGCCAAATCGGTGGCGGCCGAACGCGGCATTCCTCTGCGCCAGTTCGTCACCGAGGCTGTTCAGGAGAAATTGCGGACCACGTCTGAGGAAAAACCCTGGATGAAGCATCTGGGGAAGCTCAAACATCTCCCCAAGGAACGAAAGCGGGTCGAGAAGCGCGTGGAGGAGGCTTTCGAGCGGATTGACCGGGAACTCTGGCAATGATTCTCGACACCAACGCCTTGTCCGCCGCAGCCGACGATGATCCTGCAGTCATCGCCCTTCTGGCTCAAGCCGATCAGGTGGCGATTCCGGTGGTTGTGCTTGGGGAGTATCGTTACGGCATCGCACTATCGCGAAACCGGGCCAGCTATACGAACTGGCTGAAGGGCTTGCTGCAGGACTGCCTGGTGCTGGACATCCATGAGCCGACCACGCACTATTACGCGGAAATCACGCTCGAATTAAGACAAAAGGGCCGGCCGATTCCAACCAACGATATCTGGATCGCAGCCCTGTGCCGCCAACACTCATTTCCGTTGCTAAGCCGTGATCGCCATTTCGATCTTGTGGCAGGAACCAAGCGGATCGGCTGGTAATCCGCAGGTTAGCGCCCGAAAGGCGCTGACGCGAACCTGGGCCACCGTCCAACCTGCTGCAAACAGTGGAAATGCAGACCCTGACAAGTGCAGCGTCGAAGTCTATCGTCAGAGCTGTTATCGGTACTCCCCGATATCTACCCGTTTGAACGTCTTCGCGTTTTCTCTGTCTCTCGTGTTCCTGTCGGTTTCCGTCCTTATTCGTCCCTGATCGTCTGCGCGTTGTTTCCCGTATCTCAGTCGATGTTGTTTGATCGTAGTTTCCCTTGTTACACGTATTTTCAGTTTAGGCGTCTCCCCGTGACTAATCGTCACCTCAGCAGTTTGCGGGAGATGACTATGAAGTTTGATGGAAGAAATGCGGTCGTGTTGATCGCAGGTTTAGCTCTGTACCAGCTTTTTGGTCCCAAGATCGAGCACCTCAGGGGCCTTGTCGACAGCTTGGTAATCGCAGAGCTCGCGATTCGAGCAGTAAAGCTCGATCATTTGAATTTTAAAATTGGTGCTCAAGGAGAAAGCGATGTATAGAAACGTGTTCCTGGTCGATATGACGGAACACCGAGGCCTGGAACAGAGCGCTTTGCGCTCTGTCCAGGCTTATGCCTCCGAATGCAATCCCGAGCTCATTGATTGGTTCAAGCTGCCGCGTCAGGCGCAGCCCGAGCTCACGAAGGCGGGCAAGGTGTTCTCAGTGCTGGAAACTGGGCTGCAGTTGTGGCCTCAGATTCGACAGCGGCTTCTGGAGCTTTCGAGCAACGGTTACGCCGGTTGCCTCTTCCACATGATCTCCTACGATCCCTATGTCCTCACGGAGGCTAGGAATCTGAGCCGCCCAGAAATGGTCGTCAGATCCACCCCGCTTGCGGTGCTCTTGACGAAGTACAGAACCTCGTTTGGCAGTGCCCGCTACGGTGACGCGGGCCGTCCCCGGCCTTCCTTCAACCAGGCCGTCGGGCTTACGCCGCAGGAGGGACTTGAGCTGACTAAACGGGTTCTGAAGCAGTACGGTCACACATCGCCTCAGAAAGCGCTGTTAGTCGTGCAGCTTCGTCCTCTTTTGGTGAGGCATGACCAGCGGGCAAGGAAGAATCCGATGGATCGTAGCTCCAGTCGCCTGATCTCCAGCATTATTGCTGCGGGCACCCAAGCCGACAGCATTCGCCGGTACGATGTCAACGGCATACCGGGAACCGAGCGCATTTGGCTGGTAGATGGCGAGGGTTGCGGCCCAAGCATTGCGGAACCTGCCGCTGTGGTGGGTGGGAACGGGAGCAACGGGGCGATCTCATTTGATAATGTTCTAACCCCGTCAATTGAGGGTTCGCGCAGTGGCAGCATCACGCGTCAAACCCCTTCCGTTCCGACCCCTCCCGCGCCAATTGATGGGCTACCTGACAGACTGCAACCAATCCCAGCTGATGGGAAACACGAACTAGGTACTGACAAAGGCCGTCAGAGGACGCGGGCGATTGAGAAAGCTTTGACCGCCGCTGGCGTTTATTCGAAAAAGCCCCAGCGGGACAGGTTGTTCAAGGCGCTGCGCTCCTGCCTATCGAGCGACGGGCCGCGGAAGACTTTGTTACAGCTAACTCGGGAAATTCGGCGCGAAGCGAGCGCAGCTGCGGGTGGGGACTTTCCGTTCTGGCACCCGGCCACTCGAGGCTACGTTGGCATGCTGCTTGGAGCCGGAGCGTTACTTGACGAATCGGGTAAGTGCGTCCGCGGCGGTTTGTTCGTAGGGAGTTCCCAAATCGCGTCGTTCGTGGAATCGCTCGAGGATACATGCGAGGCCTTCCTGCTTGAGACGGCGATTACAAGAATGGCGGACATCACCGATAGCGACAAAGTGCCATTAGCGCACGCGTTGTTCTGGGACAAAGACTCCAGCGACCGCGACCAGATTGAGGACAGACTCGAGCAAGTACTCAGGCTGCTGGAGGGTCGTCTTAACGTAACCGCTGGGGGAGTTTGGTATGTCGAAGGCCCCGGGAAAGGCGACAAAGAAAGAACTCCGGGAGCAGCCTGAAAATTCAAGAAGGGTCCGACTATAAGGAAAAGGCCACGCTCATTTCTGAACGTGGCCTTTATTTATGCCGGCTCCGTTCTGCCCCAGAGTTACTCAACGTTGCCCCCGCAAATATCCCCAAGCCTCGCGATACTTCTCATACTTCGACCGCAGCTTCCGGCTCCCAGAAAACAACTTCAAGGTCCGCAGCGCCCGCACCGGAAACACATACCATCTCCCCGCGCCGCTTCCCGGTAAACCGAGCCATCCCCCCTTTATCTCGACGATCCGCCGAGGCCAACAAATCCCCAACCACCACACCCAAGCTCATAACAATTCACTCTCCTTAATTTTTAAACTCCATCACCCGCGAAACCCTGTCACCACAAAAAAACTGTCATCCTCCAACAAATTGTCATCCCGAGCGAAGTCGAGGGACCTTGCGTTTGCCAAATCGCCTAGCATCCAAAAAACCCTCTCGGACGATCAAGCTCCATGTACTTTTTTCGATCGGGTTTATGCTCCTACCGGGGCAAACGCGAACCTATCGTTACTGATTTGAAGGTCAACCCATGTCGGAAACCACAACGCAATTGGCTGATTGCGTGGAACAAGTCCCAAACTTTTCGGGAAAGAATCTTGCATTAAGAATCAGCGAACTTGAATTCAGGTTTACTGGTCCGGGTAGGGAGACGATTGCCCGCGCTGAAGACTTCCGCAATGCCGACGACCAGCACGCAGTTCTTGCTATTCCAATCTAAGGCGGCGCACCAAATCCGCGAATCGCGGATCGCTCCGCATCGGGTCGTACATCGGGTCCACTTTGATCTGGACCACTGCGTTCGAGTGCTCCGAATATGCTTTCTGCAACAGTTCGAGCACCCGCTCTTTCTGACCTGTGCCCAGATAAGCGATCAACAGCGTAGCGGTCCGATCCACCCGCGAGCCAGAAACCCGCTCAAGTTTCGCCAACGCCCGCCGTGCTTCCTCGGCATGGCCCCCGTGGCCATAAGCGGTCGCCTTCCACGCCAACGTCCATGGATTTACCTCGTGGGCCGCCCGGCGATTGATCCCCTCGATCGCCTCGTCATACTTGCCCAGTTGCAAATAACAAGGAATCATCCCGTCCCGCGCATGAGCAAAATTCGGATCTAGTTCGAGCACCGAGTCGTATTGCTTCAATGCGCTGTCGTACTGGCGAGAGTAATATAAGACCGATGCGTGATCGCTGGCGATAATCAGCGATAACGGGTCCAGACGACGCGCCCGCTCGCTCTCAACAAAGGCTTCGTCGAATCGTGCCTGCCACGAAAGAAACTCCGCATACCACTGGTGCGCCGTCGCGTATTGTGGATTCAGCTGAATCGCCCGCCGGAACTCCTTTTCCGCTTCCGCCCAGTCGTATTCATAGTTTTCTTTGACCAAGGCGAGTGAGGCATGCGCCTCCGGGAGGCTCTCGTCGAGTTCCAGCGCTCGCAGGGCCGCAGTCCGCGCTTTCGGCATGAGCTCGTTTTGCGGACCCACGTACCATGTGCTCATCAAGCTGAAAGTATCCGCCAGCCCGGCGTAGGCGGGGCCGTAATTCGGATCTTTATCAATCGCCCGCTGAAAGTACTCCGCGGCTTGTCGAAATCCCTCCGCCGTCCTCTTATTCCAGAAATACCGGCCCTTGAGATAAAAGTCATACGCTTCATAGGATTTCGCGCCCGAAGCGGCTTCCCCCGCCGCCGCGATCGGCCGCCGTCCGCTCAGGCTGAATTCGATTTCATTGGCGACCGCGCGCGCGATCTCCCCCTGCAGTTGCAGCAGGTGGCCCAAATCGCGATCGTATTGCTGTGCCCACAGATGGCTCTGGTCCCTCACCTGGATCAGCTGCGCCGCAATTCGGACTCGCTCCGAATCCCGCCGCACGCTGCCCTCGATCACATACTGCACACCTAAATCCTGTCCGATCTGTGGAATCGATTCCTGCGAGTGCTTGTAGCGCATGACTGACGTGCGGGCAATCACGCCCAGATGTGCGGGATCGAGGTTTCCCAGCTGGCTGATCATCTCCTCCGTCAGCCCGTCGCTGAAATAATCCTGCCCCGCATCGCCGGTGAAATTTTCGAACGGCAGGACCGCCAGCATGATTTTGCCGGACCGCTCAGCCGCGCCGTGCCCCCTAAGCCAGAACCAAATGCTGGACGCCACGATCAAGATCAGCGCGATTACCGCGGAAGCGATGACGATCGATCTCCAATTTTTGGCGCGCTGCGGCTGTGACTGCGATTGAATGTCGGCGACATCTCCCGCATCAGGAGGGGGTGCAGGCAATTCTATCTCTGGCCCCTGCATGGCGGCTTCTTTAGCTGGAACCAGAAACCGGTAGCCTTGGCCTTGCACCGTGAGGATATAGCGCCGTTCGCTGGTTTCCTCCAATGCCTTCCGCACCATGAAAATGGTCTGCGTCAGGTTTGACTCTTCGACGAAGCTATCCGGCCAGACCGTTTTCATCAAATCGTCCTTGGTCACAGTCTTTCCGGCGCTTTGGATCAACTGGAGCAGTAGATCGAAAGCTTTCGGGGTCAGCGCAACCAACTCTTGCCCTCGCTGCAGAGTTCTTCTCTGCGCGTCCAGACGGAACTCCCCGAACTCGTACAAGCCATTGACTAGGCTGGGCATAACTCGACTTTAAGAAGTTTTGAGAAACTTTGAGACGCCTTTTTAGGACTTCGCCAGATCATTTCGGTTAGTTTTCCCCCGCCTGGGGAAGACGGGTCGCACAGCTTGGATCGCTATTGTAGCACCGCCTTTAGCCGAGTCCCGGTGAATTCCCGTCGAAACCGGCAATTTCGCAATTTGGGGGTTGTGATGAGGTTCCGCCGCCGTCTACTCGCTGCCTGTATTGGAGCTTCGATCTTTTGTTCGTTCGTAAACGCCCAGCAACAGCCAACTTCTTCGGCATCGTCGGCAGTCGTTCCTCGCCTGGTGAACTTCGCCGGCAAAGCGGTCGATACCGAGGGGAAGATCATTACAGGAATTGCCGAGGCAACATTCGCCATCTACAAGGATCAATACGAGGGATCTCCGCTCTGGCTCGAAACCCAGAACGTCCAGGGCGACGCTAAGGGCAACTTCACCGCTCAACTGGGCGCAACCAAGCCGGAAGGCCTGCCGCTGGATTTGTTCACCTCGGGCGAGGCGCGATGGCTGGGCGTGAGCATCAACAACGGAAGCGAGCAGCCGCGCATCCTCTTAATGAGCGTCCCCTATGCCTTGAAAGCTGCCGACGCCGAGACAGTTGGCGGGCTGCCACCTTCGGCCTTCGTCTTGGCGAACAAAAGCCAGGCAAACGGAGCCAGCAGCGAGACTAGCGCGACTGTAGCCGCTACAAAGAACAATGCAGCGTCTGCTGCCAACCCTGCCGTCACAGGAAAGGGCGTCGCGAACTTCATTCCCATGTGGGACTCGACCAGCGACATAGTGGATTCGCTGATCTTCCAAAAGAGCTCCCAGATAGGTATCAACACCGGGACGCCCGCCGCCACACTCGATGTCAATGGAAAAGGAGACGTTCGCGACACGCTAACCCTATTTCCGAACGGAACCGACCCAACACTAGCCGTCAACGGCACCACGTTTAAGGTGAACCAGACGGGGAAAGTGACGTTCGTCAGCGGCCAGAAATTTCCCGGCACCGTCACCGGCGTGACCGCCGGAACCGGCCTTACCGGCGGCGGCAACGGCGGCAAGGTCACCCTGAATCTCGACACGACCCAAGTGCCGCTGCTCGCGGCGGCTAACGTTTTTACAAACAACCAGGCCATCAGCGGCGGCCCGAGCACATGGGGTCTGCAGGTTTCGCAACCTAGTTTCCTCACCATCCTGGAGCAGGGGCCGGAGTCAGGAGTCGGAACCGCGCTGGAGATGCAGACTACCGGAACCGGTGGGATGTTCTGGCAGATTCTGAACACCGGAGCGAATGCATCGCAGGGGGCCAATAAGCTGAACTTCCGTAATGACAGCGCCGGAGTCGATGTGATGACCCTGACGGCCTCAGGCCAAGTTGGCATCGGAACGACCTCGCCAATAGCAATCCTGGACGTGCAGGGCAACGCGTCGCAGGCGCGAACGGCTGGCGGCATGGTCAAGGCCATGCTTCATTTCAGTCCGTTCAACGGTGGCAGGATTATCTCCTGTTTCAACTCCACTCTCTCTGGAGCGGCGGCCACAACGCCTCCTTGCGGATTTCTCTTCGATATCACTGGGGTAGGGGACTACATTTTCGATTTCGGGTTTGAGGTGGACGACCGGATCTACTCGGTCACGCCGGCCCAACAGCAGGAGACAGTCAGCGCCTGTGGGAATGTAGATGGCAACTGCAACAACACCCTCACCAACAATCAAGTGGAGGTAACAGTCTTTAACGACACGGGTAACGATTTCAATGACGCAAAAATTCACCTGATCATCTATTGAGATCTCTTCACGAGACGTGGCCGCGCTCGATTCGCTGGGTTGCGTCAGGCCCCAGAACGCTTTCCCGGTTGGCGTCTGGGGCCGGCTCGCTCTCGTGTCCTGAGGCTGAGCCAAATAAATCCCGACAAATCGGCGAACGACTGGCGATCGCAGCCAGGGATAACGGGCCAGAACTCCAAAGTTTGGACCGACAAAGTAATTCTGAAATCGCAAGACTGGGGATGGAAAGAAATCCAGCTCCGTTCGAAGTTACTGGCGGAAGAGGCGTTCAACAACGTCTGGAAATTGTAGGAGGCCACGACAGCGGAAAAGGCCACGCTCATTTCTGAACGTGGCCTTTATTAATGCCGGCAACGACCTACGCTCCCACACACTTTCGCGTGCAGTACCATCGGCCCTGCGGGGCTTAACTTCCGTGTTCGGGATGGGAACGGGTGGATCCCCCGCGGTAAGATCACCGACAACTCGGAGCAGCTTTTGGCTATTAGCTCTTGGCCCTTAGCCTGATTCTTCCGGCGCAGACATCATCGCCGTCCCTGAAAGAATCATCGCCGCAAACTTGATCTCGCTCCAGGCTTCCGGCAATCAGTCTGAACTCATAGATTGAGCTAAGAGCTAACAGCCAAAAGCCGAGAGCTGATTCTCAAAGATCGTGAGGACAATGCCTCACAACTGAATAGATTGGGGTGTGGCGTACTTTCATGTTTGTTTACTTCCGATTTCTGCCACGGTATTACTTCGGCTTTTCGTCGGCGCCAGTCGTCAGCTCTTGCCTTTCAGCGCCGCCCAAGTTCTGGCGGTTGAGAGTAGCATTCAGCTCAGTCCAGGTTCTGACTGAGTGCTGAGTGCTGAAAGCTAACGGCTGTTTCTGCACCGAGTAAATTTTATGGTCAAGCCGAACGGGCGATTAGTACCGGTAAGCTGCGTGAGTTGCCCCACTTTCACTTCCGGCCTATCAACCAGGTAGTCTTCCTGGGCCCTTCTTTACCCTTATGGGTTGGGAGATCTCATCTTGAGGAGTGCTTCCCGCTTATATGCATTCAGCGGTTATCACTACCGAACTTCGCTACCCAGCTATGCCATTGGCATGACAGCTGGAACACAAGAGGTTCGTCCATCCCGGTCCTCTCGTACTAAGGACAGGTCCTCTCAAATCTCCTGCGCCCACAACAGATAGGGACCGAACTGTCTCGCGACGTTCTGAACCCAGCTCACGTACCGCTTTAATAGGCGAACAGCCTAACCCTTGGAACCTTCTACAGCTCCAGGATGCGATGAGCCGACATCGAGGTGCCAAACCGGAGCGTCGATATGAACTCTTGGCTCCGATCAGCCTGTTATCCCCGGCGTACCTTTTATCCGTTGAGCGATGGCCCTTCCATACAGAACCACCGGATCACTAACGCCTACTTTCGTATCTGCTCGACTTGTAGGTCTCGCAGTTAACCACGCTTATGCGTTTGCACTCGTCGGCTGATTTCCAAACAGCCTGAGCGTAGCTTCGCGCGCCTCCGTTACAATTTAGGAGGCGACCGCCCCAGTCAAACTACCCGCCTTACTATGTCCCTCTCCCGGGTAACGGGAGTAGGTTAGAACCACAGAACTCGCAGGGTGGTATCTCACCGGTGGCTCCTCCAAGCCCGAGAGCCTGGAATCAAAGCCTCCCACCTATCCTGCGCAGCAAGGTCCATAGTTCATAGTAAAGGTGTAGTAAAGGTGCACGGGGTCTTTCCGTCTAGTTGCGGGCAACCGGCATCTTCACCGGCACTACAAGTTCGCCGTGTCACTCATTAAGACAGTCGCACTTTCGTTACGCCATTCGTGCAGGTCGGAACTTACCCGACAAGGAATTTCGCTACCTTAGGACCGTTATAGTTACGGCCGCCGTTCACTGGGGCTTCAGTTCGAAGCTTCACCTTGCGGTTGACCTCTCCCTTTAACCTTCCAGCACCGGGCAGGCGTCAGCCCCTATACGTCGTTTTCGACTTTGCAGAGACCTGTGTTTTTGTTAAACAGTCGCAGTGCGCATTTCTCTGCGGCCGCTTCGGGCTATAAACCCTACTGCGGCACCCCTTCTCCCGAAGTTACGGGGTTAATTTGCCGAGTTCCTTAACAAGTGTTCTCACGAGCGCCTTTGGATATTCTCCTCGTCTACCTGTGTCGGTTTGAGGTACGGTTCCTTTACGTTCTCCTTAGAGGTTTTTCTTGGCAGTGTGGAATCGGCAGCTTTCACCCATACGGGTTACTGCTTTGCGTCTCAGTGATAACTCCCCGACGGATTTGCCTATCGGAGACACCTTACACGCATCGACCGTCATAGCCATAGGACGGCCTGCTTATCCTTCTGCGTCACCCCATCGTGATAACGAACACAAAGGAGGTCCGGAATATTAACCGGATGTCCATCAGTTACGCCTTTCGGCCTCACCTTAGGGACCGCCTGACCCTGAGCGGATTAACCTTTCTCAGGAAACCTTAGACTTTCGGCGCGGAGGGTTCCCACCTCCGTTATCGCTACTTATGCCGGCAGGGTCTCTTCTCAACCGTCGACCAGTCTTTTCAGTCTGGCTTCAAACTATTGAGAATGCTCTCCTACCACGCACACCCCTAAGGATGTGCATTCGCTGCTTCGGTACCAAGCTTGAGCCCCGTTATATTGTCGGCACCGGACCGCTTGACCAGTGAGCTATTACGCTTTCTTTAAAGGATGGCTGCTTCTAAGCCAACCTCCTGGCTGTCTGGGCGTTCCGACTTCCTTTCCCACTTAGCTTGGATTTGGGGACCTTAGCAGGCGATCTGGACTGTTTTCCTCTCGACGACGAAGCTTAGCCCCCGCCGTCTGACTCCCGGATTGGTTGTTCAATGGCATTCTGAGTTTCGTTGGATTCTGTAAGCTGGAAAGCCCCATAGTCCATCGAGTACTTTACCACCACGACAAATCATCCGAGGCTAGCCCTAAAGCTATTTCGGAGAGAACGAGCTATCACGGAATTTGATTAGCCTTTCACCCCTACCCTCAGCTCATCGGAGCTTTTTTCAACAAACACCCGTTCGGCCCTCCAGTAGGTTTTACCCTACTTTCAGCCTGGCCAAGGGTAGATCATCCCGCTTCGCGTCTATTCCTGCCAACTCAATCGCCCTATTCGGACTCGCTTTCGCTGCGGCTCGCTTTCGCTTAACCTTGCTGACAAGAATAACTAGCCGGCTCATTATGCAATAGGCACGCGGTCAGACTTTCGGCTTGCGCCGCATAGTCCTCCCACCGTTTGTAGGCACACGGTTTCAGGTACTATTTCACTCCCCTCGCAGGGGTTCTTTTCGCCTTTCCCTCACGGTACTGGTTCACTATCGGTCAGAAGCTAGTATTTAGCCTTACGGAATGGTCTCCGTAGCTTCCCACAGGGTTTCTCGTGCCCCGCGGTACTCAGGTATCGACTTCGAGTCCAATTCGTTTTCGCCTACGTGGCTATCACACTCT
>Ga0206847_10223_pt1 | contig 18503 bp, 20 predicted proteins | sample Alteio_BWOrgCont_17_FD_152880 | JGI IMG/M metagenome (GOLD analysis project Ga0206847, IMG submission 152880) | Enriched cells from forest soil in Barre Woods Harvard Forest LTER site, Petersham, Massachusetts, United States -... | ecosystem: Environmental > Terrestrial > Soil > Temperate forest >... | reverse complement strand
CAAAGACCAGATGGAGATGGGCCATCCAAGAAGCCGCATTTACGATAACTGAGGGCGAATATTGGTCTCATTCATCGGCTTTTTTCCTGTTTTTCGTCGCTGTATCAAAGACGCGGCAAAGACGCCGGGTCATTTCTCTGGCGGTGTAAGGTTCAAACGCCAGCCAATCCGTCGGTGGTACGACGGGACCGTCTAACCAACCGGTGGCAGTGATCCGACTGGCCACGGACTCAATGGAATCACCGTCTCGGAAGGTGACAACCGTTCCTGCTTTGGTTTTATTGACAACCTCGACGACAGAACTCGCCTCATGAAAGACTACCAGCAGCGGTTTCCTAGCCAAAATATTAGGGTAGATTTTTGAAGCTGTATAACCTGGGTCGTCTGAACCAGGTACAATCAATGCGTCTGCGTCTAGGAGGCAACGCAGCGCTTCGCTATACGGTATTCTGTCGGTCAATTCAGTGACCGACCCAGTCAATCTGAATTCCTCCGCTATCGGTTCCACCGTCTTTATGGCACTCCCTCTTGGCGCATAACTCGTACCAATAAAATGAATCCGCAGTTTCTCGCGCAGTGCGGATTGTCGTTTGAACAATTCGTTCAAGGCAAAAAAGAATGCACGAACCGCGAGCGCCATTGCAGGAATGCAAACCCCAACGTAAACCCAGTGCAACTTATCGTCATCGGGAGAGAAGACATTCTGGCAGACATTCTCATTGCGCACACGTGTCAGGTCGCGTTCATCCCCGGGAAACGGAAGAATGGACAATAAAAGCACATGCTTTTCGGGTTTCGATTTCACTATGCTTGCGGCTGCTTCGCCCATTTGTGCTTTCTGCATTCCGCTTTCCAAAGTCTCAAGAAACAAAAGCCATCGATACCTTGACCGCATCTGTCGGGGATACTCCGCCGAAACACTCGTAATTCCCGCGCAGTGACGCAACACGCCGGGTTCCTGACGGCGGTGCAGTCGCTCTGAAATCCAATATTTCAGCCTTCCTCCGGGCCTCGTGACGTGCGGATGTATGCGGTAATAATCGCTCACCCAAGGATCCTGATAATCCATGATAAATGGCACACCGAATTTTTGTTTCCACCGCGGTCCCAAAACATGTATGCCAAATTGCGTTGTGGAAAAATAAACCAAATCGAATTTGCCTGTTTTCAACAAGGTATCACCTTTGCGGCACAACGCTCCTAATGCACGAAATGTGAGTGTACCCAACCCCGGAATCCGACACCAACCCAGACCGAGCGCCCGCACCCGCCTTACTGACACTTCCGATGGCAATCCACTGCCCAACCAGGCATCCATCGGCGCAGCAACATCCGCTGGGTCCACCGCCAAGACTTCCGCCTCCCAACCTTGGTCCCTCAAATAAGGCAACAACAAACGCACCCGGTGCATATCAGCCGCGTTCGTGGGTGGAAAGTGGGGAGAAACAATTAGAACTTTCACGTTAATTCTAGGTTCGGAGATGTTTCACACTGTGACCCCAGCCACCACCACCGGCCGTGCATTACGGCATCGATCCTTAACACATTCCACATCTCGAATCCACAAATAATTATCCTTTGTAATTGCTGAACTCCTGACGGTGATTTTACGGTCTAATGGACTGTAACTACTGCGCACGAATCCTGCCGCTTCCATTATCGAGTTAATCTGCGAACTCCCGCCTTCAAGCAATACGGCGTTTAATATAGGATCTTGGAGAACTTGCGTACCGCCGCACAAAACCTCATATTCAAATCCTTCGACATCTATTTTCCAGATAAAAGCTGGTTTCTTCTCCAATAAATTATCAAGGGGATAGACGGGAACATCGATCTTTTTGCCAGTGTAACTTTCGCTCACGACTCTATTTAAAGTGTCCCGATCTGCGCTGAAACGCAGCGTTCCCGTAATACCTCCAGCCGCGCATTGAAGCGCTTGCGCACGAGAGCCTACGTCATTAATCCGAATATTACGTTGAAGCCTGCAAAATGTCTGCGGAACCGGTTCCAGCGCCAAAACATTTGCCCCCGCCGTTTTTGCAGCGAGAACTGTGTAACTGCCGATATTTGCCCCGACATCAACAAACAAGTCTGCCGGTTTTAAAACATGCAAGACAAATGCCATGTCTTCGAATTCATGAAGTCCGCAATAAATATTTCCCGTCGCGCCAGTCATTCCCAACTCGGCAACAAGAACAGAGTCTTCAACAAACGGCATAACAACTGGATTACTGAGAATGCGGGAGCCGAGCTGCCACCGAACCAAGCGCAACATAGCGCCGGCTTTGTTGCGGGAAGTTAACGGATGGGACTTAATGAGCCTCCAAGTTCGAAAGAGCGATGAGATATTGCGTTGGATATTTTGTAAGGATTTGAGGGGACAAGTTGATTTACCTTCTAAAATAACTTCTGTCCTGGTGAAAAACTTTGGCCACCTGGCGCCGACAATACGCGAGGTCATCGTCTAGAGCTATCCAGCGCTCGGGACTTTCGCGTCCGAGCCTAAACGCTTTCTACAGGCCAGCCAAAACCAAATTCTCCGGGCATCAGTCGCGCAAGCGGCCAGAAAATACTGGACGAATCAGAAGTTGCAGGCGGAGGTCTGGAGCAGATCGACCGAAAGGAGGCTTGGCCACGAAAGCCCGGACTTGCAGATCGCCACTCATTTGACGAATTTCACATTTCGCAGCAGGGCGCGTTCAACTGAGTTCACAAGAATCGGAGCTTGTTGTTCCCAGCAAAAACGAGCTTTTGCAGCAGCACGTGCGGCTGCCTTCGCAGCCGAAAGCCGCTGTCTATTACCTACGAGTTCTATAATCTTACTCGCTAGATCATGGCTGCTTTCCTGATTTGCTAAGACGACGGCATCCGGAATCGACCTTGCAATTTCCGCCTGACCACTTGTGTTCGTCGCTAATACTGCAAGTCCACCCAATAAATAGTGAAAAAACTTTAAAGTAATAGTGAGATCACGGCTGGCCGGCTGGCTCAGTTCAAGCGCGAGGCCAATGTCGTGCTCTGAGATCCGGCTGAGCAACTGTTTGGCTGGCAATGGTCCATGAAGGAAAAGACGATGTCCATGTGACGCAGGAAACTTACTATGCAGTCCCGCCGCAATCTTTTCTCCATGGGCGCCGCGAAGATGGACTTCTACCGGTGTTTGCACTGACCTCAAGGCGTCAAAGAGCAATTCCAAGCCTCGGCCAGCACCAATAACCTTAGATACCCAGTACAGTGAAGGCTTGTTCTTATCAACCCTGTCCAGAGTTAAATTGTCAATACTGTTCCGATCACTCCACTGAAAAACATTATACACAACCTCGGGCAGTTGGCCGCCGTAGGCGCGCTGCGTAGCGGCCGCCATGACATGCGATGTTGTCGAGAGATGCGCGGCATGATGTAATAAGTAATCCTCGCACTGTCTGAGGAGTCTAAGAGGCCGCTTCCGTTGTGCTTCTGGCGCCAGATCGCGAGAACACCAATCCTCAAAATCAGCACCAACTCGCATTCCTTTTCTCGCGAGGATAAAGCTAACCCAGCACCCAATCTCGTGGTGCCCGATATGCAAGTCCCAAGGCAAACTTTCAACCAAGCGAAGATTTTTCCTGATTCCGTAGCCAAGCGAATCCGCTAGCTGGATTCCGGTGTACTTTACAACAGCCATTCCTACGCGACGCGTTCCTCGCATTATAAATCTTTCTACCCGGGTGGACTGCATTGGACGCAGGTCCAGCGTAGGGCGGTATCGCCATGCAACAGATCTTATCAGATCCTGATCTTCAGCAGCATGCTGCTCAGAGAAAATCGGTCCCAACAACAGCACGTCATGACCCGCAGCCGCCAAGGCTGAAGCTTCACGCACACCTCGCGGGCTCTGGCACAAATGAGACCCTAAGCTGATGCAAATACGGGCCATTTTTGGAAACTCTCCCCTTTTACAGTGCTTCTCAACGTGACTGGAATCATCTATCAGTCCCTATGGTGGCTCGTATACGGCGGTGCCCGCAGTAAATCGAGATACTGTTTCGCACAATGCTCAAGCGTGAGATGTTCGAGGATATAATCGCGGGGTGAAAACCGATCTAGACGCAAAAGCTCCATAAACTGTCCCAAACGCTCAGGCAAATCGTCAATGCTACGAAACTTGAGACCGCAACGTTCGTCCCAATAAGGGACGCTCGTCGCCGGTACAAAGTCAAGGCCAAACAGGAGCCGGTCAGGATCGAACCATTGCTGGCGATCCCAAGCAAGAATGGGCACACCAAGGCTGAGGACTTCGTTATACGCGATCCCTTGTGTCTCATTTTCGCAAATAAATAACATCGCTCGAGAATCCCTCACCATCTTGTGAAATGTATCAACTCCGCCTGGGGGGTATTTTCCATAACGGATGCATTGCCACGAGTAGCCTCGTTTGCGTAGCTCATCAAGGCAAGGTTCCAGAAAACCTTTGCCCGGTGGCGTGCCGGGCCAGCGGCGCTTATCGTAAACCAAGAAATCGAAGTTCTTTGGATCCGTTCGCAAGGGTGCCAGACGTTCGGTGTCGATGCCAACGGGCCATACCTTAACCCGCTCCCCGTACGCGGGTCTAAAGATATTTGCAGCCCAATCACATGCCTGTACGAAAGAGGATGTCCTGTAAGCAGTGAACATATCCGGCCATTCTTGCGGAGCACGAACGCTGCCAGGACCGATGACGCATGGCACGCGTTCGGCAATCTTCCGCAACACGTCGATCGGGCCGCGTACAATGCCCACGTGAGCTCCGGGCCTACTGCGCCAAGCATGACGATGAACACGGCAGGACATACCCAGCTTGGTTAGGCCTTTTACCAAATTAGTCGTAACCATACTAAGTCCCCTTGGACCGGGGTCGCGAAACGGCTGCAACGCCCAGCGTACAACCCTACGTGGATATAAGTCACCCTTGAACCATCGCGGTGGCTCGTGCTGGGCTATTTCGTAAATGTCCACTAATGCCATAGGCGCGGTTTTCATAAAAAAAATTTAACTCCATGCACTTCGGCGCGAATCAAATGTCAAGATGCAGGCCCCTTTTTCCTTTTCTCGCACCACCAGTGTTCCTCGTGGTCAACTCCTAGAACGGTGATCGTGTAGTCAACATCTTTCAGAAAAAGCCTTACGTCTTCTACCGAATGGCCGTGGTTCGGTAGAGCGGTCGGATGCACGCTCAAGAGTAACGAGATATTATTTCCTTGTAGAAGTCGCCTCGATCCCGATAACACTATCAGTTCGGCCCCCTCGACGTCGCATTTAATAAGAAGAGGCCTTGGGTCATTTTTCGCTCTTTGTAACAGGTCGTCCAGTTTGCGGCATGGAATGCCTTCCTTGTCATGCTTGTCCAAACAAATGTACCGGTTTGTTCCCAACTTTCCGGAGGGGGACTGGCGCTCGAGGGCCTCGTTGGCAGCAAAAAAAGCGTCATGCAGAGCTTGGACGACGGTCTCTTTGTCACCTAAGAAACCCCACACTACCTGAAGTCGATCTCCAGGAGCATATCGGCAGAGCCGACGCGCCGCTGCCAGGCTATTTAGGTCAGAATCAAATGCAACTATATTGCTGTGACAATCTGCGAACAGCGCAACTGCGCTAAAAATTCCAATTGAGCACCCCACATCGAATACTTGCCCCCCCGGGTGTTTACACATCCAGTCAGCAAGGGCGGCCACCGTTTCAGGTTCATAATCCTCCCAGACCGCGCCAGCTGCATATTCAGCAGGCATTCGAACCCAAACCCGGCCAGCGACGCAGACTGAAACGCCTTTGCCACCCGCATCAAGTAACGCCAAGTAAGGTCTCCTAAGGATGGACCATAAGCCTTCCGCTTTAGCAAGCGCCGGCGAGTGACGCACCCATCGAGCAAATAAGCGAAAGGCAACGCGCGGATTCATTTGACAAGTTTATTTGTGTTGTGCAAAGTTAAAATGTGAATTACCGTTCTGGGTACGGAAATAACTTGCGCTTAACGCTGCGCAAGAAGTCTAGAGCACACACCTTCCATACATCTGGATCGCTTTTAGACAGAGTTTTTTTGCTCAGCAGTAATGCCCGTAAACCGGGACTTAACCGCATTCCGTTGTATATAGCAAACGCATATTCAGAATATTGCTGATCCTGGCTCTGCCTGCTGAGGAGTTCATAATATTCCCTCTTAACATTTTCGAACCAAGGCGACGAGGTTAAGATTTCGCGTGTGGTCGCCTCGGGCAAATACGAGCATAGAAGATTTGGTTTTGATGCGAGATAGCCACTCATGTGAAAAAACACGACTGATTCGGTACCTTGAACTGTATACCTTCCTCCTATCGTTTCAATTTTGCGCTCATGCGCATTCCACCAAGCAATATTTAGCCCCGGATCCCGAAGAATCTGGACTTCCTCGGGATAATATTGAAGAAGCTGAGGTAACATTTTTTGGTCAGTAAACATGCCGTTCACCCTGGAGGAGAATCCATAAACGAGAAGCCGTTCCCTCATCCACGTTAGCATTTCATCGGCCACTCTGGTCGCGCGTACTCCATAAAAGCCGGCATTAAAAACTCCCATGTCCGATACGGCCAGATCGGAGGTATAGGAAAGATTCATTGGTGGCGGAGTCAAATGATGGGGACAGAGAGACAACGTCTTGACTGAAATGCTCTCCCATACCCTGGCAAGCGAGCCAACAACCATGATGTCAGAATCCAAATATACCACTTTTTGTGCCCCCTGTTGAAAAAGGTACGTAATGAGATAGGGTTTCAAAACGGCGCAAAGTTCAAAGGCACTGAAGTAGTATCTCGGCAACAATGGAATTGTTGGTGAAAGGTTTCCTAGACCAATAGTTTGTATCTCTTCAGAATTGGCGGCCGGTTCTCCTAATTCGCTATCTGCCAATAAGATAAACAGTTTTTCATGGTTATCGCTTCGACGTAGTGACTCCCTCAATGCTCTGGCAAAGGGTAAATACGATTTTGTAACTATAGTGCAAAGGGCGTTCATTTTCCCGGTATTTTCATTGGTGGCGCTGCCGGCCGCCTAGCCTCCACCTCAGCTCGCGAATGGCGCGGATCACCCGTGCTGGGCAGCAAACCAGGCGGTCAAGTAGCTTGGTGGGTGATATGCGGCCCCTCCGAAGCTCTCTGCCCGCGAGCTTGGCGACTTCCTGCCGGAAGAGCCGGTTCAGTTCCGGATTATTGATCCGGGCTGGGGCGGGCGGCAGCTGGAAGACAAACGATTCCATGCGCCGCAAGAGATTCTCGCGATCCGACCATAGTATCACGTTTTCGCCGGTCACCTCGTATATGGATTTGTCCACGTAGTTGCAAATGATTCCTAGCCTGAAATGGATCGCCTCGGTATGAATAATGGGTAATCCTTCGACGTATGAATTGTGGCAAAGAAATGAGGCCTCGGCTAGTTCCTGGTAAATGCGTTCGCGGGTAGCGCCGACCAAGCAAGACTCCCCGGGAAAAGCCTCACGCACTCGCGCCTCGAGATTACCGCCGCCGATCATACAAACCTCGTAGTTAGCTTTTTGAAGAAATTTAAGAAGCGAAATGGTTTCCTCGATGTTCTTGTCGGCCACGAATCGGCCCACGTAAACCACCTTTCGCTTCTTTGGGACGTCGGGTTCGCGGGGGATAAAAGTTGAGTATCGGAATGTCGTGACATGCCTGATGCCACGAGCGCGTAAGTAAACCGCGCCGGTATCGGAGACGCAGTAAAACCGATCAACGGTGTCCGCAAAGCGTATAGCCGGCTCGTAGGAGTGCCGATGGTTGACATGAACGACAAAACAGATGGCTTGGACCGGGGCAGCCCATGCGAGAAAGGCGAGCTCGAATCCCTCGTTAGCTACAAGTACATCGTATTGGTGGAACCGGATCTGCCTCCGCAGGCAGCGATAGACATAAACGAGTGGATCAAAGCGGTTGATGCGGAAAACGTTGGCTGCCGCGTCAAATCCGGTGATGTTCCCTTCCGCGTAGTAAAAGACGTCGACGTTTGCCGAATCACGGGCGATACTTTCACAAAAGATAAACACACCGCCGAGGGATTTCTTAGCCAGGACAAGAATGCGACCGGCGGGCGATGTGAATTTACGCGGGTATTCCTGGCTAATCACAACACGAGTGGATAAGGCGCTTTCTCCGAACAGAAAGTGGTGCGCCAGTTCGGCCATCATAAAGTCTTAGCATATTTAGCAGGGTTACCGTGCCAGATCTGTCTTTCGCCTACTGGTTTAGTCACCACGCTGCCCGCTCCTATCACGGAGCCCGATCCAATTATGACACCAGGCAATATGATCGCTCCGGCGCCAATCCAACAACGATCGCCAATTGTAATCCCGGTCCTAGCCTCGTCCCATCTCTCATGAAGCACCATGGCCGTGGTTTTGTCAATCATGTGGTTTGATGCAACAAGGCTGACATGTTGCGCTATCTTGGTGCCCTGTCCGATCCGGATTGCGCCACCTGCCGCCCTAATGTTCGCGCTCATGCCGATGCTCGTGCCACCTTCAACTGAGAGACTGCCGGGGACGGTACTGGCTAGGGAGCGTTTCAGCACAGTAATTTCCGAGTATGGACCGAACCAACAGCCGCTCCCGATGTAAAGAGAACAATAGTCATCAACGACGAAGGTGAGGGGCCACTCGAAATGTGTCAGGGGAAACCGACGTTGCATCTCATGTTGAAACATCTCGCGTCGTATTTGTGCGGTTAGGCTCTTCCTCAAGCCTCGGAGTACCGCAGGGATTTTGGATAATACCAGAACCATTTCAACAGATACGTCTCAAGTGTTTGCCCGCAAAAGTGACAAGAGATGAAGTAGGAATTGGGGTAATTGTGACATCCGCCGCAGTTTGGCGACCCGCTCTGTCGTTTCATCCGGGAAGGCCAGTAGATAAGAACGAATCTCGCTTTTAAATGTAGCGAATTCGCGCAATCGCCATGCACGTTCCACTGGCCCGTTCCACCAAAACTTTTCCGCCAGCAAACAGCTCAATCGGGGGGAATTGAGGCGTGAAACGTCAGGCCAACGACCTGCTGGAGTCATGGCACCGCCCATATGTCGCAGAAGTTGCGGGCTCAATCCTAAGACACGCGCCAGATCGTGGAACAATGCTCGCTCTTCCTCGATGAACTTATCTTTAGCGGTTAAGGTCTTGGCCTTGTTGTGCAAACGGAAGAAGGCGATTTCCTCAGGAATTTCCGTCACACATTGCAGGCCGTGCCGGAGCAATAGGCGCATTAACAGTTCCAAATCCATGACATAGTGGAGGTCTTCACGCACGCCATGCAGCGCACGGACCTCGTCCGTGCGGAAGAATAGCCCCTGCTGGCATATATAGTGACGGACCAGCGTGTCCTCTAGAGTCGGACCGATCTGAGTTCTACCAAGCGGTCGTGGATCGTGAAGGTCGGTGCCGGTTAACTCGGCGGCCGAGAGAATGATGCATGTTTGACGGGCCCGACCGATGGCGGCGAGTCCGCCGCTTAGTAAGCAGTCATCGCTGTTGATCCAGTTGAACCAGCATCCGTCGCACCGTGCCAGGCCCTTGTTAATTGCGTGCGACTGACCACGGTCCGGCTCGCTCACCCAATAGTCGAGCCACGGGGAGTATTTCTTAATGAGCTCGACCGTCCCGTCTGTGCTTCCACCGTCAATAACAAGGTATTGTAGGTTTGGATAATTCTGGAGCAGAACCGATCGAATCGTTTCCTCCACAAAGGCACCCTGATTAAAGGAGGGTGTCACGATGCAAACCCGCGGCCACTCTGACTGAGCCGAGTAAGTCACGGGCACGGTTTCAATATCCCATGGCCAGCCGGTCTTACCGGACGGCGGAGCGGGAAGGAACCTCAATAACCCATTCATGCTAGTATGGACTTATACAACTGAAGGCATTGCCGTGCTATTTGGCGCGTATCGTGCCGTTCAACAACCAAGGCGCGACCGCGAGCCATCAGCATCGTCCGTAACTCTTGCGATTCAGCTAATGAACGCACAGCCGCCGAAAGCTCGTTCGGATTTCCTGTTTCGAATAGGATTCCGCCTTCACCCTGAAAGATCGCCTCGCTAAGTCCGCCTTCCTTGGAACAGACTACGGGCGTATGGCAAGCAATCGCTTCGATCGCCGTTTGTCCGAATGCCTCCGCACGGGATGGCACAACAAAGAGATCCATGGCAGAGTAGGCGGCAACCTTGACGGGGTCGGCTTGCTGGTGCCCTAGATGAATCCACGGCATCGGTAGGCGGTTCCTTACAGATTGGCTAGCCTCGCGGCCAAAGCTCAAAAGACAGCATCGCGCGGCGAGTGAGTTGGGCAACATTTCGAGGGCGTCCAAAAGGATGTCAAACCCCTTTCTACGGTTGCTTAAATCCTCGCACGCGAACCCAATAACGATTCGGGCAGGGTCGATGCCCATCGCCGCCCGGGCGGCGTCTTTCGGGCGCGGGGTATAAACCAAAGTGTCCAATGGATAATAAACGGTATGATAAGATGTCTCCGGCGGGAAGAAACCGCTTAAACGTGCCTCTCGCGTATTCCATTCACTATTGCCGATCACGGTGATCTGGCGTCCCCTGAGGGATGCCCTCTTGATCTCCCTGACCTCGGCTTCGAGTCTGCCCAGCAATGGATTTGCTTCCAAATCCCTGGCGTAATGAAATCCACCGAGATAAGGTTGCTGGTCGTGCAGAGTGAATATAAGCGGCAACTCTATGCTCCGAAAAAAACTGACCCAGTCAACAGTGCCCGCCACCCAGTGGAGATTCAACAGGCCAGCTTCTTGAACCCACGGATGTTCTTCGGGACGACAACGGCTGAAAGGAGGAGAGAAAAGCTCGTAACATTTCCTGCGGCCAGCTGCAGAATCCAAGCGTTCGACGGCCATCACCATTCGTACCGACGGATCAAGTGGAACGCCGACTCGGCGGGCCAGCCGATGTAGGATCGAAATTGGTCTTTGCGACGCGACAGCTACGTTCGGAGATTCGACAGCACTGCTGTCTCCCACTATAATGCGTGAATCTACTCCCGCTGCTAACATTGCCTGATGATAACGGAGCATCCCAATGCCGGCGCCGCCAGACAAGGAGGTGGCCAGATTAACCATCAACATAGTCACGTTACTCCCCGGCGGCTGTCTTCGAGACGGTCGCCTTCGCAGTCGCAATAATCCAAGCTTGCGGTGCAGGACGGCCTTCGCACAATAGTCGCAATTTCTCCTCTAAGCGGAATTGTTTATATTGTTTGTTCCGTAGAAAATGAAGTTTAGACTCCGTCGATTGCGTGCCGATAATCCGAACGCTATGAGATCTCGCAAGTGAAGCGAGAATTGCTTCCGTTACACCTGATATGAGAAAATCATGGCATTCAATAAGCAAGTCTGATTTGGCCCACAAAGGAATTAATTCTGAACGGAACAGTTTCGCCTCACAGCTTTCGCAATCGCAGACAACTAACGAACGCAATGGGAGCATTGTAAGTAGCTCATCCGATGGACAACAACTCCGAAGATCCAACCGTTTTGGATTAATCCCATTGACTCGAGCGAGTTTCTGGCACTGCCGATGCGCCGCGGGATTAATGTCGAATCCAATCAACCGTGATTCAGTTAGACGCCGTCCAATGCCAATGAGATAGTAGCCCTCAGCAAACCCAATATCAATGATCAAAGGATATGTCGCCGTGAGAAGGATTTCCATCGGTTCGTGCAGTTCTGATTCATAGCTTCCTATTAGTTTCGGATAGAGGGCGCTTCCCACAGCAATCGCTTCGGGATACTTCATTCCTGCGAAGGGGCCACCAGAAACCTCATACTTGCCAAATGTCAGGCCGCATTTGGCATGAAATGAAGATTCCAAAGCCGCCCTGCGCTGGACTTGGACAAACTCAGTGCGCGCCCGAGTGGGTAAATACTCCCAAACAACATCGTATTGCAAGGCCGATCGAATTGCACGTCTTGCCAGTCCTTTTATCACAGCTCCATTCATTTTTGCACTGGCCTTTCGTTGCCGGTTCTTGCAAATCGGCACAAGCAACTGTTCAACTCTTTTTTCTCGAATGTTCGGTGTGTGTAGAGTCCCAATAGGAAGTTGCCCAGTGTTTCGCAAAGGCGGCCCCAGGATAAACGAAAACGTCTGATTGCTGCAAGGTTTCGTCCTTACGGCAAATCAGAAACTGTCGGGCAATATCCATCGATGGCTGCGGCTTCCTTCGAAAAGGCTTCAGAAATATTCTGGCCCGCTGCCGACACCAAGCCAATGCCTCGGGCACCTGCTTTGTTTGGATTATGGTTGAAGCCATTCCTTCTGGAAGGAACGTCGCAACCTCCTCAATCTTCACATTTAAAGACCTTAGCGTTACAGCTAATCCCAGTTCATTGAAGAAAGTACATGAACTAGGTTCCGAGTATGGACTCCGCTCTACTGGGCAATACAGTATCTCGCGATTTTGAAGATGTTTGGCGACCAACATTCCGCTTTCGATCAAAAGACTACCCCGATCCGCTAGGCAGTCAATAATCCTCTTCAAGCCCCAGAACGGATAGCGAAGATGGTATAGCACACCAAAAAAGAGTATGATATCAAATTTGCCTAACGTGGCCGGACTAAGGTCGTAAAGATTCATTTCGCGCATAGATACTCCCGAGCGGAATAGCGGAATTAAAAACTCGACTGCCCCATTTGAAAGGTCGTTATCAATTCCGATTACCTCGCGAGCTCCGCGTTTCTCTGCTAGAAAAGAAAAGAGGCCGTCACGGCAACCAATATCTAAGACCCGTTTCCCACGGAAATCAATCGACGCAAGTCGGGTTAGGTTAAAATCCCACATCTCTTTAAAATGGGGAACGTGCGACTCGGTGAATACTCCTTCAGCCACCTCGATGGTGTGATACCACCGATATTGTTTGAGCCTAGTTTGGATCTCTTGCTTTGTTAGTTGTAGCATGCGATTTGGTTTGGGCTGGGTCAGATTCGTGCAGGGTTGATTGGCTTCGTTCCGGCAACGTTGTCCATCGCGCTATGTCCGGTAGCAAGGCCCCCCTCCAATCAGCGTGTCGCGTGAGGGCCACAGCAGGCCGGAAATCCTCAATCTCAAAAGACACTATGCGCTTCAAGTCGCAAAAAATTCGGTTGTTCCGAGCCCCGAGAATAAAAGAACATTCATATCTGCCAACATTTAGCAGCCCGGCAGGTAAAACAATTTGGATTTCCGTGCGCCCGAGCAAAGCGTCTAAAAGGCCGAATTCGGTAGAACTGTGAATAATCTGTTCCTCCCGCTCATTGAATACATGAATGCCTAAAAGCATGTGAGGCTGTTCTCCGCAGTCGACGTCAACACGGATAGTTACTTCATCGAGACACGATATTGCGCGTTGCTCCCGAATCCCGGGCATATGGATCGCCAAAATGGTTGGCGTCGAGTAATCGGGATCTGCATGCTGATACTGTCCCGTTTTACATAAGTCACGATCACCAGCCATTCTAGCAATAATCTTATCGGGGGTACCCGTCGCTTCGACTGATCCCCCAGCTAGGAGTACGACACGGTCGCAAAGGGCTGCGATCAGCGACATATTGTGGCTGACGAGTAGTACGGTGCGGCCGCCGCGACTCACGTCATGCATCTTGCCGAGACACTTTTTCTGAAATTCCGCGTCGCCCACCGCCAATACTTCGTCAATAATAAGAATTTCGGGGTCGAGGTGGGCCGCAACCGCAAAGGCAAGGCGCACGTACATCCCGGAGGAATAACGTTTGACAGGTGTATCTAAGAACGCTTCCACTTCCGCAAATGCAACGATTTCATCGAACTTACGTTTGATCTCTATAGAGGTCATACCCAGGATGGCACCGTTGAGAAAGATGTTTTCACGGCCAGTGAGTTCGGGGTGGAAGCCTGTGCCAACTTCAAGTAGACTGGCGACACGACCGCGCAATGTCACTCGTCCGGTTGTCGGTTCGGTGATCCGACTCAAAATTTTCAACAAAGTGCTTTTGCCTGCCCCATTCCGTCCGATAATGCCCACCACTTCTCCACGTTTGACCTCAAACGAGGCGCCGCGCAAGGCCCAGAAGTCCTCAGAAGACGAAGGACGGAGGACGGAGGACGAATTGGTCTGACTTCCGGCCTCTGAGTTTCGACCTCTGAAAAGCCACTTGGCTTTTTCCGCGATTACGTCACGGAGAGCGGCGTAGCGCTGCTTTTCACCGTGATGGTTGATGCGGTATTTTTTGCCGAGATTTTCGACGGAAATGATTGCGTCGGTCATGGACGGAGGACCGAGGACGGAGGACCGAATACAGTCGTCATACCAGTTAGTGTTCGGAAATTACAAAGCCAGAAGGTTTTTTGATCATGCCGCCAAGCATACGTCCAATCAAGCGGTTTTGTGCGGCCGACTCGTCATATTCAGCGCCGGTGAACCGCAATCACGGGCAAAATCAAGAGATGCATCGGTCTCATTCGATTCACCGTCGCAATCGGTTAGCTTGCTGAGAAAATGAGCCTCATATCGCCGTTTCGTCCACGCTTCCCAGAGATTGAGACAAACCGAGCGCGACGAGCGACGAATCTGGCCGGTCAATGCCCACCGTTCCTCGGCCGGAAAGCGCTCGCTAATCTCGAATATATGCGTGGCGAGTGAATAGGCCAAACGATACGCCTCCAGCTCTTTGGCGCTTTGAATAATCACGCGCTTTCGGTTCTTGACCCGATCCCCGATCCCTGTAATCTAGCCTCCGTCCTCAGATCACATCCGCGAAGGTTCGTTCCATTTTGCGGAAATACCAGATGCCGGTAGCCATCAGAATTATCGTTACAAAAGCCGAAACGCCGAAAGCTGAAAGCTCCAATGGAGATTGGCCGCGCAACAGGCACCAACGGAAACCATCTATAACGCCGACCATTGGGTTCAGGGTGTAGGGCAATTGCCATTTGACGGCAACGATCTGGCTGCTGAAGCCGACGGGCGAAATGTAGAGGCCGAATTGCACGATGAAGGGCACGATGTATCGAAAATCACGATATTCGACGTTCAACGCGCATAGCCAAAGGCCGATGCCGAAGCTGGCGGCAAAAGCTAGGATCACGAAAGCAGGGAGCAGAAGTAGGTGCCAGTCGGGGGCGAAGCGATACCAGAACATCAGCGCGGCCATCAATCCCAAGGTAATGAGGAAATCTACAAAGCTGGTGATGACCGCGCCCGCCGGAATAATAAGACGGGGAAAGTAGATTTTGGAGATGAGGTTGGCGTTACCGATAAGGCTATTGCTGGATTCGGTCAGGCTCGTAGAAAAAAACTGCCAAGGAAGCATGGCGGCCATGACGAGCAGCGGGTAGGGCACGGCACCGGGCGCGGGGAGTTTGGCAATTCTGCTGAACACAATCGTGAAAACCACCGTCGTCAGAAAGGGACGGATGACGGCCCAAGCGATGCCAATGACAGTCTGCTTGTAACGCACCAAGATGTCACGCCAAGCGAGGAAATAAAACAATTCGCGATATCGCCATAGATCTCGCCAATAGTGACGTTCCGTGCGACCGGCTTCGATGATTAATTCCATTTTGTAAAAATGTTGAAAACTGAAAGGCTGAAAACTGAAATCAAAATCTGGTTATCCAGCATTCCGTTTCGTATTGCGAGCCATCGTAACAAACATGGCGATCGGTTCGTCGGTTTCCTGATGCAGCCTTTTTATTGCGTCACCGCCGATGCCACAATCTTCCCGCAAAAATTCGACCCAAAGTTGCGACTCATCAGCTTCCTGCAAGGCTCCGTTGATCTTGGAACAAAATTCCGCGTCCGAACGGGCCCGCGAGGCTTCCCGGATATGCGCGGCAACCGAGGTTCCTGATCGCAGCGACTGGTGTCCGAGTAATTCCACTTCTTTGCGAGATCTGGGTAGTGTCGCATAAAGCCGGACAATCACCGAGGCGTAGCGGTTGGTTCTGGCCCGAATTCTTCCTTCAGTTTCATATTTCAGGCTTCAGCTTTCAGTATTTAATCCAGTAGTACGCAAATTTGAGGATTTCATTTTGAAAGCCGATTACGCCCTGTTCGTGTTTCCACCAATCGCTTGCCGTGTATTCACGCACCGGCACGGCATCAACACTGATTTGAATGCCAGTGTTTTTCAGTTCCTTGCGAAACAGCCAGCGGACGCGACGGGTGTGAAAAGCGTCGGTTGTTATGATGGCACTCTTAATGGTATTTGTTTTCGCCCAGTCCCGAAGCGCGATGGATTCGTCGAAAGTGCTGTTAACACTATTTCCCACCAACGCCAGCGCGGAGGCTGGCACGCCCCGATTGGTAAGAATCTGGCGCGTGAATTCCGCGTCGGATGGAGTGAGGCCAAGCTCGGTCGCGGGGGTCCGCTTTGGATTCATGATAATGATCCGCGGGGCCAAGCCCTGATCGTAAAGTTTCGCCGCCTCCAAGGGCCGGGTTTGGACTCCGCCTCCCAATACAACAATGACGTCGGATTTGCTCAGTATGTCGTTGACTATCCAGGCATTGGCTGCGCCCCGCAATAATGGCGCGCGAAAAACGTAACCTGCGACGAGCAGGATGCACCCCGCCAAGAACACTGACGCCAGATGCTTGAGCCGCTTTGACATCAATACTCGTTTTAGAATTCGCCCGGTAAGGGTATCGGGGCTACCAGATCTGCGATTTCTTTGGAAATCGTTCAGTCCGCGTGCCTCCACGCGGCGTTCGGCGGTGTTCTTCAACAGGCTGTTATGCGTTTTCACCCGGTCGCTGCCGTAATGGCGCGAAGACCGGGAGTTTCATAGGATCGCCGTATCTCCGCCCGCTACTCGGCTTCGGGCAGGGCGTCACGAAAAGTACCCAACATCCGACCGGAACCCGGCTCGGGTTCAGGCGTCTGCCGCCTTGACGTGAAGCGGATTGGAAGGTCGTTGGCGGCGCTCCAACGCACGGCAGCTTTGTGCCAGGCTTCGCTGGCGATGTCGCACAAATGCTCAAATAACTTTGGCTCCATCTCATCAGGTCCAGCGCTAAAATCCAGCGCGGTGAATTCACCCAAATTCATTTCATGGCGGTAGGCGTGCATTATCCCGGGAGCCACCGCAGGGTCTTCGGTATTGGAGTTCTGGCAACCGTCGGCCAAAATGAGGCTGACGCGGGAAAAACCGAGTTTGGCGGCCATGAACTGGAAATCGTCCCATAGTTCCGCCACTGACTCCGCCCGTTCGGCCTCCAATTCCAGCCAACGACTCAGGGTCAGGGCGTATTGGGTGGTTTTCCGCATTTCGAGGGATTTTCCCAATACGCGACCGACCGCCCACCATTCCCGGCTGAATTTTACGATCCGCGTGGCGATCGCCAGAATCAGGCACAAGACCCCGAAAAGTATCGGAGCCATCCGGCCTTTCGTCCAAAAGACCATAAATCCCATCAAAAGGAATATCAGGCTGACCACGTATAACCCGACCACGACCTGGGTTCGCGTCAATCCCGCCTCCAGCAGGCGATGGTGGATGTGCCTACGATCCGGGCGAAAGAGGGGCAGTCCCTTCAGCCCGCGGCGGAGTATCGCCAGAGACACGTCAATAATCGGCAGGGCCAGAACAAACAGTGGGGCCGTCAATGCCGCCACAACCGTTCCCTTATGGGAATTGACCGCCGACAAGGCTGCGATCAGGAACCCCAGGAAATAGGCACCGCCATCCCCGAGGTAAATCCTGGCCGGTGGAAAATTAAAGCGAAGAAAACCAATCAACGCCCCCGCCATGCCCGCCGCGCACATTGCGGGAAAGGTCATTTCCAAGCCCGCGCCGGTGTACCACAGCAATGCCATCAACATCAGCGAGATCCCCCCCGCAAGTCCGTCGATTCCGTCGATCAGATTGACCAGATTCGTCAACACCACGAACCAAGCAACCGTTATCACCGGGCTCCAAGCTCCAAAATGCAGAACCACGTCATTTCCGGGAATTCTGAAGCTTTGAATCTCGATTCCGCCATAGCAGGCGAACCAAGAGATCAGAATTTGCAGGAAGAGCTTCTTTCTTGCGCCCAAGGGACTGATGTCATCCCAGAACCCCATCAAAAACATCGCCAATGAACTTTCGATGACCACCCACCGCAAATCAGCACCCCGTTCCGCCCCGCGACCGACGGCGAAGGCAAGCAAGGAAACGATTACGAACGCAAATGCCAAGGCAAGCCCGCCCAACCGCGGAACCGGGACGCGATGGGTATGATGAAACTGCGCCGTTTCCGACCGTGCCAGGAATGTAAAATGACGACAGATCAACGGAATAGACGCCCAAACCACAAGGCATCCCAAGATGGCACAAATGAATTCCCCCATACCAATTATGATTTCAGCCGAATCAAAGACTTAACCCCAATAAGACCTGAACTGAGACTTTCCATGAACCGGGAACCCCTCACCCCAACCGTCTCCCCTTCCGAAGGGGCGAGGGAGAAGAAAACCGCTGTTGGCTGGCAATGGTTCAT
>Ga0206847_10222_pt1 | contig 18517 bp, 20 predicted proteins | sample Alteio_BWOrgCont_17_FD_152880 | JGI IMG/M metagenome (GOLD analysis project Ga0206847, IMG submission 152880) | Enriched cells from forest soil in Barre Woods Harvard Forest LTER site, Petersham, Massachusetts, United States -... | ecosystem: Environmental > Terrestrial > Soil > Temperate forest >... | reverse complement strand
GGCGGTATTCTCCAAACGTCAGCAAATGCCGCCCGATCCACGCCGCCACGCTTTGCGGGTTTTCGCGCATCATGAGCAATTCGGATTTATGCTGGTTTTTTGCGCGTTGCAGTTCCATGTCCGAAATGCTGCTCCCCATCTGCGCAATCTGCTCGCACAGCACACCGGAAAGTTCCTTGGCCTTATCCGGCGCAGCGGCGGCATAAATGCTCATAAGCCCCACATCTGCGTAACCCGAGCCCATGGCATAGACCGAATAGGCAAGCCCGCGCTTTTCACGCACTTCCTGAAATAAGCGCGACGACATGCCGCCGCCTAAAATGCCGGCGTAAAGCTGCAGCGCGTAATATTCCGGCGCATGCACGGGCACCGCGGGCAAGCCAAACACCAGATGCAACTGTTCCAGGTCACGCGTGATGCGCACATCGCCGCCGCCATAGGTCGCCTGCACAAATGTCGGGCCTGCGGGCCGCGCGGCATAGGTGAAATATTCCTCCGCCAGCGCTACGAATTCCGCATGTTTTACATTTCCTGCGGCAGACAGCACCATGCGCGGCGGCGTGTAATGCCGGTGCATATAACCGATGATTTCCTCGCGCGTATGGCCTGCCACGCGCTCTTCGCTGCTTAAAATCGAGCGGCCCAGCGCCTGCGCGGGAAACGCCGTTTCATCGAAATAATCGACGATGAGGTCATCGGGCGAATCATAATGCATGGCGATTTCCTGAATGACGACATCCTTCTCGCGCGCCAGCTCTTTTTCGTCGAATATCGAGTTCTGCAGAATATCGCTTAAAATATCGACCGCCACGCGGACATTTTCTTTCAGCACTTTCGCGTAATAGACCGTCATTTCCATGGAGGTATAGGCGTTGCTCTGGCCGCCGATCATGTCGAAAGCTTCCGCGATATCGCGCGCGCTGCGGGTTTTGGTACCTTTGAACGCCATATGCTCGAGTAAATGTGAGATGCCGTTTTCGGATTCGCTTTCATAGCGCGCGCCGACGCCGCAGCTCATCGCCACCGCGATGCTTTCCACACCGGGCAAAAATTCCGTCGCGACGCGCAGGCCGCTTTTTAAGGTGGTGAGTTGATAGGTCATTAATGATATTTTTTGGTCAGGGTTTTTATACGTGATTCGATATCCATGGCATGATGCACTATGGCGATCACAAATAACTCACGGGCGTTGGCGCGATAAACCACCCAATGACTGCCGATGGGATAAATACGATAGTCCTCAGGCATTTCGGGATTCATGTGACCTAACGCGGGATTTTTGGCGAGCTTGTTAAACGTCGCTTTAAACTGCAGGTGATATTTCGCTGCCTGCGCCATATCCCAATGATTAGCGGTATAAGCATGTATTTCCCGTAATGCTGCCTTTGTTTCGGATGATTGAATGATATGGCGCATAATCTGGATTATTTTTTTGAACGTTTTTTCCGGCGCGCTTTATACTCCGCTTGAAACTCGGCAAGCATCTCATCCATATCCTGCGTGACTATTTCTCCGCGTGCGATCTGCTGCTCGCATAGCGCCAGATACTGCGCCATTTGCGCACGGCGCTCCTGCGTTTTGCGCTCCTGATCCATGCGCACCAGATGGCGCACATATTCGCTGGTGGTGAATTCGCCTTCCGCGGCTTGCTCTTCGATATATTTACGCATGCTTTCGGGCATGGAGACATTGAGTGTGCTCATAACGGGTGCTCCCTTGAATAGTGAGGTTAGAGCGTCATTTTACAAAATTTGGCAAATTTTGTCAAATTTTGTTATTTATATAGGTTTTTACCGCCGCCGCATCATTGGCCAGCGTGTCGCAGCGCTCTTCGGCTTTAAGCAAATCTTTGAGATGCGCGGGCAATGGCGGATGCACGTCGGTGGCGTCTTTTACCGCATCGGGGAATTTGGCGGCGTGCGCGGTGGAAAGCACAATCAGCGGCATGGCGGTATTGGCGCGGCAGCGCTGGCCGGCGGCGAGGCCCACCGCGGTATGCGGATCGATGAGCTGGCCAGTGCTTTTATAGGTTTCGGCGATGGTTTTTTTAGTGTCCTCATCGCTGACCGCAGAGGCCGTAAATTCCGATTTGAAGCGGTTCCACGCCAGCGACGAAAGTGTGAGTTTTTTCTCCGCCCGGAAAGACGTCATCATTTTGGCGATTTCTTTTCCGTCCTGTTCATATAGATCAAACAACAGCCGTTCGAAATTGCTGGAAATCTGAATATCCATGCTGGGGCTTAAAGACGGCACCACCGTTTCCATGCCATAAACGCCGGTGGCCAGGCAGCGCGTTAAAATATCATTGCGGTTGGTGGCGATAATAAGCTGCTCAATCGGCAACCCCATGCGCCGCGCCAGATGACCGGCGTAAATATCGCCGAAATTGCCGGTGGGCACCGAAAAACTCACGCTGCGCGACGGCGCGCCCAGGGCCAGCGCCGCATAAAAATAATACACGATCTGCGCCACGATGCGCGCCCAGTTGATGGAATTGACCGCGACTAGCGTTGTTCGTTGTTCGTTGTTCGTTGCTCGGAAGAGAGAGGCATCCTGGAACAATGCTTTCACGATGTCCTGGCAATCGTCAAACGTGCCTTCAATGGCGATATTATGCACGTTTTTATCGAGCACGGCGGTCATCTGGCGGCGCTGCACCTCCGACACGCGGCCCTTGGGATGCAGGATAAAAATATCCATATTCGCGCGATTCCGGCAACCGGCGATCGCCGCCGAGCCCGTATCGCCCGAGGTTGCGCCGATGACCACCGCTTTTTGTTTTTTCTTGTCTAAGATATGATCAAGCAGGCGGCCTAAAAACTGCAATGCGAAATCTTTAAACGCCAGCGTAGGGCCGTGGAATAATTCCAGCATGAATGTGTGCGTATCAAGCTGCGTAAGCGGCGCGACGGCGGCATGGCGGAATGTTTTATAGGAATCGGCGATGATTTTTTCGAGCGCTTCCGGCGCGATGGAACCTTCGGTAAAGCGCGAGATGATGGTGAACGCCAATTCCGGATACGACATGGCGCGCATGGCGTTGATTTCCATCATCGAAAATTCCGGGATGGAATCGGGCAAATAGAGCCCGCCGTCACTGGCAAGCCCCGCCAGCACGACGTCTTCAAAAGAAAGCTCAGGCGCGGCTCCGCGCGTGGAGATGTATTTGATGGTCATCATTTCTTTCTTCTGTCATCCCCGATTTATTCGGGGATCTAGGGCCAATTGCTCTGTTAGAGTTTTTAACCCTAGATCCCCGCACATGGCGGGGATGACTCTAACTTAAATACCGAGTTTCGAGATGCTTCTTATATATAGCGGCATCGAGCGTTTTACCAGTGGCATGTTTAAGCAAATCGGGCGAGGAATATTTCGAGCCCTGCTTATGCAAATTTTCCTTAAGCCACGCATATAACGGCTGGAATTCGCCTTTGCGGATATATTGCGTCAGATCGGGAATCATTTTTTTAGCGGTTTGAAACAGTTGCGCGGCGGTCATCGCGCCCAGCGTATAAGTCGGGAAATAACCGAACGAGCCGTCCGGCCAGTGGATATCCTGCATGCAGCCATTAGCGTCCGAATCAGGCGTAATGCCCAGTAATTGCTGCATCTGCACGTTCCATGCCTCCGGCAAATCGCGCACGGCAAGTTTGCCCGCAATCATGTCTTTTTCCAGCCGGTAACGCAAAATCACATGCGCCGGATAGGTCGCTTCGTCGGCATCCACGCGGATGAGGCTGGGGCGCACGCGCGTCATCTGGCGGTAGATATTGTCCGGTTTCCATTCCGGGCCCGATACGCCAAACGCCGTGCGCATGAGGGGCGCGGCATATTCTAAAAAATCCAGGCTGATGCAAAGCTGCATTTCCGTGAGCAGCGACTGGCTTTCGTGAAACGCCATGCCCCTCGCCTCGCCCACCGGCTGGTTACGCCATGCTTCGGGCAATCCCATTTCATAAAGCGCATGGCCGGTTTCATGCATCACGCCGAAAAACCCGGAGAGAAAATCCTGCTCATTATAACGCGTGGTCAAACGAATATCGCCCGGCACGCCGCCACAGAAGGGATGCGTACTTTCATCCAGCCTGCCGCGCGTAAAATCAAAGCCGAGCTTTTGCATGAATTCGAGGCCCAGCGCTTTTTGCTTGGCGACAGGGAATGTGCCGGTGATGTCCAGCGGCGGTTTTTCTTTGGCCTGCTTCTCCATCACCTGCGCGATGAAGCCAGGCAAAAATGCGGCGAGATCGGCAAATATCGGATCGATATAAGCGCTCATGGTGCCGGAATCATATTGATCGAGCAGCGCGTCATACGGCGATAATTTCAGCGCGGCGGCTTTTGCTTGCGCCGATTCGCGCACCAGATGCAACACTTTTTCCTGATACGGCGCGAAACTTTTAAAATCATTTTCCTTGCGCGCCGTGCGCCAGAAAAGCTCGGATTCATGGCAGGCTTTGGTGAGCGCCGAAACGAGCTCTGCAGGCACCGCAACCTCGTGCTGCCAGTTGCGCTTCATCTCCCGCAGATTGGCTTTCTGCCAGTCATTCAAACTTTCCGTTTCCGCTTTGGCGATCAGTTCGCCAAGGTTGGGCGCCGTCATCATCTCATGCGTAACTTCCGCCAGCGCCGCCAGCTGCTCGCCGCGAGGCTCGCCGGAATTCGCAGGCATCATGGCGGCGTTGTCCCAGCCGAGCATCGCGCCCGCGCCGCGCAGCGCATAGATGCGGCGGAAAATGGTTTCGAGCTCTGCGTATGCGGTCATAAAAAATATTTTCAAGAATGAGAAACTCGTGCTACTGTGCAATGGTTAGCGCGTTTAAGTCAAACAGGAGTTTCATATGGCCGCACAGGAAAAAAGGAATGAAGCCAGCCCGGAAACGCTGCAGCTGATAATTAACAACCCGAACGCGCCCCATAATAAACTCTTCATGCGGCATCTGCAAAAGGGCGGCATGCTGGCGCCGCTGGGAAAATTGCTTGGCCAGTTGCTGCAAGATCCGATTCTCAAGCAAACCATGGAGTCCAATGCGCCGCTGGATAAAGACAAATTCAATTGAATTATTGCTTTATATTAATAGTTTAAAACGGAATTTTGCAGCAAACATGGCTTTTCATGCAGGAAAATAATGTCATAACCAATTATTTTATAAGTGAAAAATGCGCTGTAACACAATCTTAACAATTCATGGTGTAATTTAGTGGTACAATTCTTGTATATAATGACGCATGCGCGAGAGTTTCGCACAAGGCTATTGTAACAAACCAGGATATTACGTGTTATATTGCAAACCACTCAGAGCATTATTCTTCAGCTGCTTAATGTCGGCAGGGATTTTCCTTGCGCCGCCAGCACAGGCGCAATCGATCGATCCGCTCATCGAAGGCGCCAAGCTCTGCACCCGGCACTTAGCGCGCTATGAACGCGAATACGGCATCCCCACGCATCTGCTCTCCGCCATCGCCGCCACCGAATCAGGCCGTTACCATGATGGCTTAAAAATCCGGGTGCCGTGGCCCTGGACCATTAACGCAGAAGGCAAGGGCTATTATTTCGAAAGCAAGGAAGCAGCCATTGCCGCCGTACACAGGCTGCGCGCGCGCGGTGTGCAAAGCATCGATATCGGCTGCATGCAGGTGAATCTCATGCACCACCCGCAAGCATTCGCTTCGCTGGATCAGGCGTTCGAGCCGGAAAACAACATCGCCTATGCGGCGAGTTTCCTGCGCGCGCTGTATCAGGATGAGGGCACCTGGAAAAAAGCCGCCGGCGATTATCATTCCAAAACGCCCTATCTGGGCAATCAATATGTGAGCCAGGTCTATAACAGCTGGTATCAGATTATCGATAAGCTCCGCGCCGCCAATCAGGAAGTGCCGGATGCCACGGTTACCGCCATGAATTCACTCAAAACCGACCCTTATCTTACCTCGGCTACATTGAAATCTGCGCCATCGGCGCCGCTGGCAACTTCCCGCCTGCCTGAACAAAAGAACAAAAAGCTGGCCGCATTCCATTCGCCGCGCATGAACAGTATTCATGTCAGCCACAAGGAAAATACGGCGGAGAACGGTATCATTATTGTGCACCCGGAAATCAAACTGGTGGATAATTCCTCCGTGATGAATTCCCCTGCACTTAATATTTTACCTGTGAAATCGGCATCGGATAGTTCGGATGTAAAAATCATCCATGTCGATCAGCCGGTCAGCAATCCCGACCGCAAAACCGGCCCGACGTTTATTTTTAACGATTAATTCCCAGCCTCGCGCTCTTTAGTGTCCTTCCTGCCACGAGCAGTTGCAATATCGTGCAAGTATCAGAAAAAATATTGCACATCTGAAAAGGACGGACTACAAAATCTGCATTGCTCATCCAGTTGCAGGTTCTAAATGAAAAAAATCCTTGCCTCCCTTGCCTTTATCCCATCCGCGCTCGGCGCATTGAACGCCAGCGCCGACGCACCCTATGAAGGCATGGCAAAGCCCTGGCAACTTGGTTTCCAGCCGCCCGTCACGCCGGTTATGGAACAGCTTTACACCATGCATGATTACCTGCTGTGGCTGATTACCGTCATTACTATTTTCGTATTGCTGGTGATGGTGTATATCTGCGTTCGCTTTCGCCGCCGTTTTCATCCGGTAGCCAGCAAAGTCACGCACAACACCAAGCTCGAAATCATCTGGACGATCATTCCCGTTTTCATCCTCGTCGCCATCGCGATTCCGAGCTTACGCCTGCATTATTTCATGGAGAAACACATCGATCCGGATGTAACCGTGAAAGTCACCGGCTACCAATGGTATTGGCATTATGATTATCCCGATAATGGCGGCTTCGGTTTCGACAGCTATATTAAAAAGGACAAGGAGCTGCAGCCCGGCGAGCACCGCCAGCTGGCGGTCGATAACCACATGGTGGTGCCGGTTAATTCCAAGGTGCGCGTGCTGATCACCGGCGCAGATGTAATTCACAGCTGGGCAGTGCCTGCGTTCGGCGTCAAGCGTGACGCAGTGCCCGGCAAGCTCAATGAAACCTGGTTTGAAGCCAATAAAATCGGCACGTTTTACGGCCAGTGCTCGCAGCTCTGCGGTGTCGGACATGGCTTCATGCCCATCGTGGTCGATGTGGTGAGCAAGGATGATTTCGAGGCATGGGTGAAAAAACAACAGCCGGCTGGTAACCCTGCAAATGCCAATCCGCAGGCTCCGGCAAATAAACAAACCACCTATAAAACTGCGCCGTCTAAAGATGGTCAGCAAATCCCGACAAGCCCGGAAACGGTAGCGCCCGCGAAAACCTCGCCGGAAGCCAATACGCAGGTGCCGCTGGCCAAACCGCAGGCCAATACGCCCAAAACCAAGCCGCAAACCTCCACCGACAAAACCACCAATAACGAAGGCCAGCAAGATGAGTAGCAGGGACGATTTTAATGCATGGATCAAAAAGCAGTGGCTAGAAGCTGCTAACACTAATACTTCCTCTCAACCAAAACAAAATGACAAGATTCAGAAAAAATGAGGAAGTCAGGCAATCCCAAATTTTTGCGGATGCCATTAAAACGATGGTATTTGTGCGGTCATATGGAAAACAATCTGTATCTGAATTTTGTCAACGGCACGGAATCAAAAACAATGATTCACAGTTTCGCAAGATGAACGCTGCAGCTATTACCGAAGAAGAAAAGGCACTGTTTTTAAAAGCCCTTGGTTTTGAAAATGAAACAGCATTACTACAGGAATCGGCATCTTATGGAAATTTCACGTGTAGCTACAAAATAAACAACTGTTTTAGCGTGCCGCATGTGAGGGCTAGAGTAGCCGAAAGTATTATGGAAAAGATGATTACTGATGGTGCGCGTAAATATGCTAAAGATTTGCTCGGAGTATCATCAGAAGAGGCTATGATGAATAGGTTAAGAAATTCTATGACGCAAGAGCAAGCCATTAATATTCTTGTGGTGTGTGGTGAAGCAAACCCTGAAAAAATTATACAGACTAAATTTATCGAGATGCTTAGAAAGATGGGAGAAAAACTTGCTCAAACTCCTAGGATAAATACAGATATAACAGGAATACATTGAAATAATTACGGAGAATAGGATGACATACGATAACCGCGCCCACGATTCCCACAACCACACGCCGCACGGCTGGAGGCGTTGGCTCTATTCCACCAATCATAAAGATATCGGGATCATGTATCTGATATTCGCCTGCATGGCGGGGCTTATCGGCACCGCGTTTTCCATTCTGATCCGTATGCAGTTGCAGCATCCCGGCAACACGCTGTTCGGCGATAATTACCAGCTCTATAACGTGGTGGTCACCGCGCATGCGCTCATCATGGTGTTTTTCCTCGTCATGCCGGCGCTGATCGGCGGGTTTGGCAATTTCGCCGTGCCGCTGATGATCGGCGCACCCGACATGGCGTTTCCGCGTATGAACAATATCAGCTTCTGGCTGCTGCCGCCGTCTTTCCTGCTGCTGATCGGCTCCTCGCTCGTCGGCGAAGGCGCGGGCACCGGCTGGACGCTCTATCCGCCGCTTTCCACCATCGCTTCGCATCCCGGCATGTCGGTCGATATGGCGATTTTTGCGCTGCATCTTGCCGGTATTTCGTCCATCTTGGGTGCGATCAATTTCATCGTCACGATTTTCAATATGCGTGCGCCGGGCATGAGCATGTTTAAAATGCCGCTTTATCCCTGGGCAATTTTGATCACTGCATTCCTATTATTATTAGCTGTGCCTGTGCTCGCGGGCGCCATCACCATGCTGCTCACCGACCGCAATTTCGGCACGCATTTCTTCGACCCGGCCGGCGGTGGCGATCCGCTGTTGTTCCAGCATTTATTCTGGTTCTTCGGCCATCCGGAAGTATATATTCTCATCGTGCCCGGTTTCGGCATCATCAGCGAAGTGGTCGCCACCTTCTCGCGCAAGCCCATCTTCGGCTATATCGGCATGGTGCTCGCCATGTCCACCATCGGCTTTCTGGGCTTTATCGTCTGGGCGCATCACATGTTCACGACCGGTATCAGCGCCGACACCATGTCTTACTACATGATCGCCACCATGGTCATCGCGGTGCCGACCGGCATCAAGATTTTCTCGTGGCTTGGCACCATGTGGGGCGGCTCGATCACGTTTGAAACGCCCATGATGTTCGCCATCGGCTTCATTTTCCTGTTCGTGGTGGGCGGCGTCACCGGCGTGGTGCTTGCCAACGCGGCGGTCGATATCCCGATGCATGACACGTATTATGTAATCGCGCATTTCCATTATGTGATGTCGCTCGGCGCGGTATTCGCCATTTTCGCGGCCTTTTATTACTGGTTCGGTAAAATCTCCGGCCGCCAATATCCGGAATGGCTGGGGCATCTGCATTTCTGGACGTTTTTCATCGGCGCGAACCTCACCTTTTTCCCGCAGCATTTCCTGGGCCTCGCCGGTATGCCGCGCCGCATCCCCGATTATCCGGATGCCTATGCGGGCTGGAATTATGTGTCGTCCATCGGCGCTTACATTGCCGGTTTCTCGGCGCTGATTTTCCTGTTCCTCGTGTTTTACACGCTGAAATACGGCAAAAAATGCCCGGCAAACCCCTGGGGCGAAGGCGCCACCACGCTCGAATGGACGCTGCCCAGCCCGCCGCCATTCCATACGTTCGAGACGCAGCCGGTGATTAAATAAAGCGTCATCCCGGCCTTGTGCGGGGATCTAGAGTAACGAACTCTGACAGAATAATTGGCCCTAGATCCCCGAATAAATCGGGGATGACGAAGGTAAAAGATGAACGACGAAGAATTTCAGAAATTGCTGAATGCCGATGCTCCGTTGGTGTTGGAGTCGTGTCTCACAATGCTTACCCTTGATGATGAAGGTTTTGCGGTAAGAGCACTCATTGAAAATAGCCGATATCCGTGGCGCAATGTTTCATCATTTATTGCATTGCAAACCCTTCTTTTTCACGAACGCATTGAATTGTACACTCTTCTTTTTCGGCAGGGAAGTAAAACGGTATGTTTCAATGATGAAACCAAAACAGGAAAATGGGAAAGATTGGTACGCTTTTTCAATCGAGGTTACAATCAGGGACTACCTTGCCATAATGGATTTGCCGGCCTGACCTCTGATCAACTCGCCCAACTCATGAACCACTGGCGCGAACGCGCGATTGGCGCTAATAAAGCCTGATATGAACACCGCAACCCTTACTCTCGCACCTTCCGAATCTTCCGTCCGCGATTTCATCACGCTGATGAAACCCGGCGTGATGTCGCTGGTCGTATTTACCGGCCTTGCGGGGATGGTCGTCGCGCCCGGACACATCAATTACTTTCAGCAATGCATCACGCTCATGTGCATCGCGCTTGCGTCCGGCGCGGGCGGCGCGATGAATATGTGGTTCGACCGCGATATCGACGCCATCATGAAACGCACCAGCAAGCGCCCGGTGCCGATGGGCCGCATCGCGCCGGATGATGCGCTGGCGTTTGGCTTGTTCCTCGCGGCGTTGTCGGTGATGTTGATGGGGTTGGCGCTCAATTGGGTCGCGGGCGGGCTTCTGGCGTTCGCTATTTTCTTTTATGTGGTGATTTACACCATGTGGCTCAAGCGCTCCACGCCGCAAAATATCGTGATCGGCGGCGCAGCGGGCGCATTTCCGCCGATGATCGGCTGGGCGGCGGTAACCGGCGATGTCTCGCTCGAATCCTTTTTACTCTTCGCCATTATTTTCCTGTGGACGCCGCCGCATTTCTGGGCCTTAGCGCTCTATAAAAACGGCGATTACGCGCGCGCCGGCGTGCCGATGATGCCGGTGGTTGCCGGAAAAGAAAGCACCAAGCGGCAGATGGTGATGTATACCTGGCTGCTGGCGGCGGTCACCTTATCGCTGCCAGTGTTGCATATGGCCGGTCCGGTTTACGCCATCGCGAGCGCGCTGCTTGCGGCCGGATTTTTATACCATGCCTATAAAACGCAGCGCGACGATAGCGATGCATGGCCGAAAAAAACATTCGGCTTTTCCATTTCCTATCTTTTTATGTTATTTACTGTGTTGATGGTTGACGGCTGGCTCATGAACCATCATATTCTCTGAATATATTCAGCTGTACCAGTTAGGAGCAGAGCATGGAAAAACACATCGTCGATAACTCGCAGCTCATGGTGGATATCACCCAAGGCACCATCTATCTGATGGGCGCGAGCTTTGTGCTGGGCAGCCTGTTTACATTATTTTTGCTGCTGATCCTCGACTTCGTCCGCCGCAACAAAGAGTAAGCCCTTGCCCCACGGCGATCCGCATCAACGCCAGAAACGCAAAAATATCGCTTTGTTGCTGGTTTTGCTGGCTCTGATTGCCCTGCTTTACGCAATTACGCTGATGCGCATGGGCGCATAAATGCCGCGCAATAAAAATACCTCGCTTGCCCTGAACCTTGCCGCCATTGTTGTGGGTATGCTGATGCTGGCATTTGCGTCTGTGCCGCTCTATAGGCTCTTTTGCCAGACCACCGGTTATAACGGCACACCGCGCGAATCCATCCATGGCTCCGCGCAAATGCTGAACCGTGAAATAACCGTCAGCTTCAACACCGACATAGACCCGGCACTACCCTGGGAATTCAAGCCCGGCGAACAGACCATCAAAATTAAAATCGGCCAGCAGCGACTGACGCATTTCGTGGCAAAAAACCTGTCTGATAAACCCATCACCGGCCGCGCAGTATATAATATTCTGCCGCTGGCGGCGGGCTCGTATTTCGTGAAGATGCAATGTTTCTGCTTTACCAATCAAACGCTGGCACCCGGGCAAAAAGTCGATATGCCGGTATTGTTCTATATCGATCCATCCATCGTGGACGATCGCGAAATGGATGACCTTAAAATAATTACGTTGTCTTATACGTTTTTTCCGGTAAGCAAATAGTGTAAGTGTGAGTGCCGATGCGAGTGAAGATTTTTCACCCACACCCGCACTCGCACCCACACTTTTCAAGGAGCATACATGTCCAACCAGACCCATCCCTATCACCTCGTAAATCCCAGCCCGTGGCCGGCGCTCGGCGCAACGGCCCTTTTCATGGGCACAATGGGCGGCGCGATGTTCATGCACCAAAAGCCCGGCGGCGGCTATCTGCTCATCGCCGGATTTGCGCTGGTGCTTTACACCATGTTCGTCTGGTGGCGCGATTGCGTGCATGAAGCGCGTATCGATCATGCGCACACGCCGGCGGTAACGCGTGGGTTGCGCGCTGGCATGGCGCTGTTCATCACCTCGGAAGTGATGTTTTTCGCGGCGTTTTTTTGGGCGTTTTTTTCCGCCAGCACCCTGCCGAAGCTGCCGCTCGCCGATACGTGGTCCATTGCTGCCGGCGCATGGCCGCCCGCGGGCATTCACCCGTTCGATCCGTTCCATTTGCCGTTCCTCAACACGCTGATCCTGCTGCTTTCAGGCTCTACCGTCACCTGGGCGCATTACGCGATTATAAAGGGCAACCGCAGCGAAACGATTAAAGCGTTGTGGTTCACCGTGATCCTCGGCGCGCTGTTTACCAGCTGCCAGGCGTTTGAATATACGCACGCCTCTTTCGGCTTCAAGCAAGGCATCTATGCCTCGACTTTCTATATGGCAACAGGATTCCACGGCTTCCACGTGCTCGTCGGCACGATTTTCCTGTCCGTCTGCCTGGCGCGCGCTTACAAAAATCAGTTCACGCCGCAGCAGCATCTGGGCTTTGAATTCGCCGCCTGGTACTGGCATTTCGTCGATGTGGTGTGGCTGTTCCTGTTCATCTTCGTGTATTGTGGCCTGGCCAACACGCTCATGCCCGCATTCGAAAATATTTTCACCGGCGCCAACGTGATGATCGCGTTCTTTATAGCGCTTGCGGTCGCTGGTTATGCGGGCTTCAGGATAATGGCCAAAGGCGGCTTGCCGAAGGCGCATCATTGAAACTGTTCCATTGCCCGCACTGCGGCAAGGGCAAGCTATACCGGACATTTTTCAAAATTGCTGATAATTGCAGCGCGTGCGGCCTGCCATTTTATCCCAATGAACAGGGCGACGGCCCGGCCTCGGCATCGGTGCTGATTGTCGGCGGGTTGGTGGCCATTTTCGCATCCATCGTCGAAGTGAAATACGAGCCGCCCTTCTGGGTGCATGCGGCGCTATGGATTCCGTTTATACTTATCGCTTCGCTCGCCAGCAACCGCATTATCAAAGCGCTGATGATCGTGGCGCAGTATAAGATGCGTAGGGATTAAACATGCTAATCGATAGCATTAAATACATACTGGGCGCTATTAGCATAATTGGAATAGTATGGATAATTTTATGGTCATCCGAGATTGACCTATCGTCTATTTTCGAAATTAAAAGAGCCGATTTCAAACCCGTTTTCTGGATCGTAACCTTTGTTGGAATTACCTATATGATCTGTAAATTCTTTTTTCCAGAATTCACCGCAGACCTCATGTGGAGCATATGCTTATTGCGCCCTTCTTATGGTTGCGCTTCTCCTCACTAAGGAAAACTAAGCCTTCTTCTTCCCTTTAATCGGCGCGACTTTGGATTCTTTTTCGTTGATGGCTTCGAGCGCCGCGAGCGTGGCGAGGTTCAGAATTTCCGACACGGTGGCGTTCATCTGCGCAATCTGCGCGGGGCGGGAAAGCCCCATGGTGAACGGCCCGATGGTGACGCCGTCGCCCAGCTCCTGCATCAGATGCGCCGAGATATGCGCGCTATGCAGCGCCGGCATGATGAGCACGTTAGCCGGAGCCGTTAGGCGGCAGAATGGATACAGGCTCATCATTTCTTTGTTGAGCGCCACATTAGCGGCCATTTCGCCGTCATATTCGAAATCCACTTTCATCGTATCGAGCACTTTCACCGCATCGCGGATACGCGCCGATTTTTCACGCATCGGGTTGCCGAAGGTGGAGTAAGAGAGCAGCGCCACGCGCGGCTCATGCCCCATGCGGCGGGCGGCCTGCGCGGTGCGCACGGCAATATGCGCGAGCTTTTCCGGTTCGGGCAATTCCTGCACGGTGGTGTCGGCGAAGAACAGCGTTTTGCCTTTGGCCACCACCAGCGTCACGCCGAATAAAAATTCGCCCGGGCGCGTATCGACCACGCGGGTGATGTTTTCTAAGCTGACCGTGTAATTGCGCGTGAGGCCGGTGATCATCGCATCGCCATGCCCGGCGGCGAGCATACAGCTGGCGAAAATATTGCGATCATTTTTCACCATGCGCGCCACGTCGCGGTATAAATATCCCTGACGGTTCAGGCGCGGATAAAGATGGTCGATATAGGTATCGACATGCTTGGACACCGCGGCGTTGCTGATTTCGATATTCTCAAAATCAACCACACACATTTTTTTCATCAAGGCGCGGATGCGGTCGACGCGGCCGACCAGGATCGGCTTGCCGAAGCCATTGTCGCGCCATTGCACGGCGGCGCGGATGATTTTTTCTTCCTCGCCCTCGGCAAAAATCATGCGCTGCGGATTGGCCTGCACTTTTTCATAAATATGCTGCATGGAGTTAGCTGTCGGGTCGCGCCGCGCCGCCAGCACTTTGCGGTAGGCGTCGATGTCGGTGATGGGCTTACGCGCCACGCCCGTTTCCATGGCAGCCTTGGCCACCGCGATCGGAATGGTGGTCATGAGCCGCGGATCGAACGGCGCGGGAATGATATAATCCGGGCCGAATTCCATCTGGCGGCCGCCGTAAGCGGCGCTGACTTCTTCCGGCACTTCTTCACGCGCGAGCGCCGCGATGGCTTCGGCGGCGGCGACTTTCATCTCCTCGTTGATCGAGCTGGCGCGCACATCGAGCGCACCGCGGAAAATATACGGGAAACCCATCACGTTATTCACCTGATTGGCGTAATCCGAGCGGCCGGTGGCGATGATGGCGTCCTTGCGCACGGAACGCACGTCTTCGGGCGTGATTTCCGGATCGGGATTGGCCATGGCGAAAATGATCGGGTTTTTGGCCATGCGCGACACCATTTCCTTGGTGACGGCGCCCTTGGCGGCCAGCCCCATGAACATGTCCGCGCCATCAAGCGCTTCGGCAAGCGTGCGTTTTTTGGTCTTGACCGCGTGGGCGGATTTCCACTGGTTCATGCCCTTGGTGCGGCCCTCATAAATCACACCGGTTTTATCGACGAGCAATGCATTTTCATGCTTGATACCCATGCGTTTGATAAGCTCAAGGCAAGCGATGCCCGCCGAGCCCGCGCCCAGCACCACCACTTTAATGTCCTTGAATTTGCGGCCCGTTAAATGCGCGGCGTTGATGAGCCCCGCGGCGACGATGATGGCGGTGCCGTGCTGGTCGTCATGGAATACCGGTATATCCATGGCTTCGCGCAGGCGCTGCTCGATGATGAAGCATTCGGGTGCTGCGATATCTTCCAGATTGATGCCGCCCCAGCTCGGGCCCAGCAGCTTCACGCAGTTGACGAATTCATCGACGTCGCGCGTGTCGACTTCGATGTCGATGCAATCGATATCGGCGAAGCGCTTGAACAAAATCGCCTTGCCTTCCATCACCGGCTTGCTCGCCAGCGCGCCGAGATTGCCAAGGCCGAGCACTGCCGTGCCGTTGGAAATCACCGCTACGAAATTGCCCTTGGCGGTATATTCATATGCCTTGCTCGGGTCTTTCTGAATGGCCAGACACGGAATCGCCACGCCTGGCGAATAACCCAGCGACAGATCGCGCTGCGTCATGAGCGGCTTGGTCGGCAGGATGGAAATTTTCCCCGGCTTGCCCTCCGAATGATAATCCAATGCTTCCTGATCGGTGATCGGCTCTTTTTCTTTGGTCATGTTCTGTCCTGTGGTTTCTAGGTTTCTTGGTCTCTGTGTCTCTTGGTCGTTTGCTTAACCCAGCAACCCAGAAACCAAGCAACTTAGAGACCCTCTTTTTTGCCGCGATGCAGCACAAATTACGATTGTTTTGATGAGCCTCGTCAATCGCATACGGACGGGCTTAAGGCAAGGAAAATTTGCGGGTATCACATTGCAGGAAAACTTAATGGCGCGTGACAACTTGCGGCTGCGAACGGCTAAGCACTTCCTGCCACTGCTTGCCATCGGCGCGCTGGTTTTGAGCATACACAATATTTTGTTCAAGTGCCCTGCACTTAGCATGCTGCAATTCGGTTTGCTGAGCCAGATGTTCGTCTTGAATGACTTTTAATTCAGTGCCTTCACGCTGAGACATATAAGTAAATGCAAGACCGACGGCAATCAGGCCGCCAATAGCGGCCAAAGGTAACGCATTAGTGACAATAAACGCGGATGCTGTTGCATTCGCCGCCGCTTGCGGACCAAGAGCGGTAGCAATGCCACCATGTTTTGCGGCAAGACCAATCAATCCTTGCGAAACAACCATCAATGCGCCAAAAAACGATGCGCCGCCCAGCGCGCCATAGGCCGCCTGCATAAAAGAATGCCACAGATTCTTATCGCGAAATTTCTTTTCTATCGGATCGTTTTTGTCTGGTAGAATGGCTGGGATATCGGCCATATCAATACTCACGTCTTTGAATGAGAATAGGGAGGGAGTCGAAAACTTTCTTTTTTAGGAGGATACTTTGCCAAATACACAAAGGATTCGGGTAATTCTGGTCTTTCCTCATCTTTTTGCTTAGGGGCAATGCCTGTCTTACAAAGTCCTGCAATAATCGGGTCTTTTGCATAGTCCGCTGCTACGCAGTCCAAATCGTCTTTTGCGGCAATATCCGCTGCGCCGCCATTGCGTAGGTGGTTTTCTATAGCTTCTGCAGTCGCGCCATCCTTGACCTTTTTAATCAACACATTCTCACTCATACGTGCCTCATTTTGAATTCTCTCTGCGCTTTGATGGCTTAGCTCTTACCAGTTTATCCCCCACCCTTTAATAGTAAATTAACGATTTATGAATTTTTTGTGACAGGTTAAAACATCTCCCTCCCGGCTGTGTAGATTGGTGCTAGGATTATGCGTCATCCCGGCATAGGCCGGGGACCCATGCCTATCCGTTCGCGCATGTGGCAAGACATAGATACCGGCCGGAGTTTATCCCCGCGAAGGCGGGGACCGATATGACAACCCGCTGGTTTTTATCCCAACCCGCTGAAAATTAACCATTCCAGCAAAAATAGCCGCCCCAAAAGCTCCTTTAAACGCCCTGAAACGCCCCGAAAGGTACCGTAAATTGCCCCGAATCGCCCCGTATTTTCCAAAACGGAGCAAATGGCGGCATTCCCGCCTTGAGTCCATTAACCAAGCTGCTATAGCTTAAATTATGTCCACATTAACCGCAGAACTCCCGGAAGAAATCACCGCGCCGCTGGCCGACGCCACCCCCGCCATGCAGCAATATTGGGGCCTCAAAAACGCGCACAAAGATTACGTGCTGTTTTACCGCATGGGCGATTTTTATGAGCTGTTTTTCGACGACGCCATTCTCGCCGCGCAAATCCTTGATATTGCACTGACAAAACGCGGCAAGCATGCGGGCGCCGATATTCCCATGTGCGGCGTGCCGGTGCATAGTCATGAGGCATATCTGGAAAAGCTTATTTCATCGGGGCTTAAGGTAGCCATTTGCGAGCAGATGGAAGATCCGGCGGAGGCCAAAAAACGCGGCTATAAAGCCATTGTGCAGCGCGACGTGGTGCGCATCGTCACGCCCGGCACCATCACCGAAGAAACCCTGCTCGATGCCCGCCAATCCAATTATTTAGCGGCCCTCACTGAAATTGCTGGCGAACTGGCGCTCTCCTGGCTGGACATTTCCACCGGCGAATTCCACGTCGCCACGCCATCGCCCGCCACGCTGCCGGCCGAGCTCAGCCGCGTGAATCCGCGCGAATTACTGGTGTCGGAAGCCCTGGCGCAACTGCCAAGCCTCGAAGACTGGAAACCCAAACTAACCCTCCAGCCTGCAAGCATTTTTGACTCCCGCCGCGCCGAGCGCTGCCTCAAAGAAACCTATGCCGTAACGTCACTCGATATATTCGGCCATTTTTCACCCGCCATGTTATCCGCCTGCGGCGCGTTGCTCGATTATGTAAAGCTCACGCAAAAAACCGCGACTTTCCGCATGGACGCGCCGCGCCTGCAGCGCACGGGCGAGCATATGCTGATCGACGCCGCCAGCCAGCGCAATCTGGAGCTGATGATCACCTTATCGAGCGAAAAGCGCGGCAGTTTGTTTTCGGTGATTGACGAAACGATAACCTCCGCCGGCGCACGTCTGCTTGCCAACTGGCTGGTGTCTCCCTCCACCGATGCGGCGCTCATACATGCGCGTCATGACAATGTGGAATGCCTGCTGAATGCTGGCGATTTGCGCGCGCATATTCGCAGCTATCTCCAGGAATGCGCCGATATTGAGCGCGCGATTTCACGCCTCAGCCTTGCCCGCGGCGGCCCGCGCGATATGCTGGCGCTCGGCGCGGCGGGAGTCAAAAATGCTTGCAGGCTGCGCATCAGCTGCGTATGCA
>Ga0206847_10078_pt2 | contig 18545 bp, 15 predicted proteins | sample Alteio_BWOrgCont_17_FD_152880 | JGI IMG/M metagenome (GOLD analysis project Ga0206847, IMG submission 152880) | Enriched cells from forest soil in Barre Woods Harvard Forest LTER site, Petersham, Massachusetts, United States -... | ecosystem: Environmental > Terrestrial > Soil > Temperate forest >... | reverse complement strand
TGAACCTGTCCCTCACACCCACGCTCCACTCCGCCGAAATCGAGTTAACCCTGCAAACCCGCGACCCGGTCACCGGCCAAATCATCCTCAAAAAGGAAATGGTTGATCCCACCCACGTCGGCGTCATCGCCGTGGATGTCTGGAACTTTCACTGGTGCAAGACCGCGACCATGCGCGTCGATGCCATCGTGCCGCGGATGAACCAGGCGCTTGAGGCCGCCCGTGCCCTCGGCATGACCGTCATGCTCTGTCCCTCCGACGTGGTGGACAACTACGTCGGCTACCCCCAGCGCGAGAAAGTATTCGCCCTGTCGCTGGTTCCGGTGCCCAAAGTGATGGAGGTCATTTGCCCGCCCGCGCCCGACGCCGGCGGCTGCGCCTGCGGCCGCGAACGTTGTGCCGAGAACTACGGCTGGGACGGCATGCACCCGGCCCTGAAAATTGGCGATGACGATTGGATGCCCGATACCCAGGCGGAGGTGTACGCCGTCTGCCGGAAACGCGGCCTGACCCACCTCGTCTACGTCGGATTTCACACCCAGGTTTGCCTGCTCGGAAAACCCATGGGCTTGCGCGCCATGAAATCCGCCGGCCTGCATTGCGTCCTCGCGCGCGATATGACCGACGCGCACCCCGGCTACGATCCCGCGCGAAACTTCACCCCCGACCTCAACACCGAACAAGTCGTGGAACATTTCGAAAAATACCTGGCCCCCACGATCAGCTTCCAAGCCGAACTGGCAAAGCTCGGCAAATGGGATCCAAACTGGATCGTCGATCCCGTTCGCCTCGCCCCCTGGGGAACTCCAATGCGCCCGCACCTGTTCGAGCAACCCATCATTGTAACCCTCACCGCGCCTTTGGAACCGGGCGCGGAAATCCGCTACACCCTGGACGGCTCCGCGCCATCGCCCACTTCGACGCTTTATAAAAATCCCCTCGTCGTCGCCGACACCACCCACCTGCGCGTCTCCGCCTTTCGCGAAGGCCGCGCCGTCTGCCTGGAGTCCGAGGGTTCGTTCGCGCGAATGGGACCGCTGCCCCCCGCGCCGGACATCGCCATCGGCGCCTTGACCCCCATCCGCAACGTCGGCTTCGGCCACACCTACGGCGGGCAAGTGCGTTATTCCGGCAATACCAAGCCACCGCAAGTGGACAAATCCAATCTCGGCCAGGACCTAAAAATTAACCGCACCACCTACGCCCAGGGCATGGGCGTCCACGCCCCCTGCGAACTCATGTATGAAATCAAGCCCGAGTACCAACGCTTCGTCGCCCTAGCCGGTGCGGACGAAAACCTCGTCAGCCTCAGTAACGGTTCCAACCTCGCCAAATACCCCAGCGTGGTCTTCAAAGTTTTCATCGACGGCAAAGAAGCCGCCGCGAGCCCGGTCATGCGCGTGCAGTCGCCCGCCTGGCGGTTCGACATCCAGATTCCCGGGAACGCCCAAAAGATCGCCCTTGTGACGATGGACGCCGGAGACGGTTCCCGCCAGGATTTCGCGGACTGGGCCAACGCGGGTTTTATCGTCCGGCGATAGAACCGCCCTCCGCGTTCTCACAACCGACCCATACACGACGACATAAGTATTTGCAGTGTCTGGCGTAGCGCGGGCGTCCTCGCCGGCGGGTTCCCGCACCGTCCCGGTGCGCGGACGCGTCGTCCGTCCAGACAAGCGGTGGTTTATGGAAAGGGAACACCTCCAAAATCGGACGCGAATCGGGACCATGAACCAATGGAATTTTGACCGCGGATTTCACGGATAAAAAAACTGGATCGGACCCGGAAAAACCCCTTCCGATATCCGTGCCCAACCGCGTCATCCGTGGTTAAACCTAAATCCGGCAGTTGGAGTTCAGGAAAGAAGGGGAAGCCACAGATGAACGCAGATTTTTCTGAAAAAAGTCATTCACCTTTTGGGTGACTCCGGTTTTGATCCCAACCCCTTCTGATCTGCGTCTATATGCGTTCATCTGCGGCTTCAACTGCTTTTTCAAGGTTAAATCTTCCCTCTTCATCAGCAACCGGCCTAACCAGCGTGCAGGTCGGAGCGAAGGGCGATTCTCGCCGCCGAAGCCACGGCGAAATGACCGTCACTGGCGAGTTCGTCGAGAATGTCCTTCGCGGCGGGAAAGGGCGAGGTCGCCACCGCCTCGGCCGCCTTCGTCCGAACGCGGAAATCGGCATCGCGAGCCGCTTTTCTCAAACCCTCCAGGGACTCCGGAGTGCCGATCCGCCCCAACGTTTCCACCACCATTCCCCGCTCATAAACATCCTCGTCGTCGAGCATCTGAACCAGCAGCGGGACTGCGGCGGGATGGCCCAGATCGGCGTAATGTCCCGAGGCAATCTTGAGCCGGAACAAATCACTTTCGTTCTCCGGTTGCCAGCCGCATTGACGCAAAACCCGGGCCAGCATTCGGCGCACCTCCTGTTTGGGATCCAGCAACGCCTCGCTGATGGGTTTCGCCGCGGTCGGACTGACGCCGCATAACAATTTTTCGGCCTGCCGCTTCTCGTCGCCGTCCCCGTTGCGGAAAAGTTCCACCGCCGGATCGACCACCGCCGCTCCCAGCGCCACCGCTCCTTCGAAGTCCCCCCGGGCTAGTAACTCTTTCGCCCGCTTTCGGGCTTTCGCCAGTGGCCAGAGGAGAACCGCGAGCGCCTCCCAAATAATCTCCCGAATGTGCGCGTCCGGCTCCGTCTGAAGTTGCCGTCGTAAGGCCTCACTCGATTCCGGATCCCGTAGCTTCAGCAAGGCCATCGCCACGGTCTGGCGCGTGAACGGGGACGGGGACGAAAGGTGGGGAATCAATCGCGGCGTGCAATTCCGCCCCTGCAACGCCAACGACGCGGCGATCTCGCGCCGGACCGCCGAATCCGGATCGTCCAGCGCGAATTCAAGCATATCAACGCACCGCTCATGCCGAATGAGCCCGAGGGCGTAGGCGGCCGCGAGCCGGGTATCAAAGGAGGACCTTTTCAGCAACTCACCAATCCAGGCGATGGATTTCGGCCCCAGCTTGACCACCGTTTCCGCCGCATGGATTTTCAGCCTTTCATCCGGATGCTTCAGCAGCGCCACGACGGACTTGATCGCCCGTTCGTCCCCCAGTTTGCCCAAGGCATCCATGGCGGCGCGCTGAACCACCGCGTTCTCCTCCTCGAGCAATGGCAGCAATGCCATCGTCGCCTCCGGATCATTAAGCTCCCCCAGCGCCCACGCCGCCGCGCTCCGCACCGCCGGATGATGCACGCCGTCGATCGCGAGGAGCAATACCGGCAGATTCTTCGGGTCCCGGCTATACCCCATCCCCTCAACCGCCCGGATCCGCGCTTCGACGCTCCCCAGCTTGAACGAAACCAACGCCGCGTGTCGGCGCGCGGCGGCCCTCGACTCCCGCCAACGTTCATTCAGGCTCATTTCAGCAAATTATGCCCGCAAGCAACACCCGCGCAAGCGATTCTCCCGCGATGCAATCTCGCTCCTTTGGACCGAAGCGCAGACTTCCAGTCTGCTGTGTCGCGGGTTTCCAACCCGCCTGCCGCCAATCGCCCAGCCGCCCCTGATTGGAAACCACGCGACAGCAATCACCGCCTCAAAAGGCCTGAAAGGCTGGCATAACCGGCAAAAGCCCGGGGCAAAGCGCAGCGTCGCCCCGGGAGACGAGCACCCCCGCTTATATTCCTCAACCCTGAAAGCGGTTGCGCCCTTCCCGCCTCGCCCACTCTTAATCACAAACCGCGACCGGTCCCACAGTGACGCGGACCGGGATGACACCGACCTCAATTTTTCTGACTCCATTTTTCTGACAACTTCCGATTCGGTCGTTTTGAGGCAGAAACATGCGGAGGAGTTTATGGAAGGAGGCGGAACGGCCAAGGGCAGCAATCCAGTTGAAGGAAGAGGACGGCCTCAGCAATCAACCATCAGAGTATCCCAAGAACATTTCAACGCTTTCCGGAGCCGCATAGCCGTGGTGACCAGTACGTTCAATTCCCCGGCTTCAATGCTCTGCAAAGTGCGGATGTTCAAATCCGACATTTCCGCGAGCCGTTCTTGGGTCAGCCCGGCAGCCACCCGTTCGCGGCGCACATTGGCGCCGAAAACCTTCAAATTGGCCGTGATCTGTCGCCTAATCGGCACGGTGCATTGCACCGTCTTTTGTCCTTGACGTGAACGGGGCAATGCCCCGTAAACTCCAAGATATCAAAAGTATTGGGACGGCTTCGACCGGTCGGGAATATTCTCGAACCTCGCTGCCGCCATCACCATGAGGAACGACAAATTAAAATAATCATAATTCGAGACAACTTCCTACTCCAATCTCTGCCCGCACGGGCGAAGTCACTCAAATCGCAAAGATAATACCTTATGAAAAATGACCCTTGGAACCCGCTGCTTCCTTCGGAGAAGTATGTGACCCTGATCAACAACCTTGATGTTCCGGCAAAGTTCAAACAAATTCTAAAGAGCGTACTCGCTTTGACGTACAAAGTCAAAGGCCGCGTGGTTGAGATTGGCAAAAAAATAATCGAACTCATAATATGGGCGATCGAGAAGCATCCGGATGCCGCGTTGAAGGCGTTGGTCGGAACGATTCTTTTCTTCCTCGCTGCGCACATACCCATATTGGGCCATCTTCTCGCCCCCGTTATAGCGGGGCTTACGGTCTTTGTTGTAGCGAGCGATGTTCTGCTTAGCGAGGCTTTCAGAAAGCATGTCGAAAAACTTTTCGGCTCCCTCACATAATCGATTAACATGTCGGCAAATATTGAGGACGAAAGCAACGCGCCGGGAAATACTCCCAGCATGGAAGATGAGATCAAGGAAATAGGCAACATTCCAAAGTTAGTCTGGAGTGACAAAGCCTTCTTGCTTGCTGTTTTGCAAGAAGACGTTCCTCCTAGTATATGGAAATCGCTTTTCGGCGGAACGAAAATCCCAGATTCCGTGAATGGCCCATTCAACGACATTCCACGAGGACTTTTGGACATCTGGAGCAAGTTGCTTGCAGCCCTGAACGAAAGCGCGCCGCTCAACACGAAATGCCGTAAACAGATCGTGAAGGCATTGCATGTTCGTTGGGCTTTCACAGAAAAGGCTGTTGAGCAAAGGCTGCGGGGTGCGCAGAACCCGGAACCCAAGGACCCAAAGGAATACACCGGCACCCTCGTGACAACGTTGGGCGCAATCATAAAATGGGCAAAGGCCAATTGTGGCCGTTTGGGCAAATCAGAGGAATTCCTGCGTGACCGCGCCGTGGAGTTTCTAAATGCCGCATCATATGCCATTTCGGAGTCTTCACCAAAAATTGGTGCGGAATATGAAAGGCGCTGCCATGCCCTGCGGACTCTGGTCAAATGTGCCCCTTGCAAATTCGACGCAGCACAGGTTTACACGATTCGTCGAAGATTAAAGGGACTAACGATAGTCGATCTTTCACATAACGTTGGAAGAGCAAGTGCTCTTAGTCCACTCGGGGAACTGAGGCATCTCGCCGACTGGAATCTGGAAAAATTGGCTGCGGAAAAGGGCGAAACGGGTGAAGCCGAAATTAAGTATTTGATTAGCCCAAAGGTGCTCTCAACGTTACGTCTCACCGAAAAAGTTGTGGATGGGGATTTTTTGACCCTCGACCGGGAAAAGGGCGCGACTTGCGAATGGTCCATTTTGAAGCATCGAACCATGAAGCCTGCACGATATGCGATCCTATCAGATTACGCCGACTGCTTTTTATCATTCAAGGAACAAGCTCCATTCATCGATCTTTTGAACAGTGAAGACGAAATGTGGGTTTGGGAAATAGAAGCGTCAAAAACTAAATAGGCGTCCACCATAAGCGACGCGTTAGAAATGGCATAAATGGCAAAGACTCAACGTGGCGGGTCCCGCCACGAACTCATACAGACGGAGACCCTCAAATGCGGCAACCCGACCGGGCATCCCGATCGAGGGAAAAACCTCCGAGGACGAGGATTGGCAATAGCACGGCATCGATCATGCTCTCAGCTAAACAGCCGATTTAATGGCCCGGCTTTGCTGCTGTTGCGGAAAGTCTTTTGAAACCAACCTTTCCCTCATGCCCGTGCTGCAAAGCATCAAAGACAAACTCCTCCAAGCCGTACTGCGCAGTTTTTTTAATTTTCAATTCAAACACTACGGACGCATGACCAACCTGACAATAGATTCCAAAAACAGGACCTTTCAAATCGAACTGGATTTGAAAGGTGAAACATCCCCAATCAAAATAAGTATCAACCAATACGAGTTCGCGGAGGAGGGCGGCGAGACTTTTATATGTCTTGGAAAAATTGAGGCTTCTCGCGAATGGGTCACTGTTCTAGCCAACGAGTTGCTGGACCCAGCCACACGAATTCCTTTGCAAGGCCCCCTCAAGATTCTTAAGATTCTGCTATAGTCGAAATACCATGTCGAAGCAGTGCCGGACCAATCCCTCTTAGTTCTCACTGGTCAGTGCCAAAGGAATAGAGATTCGTCGCGGTACGGAGAAGGATAGTTTGATCGTAGAGTGCGGGGGTGGCCAGGATTTCCTCGCCGAGTTTGTTTTGGGCGAGGATGACGGGCTTGTCGGTGGTGGCGTTGATTACCGTGACGGCTCCGTAATGGGACGAGAAGTAGATGCGTCCAGCGGCGGCGACGGCGGAAGCCCAGTAGTCGCCGGGCGCGTTGATGGGTTCGTCCTGATAGATGGGGTGGCCGTTCTTGACGGCGTAAGCGGAGAGCAGGCCGCCCTCCTTGATGGTGAAGAGGCGGCCCTGATAATAGAGCGGCGAGGAGGCGTACGGCGGGCTATTGGTGCTTTTCCAGGCAAGCTGGGTCTCGGCGAGATCGCCGCTGCCGCCGGGACGAATGGCGAGAACCGCGCTTTCCGCTTTGGGAGGTTTTGGCTTGGTGGATTGGTTGGAATAGGGGACCAAAGGCACCGAGACGCTGCCGTCCCCGCCGCCTCCCTCGCCGACCCCGTAGCTTGAGCTGGCGGAAAAGAGCAGGTTTTCACCGGCGGCGGGCGAACTGGTGGCGAAGCGCGCGGCACCGGAATAACCCCAATTTTCCCGGCCCGTGAGCGGATCGTACGAGGTCAGCCGGAAGGACCCGGGCACGATCAATTCCTCCGCTTTGCCGTGGACCCAGTGAAAGGGCGTGGCACGGCTGCGCAGGAATTGCGGGCGCTCCGCGCGCCAGAGCGTGCGCCCGGTTTTCGCGTCGTGGGCCTCGATAAATGAGCCGGCCTCCCGGTCGCACACAATGATGAGTTTGTCATGGATCAGGATCGGAGACGTGTTGGCCTCGAGGTCGGGTTTCGCGAGCGGTTGACGCCATTGTTCCACGCCCTCGAGGTCGTAGGCGACCAGGCCGAATGAGCCAAAGAATGCGTAAACAAATTTTCCGTCGGTAACCGGGGTCGAGGTGGCCTGGAGATTCTTGGTCGGATCAGGCTTGTCCGCGGAGACTGGTTTTCGCCAAAGAACGCGGCCGTCTTTTCGGTCAAGGCCCAGGGTTTCGAGCTTGCCCTCAGTCGCCGCGGTCAAAAAAATTCGCCGACCCGTGACGATTGGCGAGGAATAACCCTCGGGAATCGTGACTTTCCAAACCAAATTGCTGGTCGGGCCGAAGCCGACCGGAGGTGTGGCCGTTTCGGAAACAGCCCGCCCGCCCGGCCCCCGGAATTGCGGCCAATCCTCGGCGGGCGTGGTGGGGGTGAACAAGGAGATTGCTATCGCAAGAAGGACGGAAAGTCGCACGGTAGTGTTGGATTGTTATTAGTGGGCATACGCCAGGCCTGCTTCTTACACGCATTTTCGATTCCCAAGGGATTGTCTCGTCGATCCCAAGGTCAATCGTCGCGCCGCGACGAAGACGCCTCGTTTATGCTTTTCCGTGGGTTGAAACCCACGGCTACCGTCATCGCCTCGCTCCGCGAGATCCATGTCGCGGAGCGACTTTATGATGGTAGGCGTGGGTTTCAACCCACGCACGGCTAGGGAATCCGGCGCGTCGCAGAGCGACGCTTGAGCTAACGCCACCCGAAAGAATCCACCGCTCCCGACCCTTGGATCGTATCTCATAGGAAATGGTATTGGAAGGCATTAAATTTAATCCCGCTCGCTTTCGGCCAAAATCCTTTTGTAGGCGGTGCGGGCGTGGTCATACGCCTTGCGGGCGTCGTCCAGCTCCGAGGCTTTGATTAGTTTCTCCTTTTGCGACCAGCATTGCTCGACACCCTTCAAACACCATTCCGCGCTGCGCTTTGAGGCGCGAATCGGCTTGCCGTCCACGAGCACAAAGATCGGGTTCGTATGCGATGACGGCAGAATGCGCAACGCCACCCAACTGCTGCGGTCGATCTTCACGTCGAAACTCACCTCCCGCAATTTGCCATCGGCCAGGAGGCTCTTTTTTTCGACCGGGTAACCGTTAACGATCACCTCCACCGGCACTTCGCGCGTGTCGCCAATGCGCGCGCGTTCGATGTCCCAATACGGCTGTTTCGCATAGTCACGCTTTTGCAGGGCCGGGTTCGGCTGGTCATTCAATCGCGCGGCGATTCGGGCCGTCACCGTGACCGAAGCCGGTTTCGACAGTTTTAACTCGCTCCCGTCCTCGCCCACGGCGATGTCGTTTACTTTGAAATCCATTAAGTGACTTTTACCGTCGCCGACGTAATTGCGTCCCTGCCGGATGCCCTCGCACCAGGCGTCGTAATCCAGCTTGCCGTCGAGTTTCACATACGAGCGGCCCAAACCGACCTTGTCATCGTAGATGCACGGAAAATCGGTCTCGCCGCTGGCGCGGGTGCGGTAACCGACGTTCAAGGTTTGATACCACATGTTCAATTCCCAAACGGACGGCGTGTCCACCAGCGAGAAAAAATCCACCGCCGGCAATGGCTTCCCGTCCGGCCCGGGCAGTTCGTGCGTCACATCCACGATGTATTCATTCGCGCCGATGCCGTTGTACGGTGGCACAATGTAATTGGGCAGTTCGCTGGTTGGCACTTCGAGGCCCCAGCCGGAATGCGCGGGGCCGCAAACCGAGCCCTGCTTCTTGGCCCAGCGTAGCGTGTTCAAGCCGAGTGTCGGCCAGTGGTCCTTGGAATCGCCGCCCGGATAAATTTCCTCCTTGAGCCGCAATAATACGAGATGACCGGACTGATGCGAGCCGAAGCCGGATACCTCGATGTCGTACCGCAGCAGATAGGGATATTGGGAAACCTTGTCCACCGCGCCGCAGAAAAATTGTTTTTGGTAATCGAAGCACGGCCCCCACGTCAGGTTGGCGCCGATCTTCACATCCTCACCCATGCAGTGGCGGATCATGTCCGACGCCAGCACACCCTCGGTCGGCTTCACGTAATGGGCGCACCCGGCGGCGTGAATGTGATGATCGCCCGACCACCAGCCGAATCGCGATGGATCAATCCAGCGCTCCACTTTGAATTCGGCCTGCGTCGAGTTCGACGTGACAACCAAAGCGCGCAGGTGCGTTATCGACTCCGGCCCGCGCGAAAATTCCACCGTGTAACCGCCATCCGGCAATTTCAACGTTTCACCGTCGCCGCGATAAATCTGCGCCTGGAACGGAAAATCAGGCGCGAGCCGTTTGGCCGGCGAGGGATACACGCGATGTTGCATGTCGCGAATCTCGAACGACGCCGTGGTGGGCCGGTCATTTTCGTCCCACACCTGGAGCGTAATCGTCCGCGCGGGCAGGCAAGTGAACAGTGTATTGAGTTCGCTGCGAAAACCAACATCCTGCGTGCCCTGGCCAACATCGAAGGAAAACTTCGCCTCACGCCGCCCGGCATCGCGGCTGTAAAGCTGGACAATGCGGTATTCCAGCCGCAAACCGCTGAGGGTTTTTGAAAGCGGCGCCTGATTGCCGGGCAACAGATCGAGCCAAGCTTGCGCGTTGTCCGCCAGCGGAGGTTCCCCACCTTTCTTCCGGTAATATTGGTCGGAGGGCGAATTCCTGGGCCCGCCGCCGTCCTCCGAGTAAACCGAAACGGCATTGGGACTGATGACCCGCAGTTCCGCCGTCGTGCCGGAGTCATTGACCACTTTCACAAGAAATTGCCGCCAGCCCTGTTCCACCAATTCCGGTTTCGCCGGCCCGGCTGCCACCTTCACCCGCATTTCCGGATTGATCGTAACGCCAAAAAGACAATGCCGGTCCAAAATCGTCTGCACCGTTTCCGCCGCGCGTTTGGTATCCGCGTCCTTCATGGCCGCCTCGATTGCCTCCTTTTCACCCGCAATGAAAGGCGAGCCAAGATAATCCGCCGCCTCGATCAACCGGCCCACCTGCGCCGCAAACGGCTGCCATTCCACGTCCTTTTCAATGGGCAAGTCCGCCGCAGGCAAAGCGCGCGACGCGAGGATAAAAAGAACGAAGCCACCCAACCATCCCCCACCAAACAGATTTCGGCGCGTTTGCATAATTTTTCAAATCCGGGGTTTGCTGTCATGGTCCTAACACGCCCAAAGGCCCGGTGCAATAACTGGTTACAGTGCGGCGTGAAATCCGTTAATAGCACGCGGGGGGCATCTCGATATTTGCGGACACGCTCGAAAATTCTGGATTGGTAGGGCTGGTCGCGCCGCGACGGCCCCGCCCGCGTACCAGCGGGCGGAATCGTTCGGAACCCAACGCGTAAACCACGCCCATGTTGCGCACGGACTTCGCGCCGGCACGTCAACTGCGTCACCTCCGCGTTTTTCCACCTGTCTCGAATATTAAGATCGATTGCAAAAAACCAAGATGCGCCCATATGCGGTATGAGAACCAATAGCGAATTGACAATGGCGTCCCAAAACCCGCTGGTATATAAATCCCGCGATGAATGCGCTGTCGCGCATTTGGCACTCGCCACACCGCCCCAACTGCTGGAAAAATATAATGAAACCGAGACATGATGATGGTTTGGAATGGCTGCGGTAAATCCGCCGCAACATGGCAAAGGCCCGATTTTGATTGAATACCCCACGCTAATGGGCGGCCTCGTGAGGCAATAATATGCGCACCATGGCCATTGGAGACATCCACGGGAGTAATACGGCGTTAGTGACCCTGCTCGACAGCGTGCAGCCCGCGCCCGGGGATCAGCTTGTTTTTCTCGGGGATTATATCGATCGTGGTCCGGGGTCGCGACCGGTAATCGAAACCCTTCTCGAGCTTCGCAAAATGTGTTCACCGGTTTTCATCCGTGGAAATCACGAAGCGATGATTCTGGAAGCCCGTCTAGATTTCACGCAGTCAAGTCTCTGGCAAAGTTATGGCGGCCGGGAAACCCTGCTTTCCTACGGAGCGAATTACCGCGACGACTGGGCTTCGCTTATACCGGATTCGCATTGGGAGTTTTTTGATCGAACCATCCGATTTCTGGAAACGGACACGCATATTTTTGTCCACGCGTGTTTGGAAGCGGAACTCGACATGAACGATCAGCCGGATTGGATATTACTTTGGGAATACTTTGAGCGGCTGAATCCGCACAAATCCGGAAAGCGTGTCATCTGCGGTCATACGCCCCAACTCCGTGGCAAGATAAACGACGTGGGTTTTGCCGTGTGCATTGACACGGCCCCGGCGACCGGTGGTTGGCTAACCTGTCTGGACGTCAATTCCCGAAAATACTGGCAGGCGAATGAGCAAGGGAATACACGCGGCGGGGCGTTGGGATAAAGCAAAGGGAACCCACGTTTGATAAAGAACTGCGGGAAAAAGATAATGAAAACGAAACAGGATGACGGTTTGGAATGGCTGCGGGAGATTCGCCGCAGGATGGCAAGTCAGAAGGGCGTCAAACTTTATCGGCGTGAAGATCACCTCGCGGCGGTGAAATGAAACTGGTTCGCCTCAATCGCTCTCCGCGCGGCAGTCTCTATTCAAGCACACCATTAACCATTCCGCCCGGTCTCCGGATTCCGCGATCCATCTCCTCACTCGGCCGGCGGTGAATTCACGCAACACCGCTTCAACTTCCGGGTTAATTAATTCATCCTTGGTTGCTCCGCCGAAACGGGGCGCCGCCAGCCACACCGCAACCACGGCTTTCAGTCCCACCCGCAAATCGTTCGGCTGCAATAATTGTTCTTGTCCGGCCAATTCGGCGAACGCATCCGCCATTCCTTGCAGGAAACCCTGAACGTGCGTTCCTTCACGCCGCGTCAGGATGCTGTTCACAAAACCCAGCACGGAGGAATTCTTGGAGTCCATAAACTGAAACCCCAGGACAATTTTGATCCCATCCACCTCGCCTTGAAACGCGGCCACTCCGGGATGCGGTCGTAATAAGTCCGGACCGGCCACGGCCAGAAAATCAGCAATACCACCGGGGTAATGAAAGCGGGAAACGAGCGGGCGGGTGGCCGAATTGGGTCTTTCGTCCAAAAGCCAGAATTCCAACCCGGGATGAAGAACCGCCAGATGCTCGAGACGGACCGCGAGTGTGTTCCGATCAAATGTCGTGACACTAAAAATCGTGGGATCGGGTTTGAATCTGACCGTCGTGCCGCGCGCCCCGGCTAAGTCACGAACTTTCATGAGGGGTTCGTTGACCCGGCCACGCGCAAACGTGATTTGATATTCCGCGCCCTCCCAAACGGTGGTAACTTTCATCCATTCCGAGAGCGCGTTGACACACTTGGCTCCCACACCGTGCAAGCCCGCCCCGTAAGGTGAATAATCTGTCCGGTTGCGGTTTACATAAGACGAGGTGAGGGCTGACTGAACAAAAGGGATTTTGTGAATCGGATCCTCCACGATTGAAATTCCGCCGCCCTCATCCTTGACCGACAAAGATCCGTCCTCGTGGATTGTCACTGTAATGCGTGAGCCCCTCCCGGTCACGTATTCCACCAGCGAATTTGCAATCAACTCGAAAACGCAATAGTCAAGTCCGCGCGCGTCCGGATCGCCGATATACATCCCTGGCCTTCGCCGCACGGCGTCCATTTCATTTAGTGGCGGTGATTGTCGCATAAGCTTGGATCAAGGACGCTCCGCTACGCACCGATTATACCGATGTCACACCCGTCATCCAAGCCGAATCGGCTCGGGTCCAAGCGAAACCGTCACATCTGAATTCCTGTTCGCTGGAAACCAAGAGATTCGAGGGGACTTTAGAGATCTTCCTCCGCCTCCGTTGTCCTATTGTGGCGCGATTAACCGCCTGCCTCTCAATCCAGCGCCTTCAGGAAGTTCCGTCTTCAGCCGCAGGAAGAAATTGAGACAGGATTTACAGGGTGACTTTCCGATGGCATGGTTAATCTCATCTGGTAGTGCCAACCCGCAAACGTCTTCTCCCATCCTGTCAATCCTGTTCATCCTGTCTCTATTCGGCGTTTTAACCGCATGGTTGCGGTTCCAGGCGGCGCGGGCAAACCTGGCGTCCTGGGAAATATCTCAACCCGCCCGGCCACGCCATCGCCCCACCGGCTGAAGCCGGAACTCCATACCCGGAGGCGCGTTCCCGGGGGTCGTTTACCGCGGTTCGGGCACGATATTTAGCTGGCCCAACTGGTCCAGCCGCTGGATTTCCGCCGTGTAACCCTTGCGGAAATTCGGATATTTAAATTGATAGCCCAGCTCCATCTTTAATTTGCGGTTTTGGATTTTTTTATTGGTCACGCCCCGTTTGCGTTCGGCCATTTCCGCCTCCGACGCGACCGGGGGCATCCATTTGCCCAGGGTTTCGGAGAGCCAGCGGAGAAAATGTATCTGCGCCACCGGCTCGTCATCCACGGCATTATAAATCTCGCCGGGGCGGCCGTTGCGCAGCGCGGCGGCGGTTACGCCCACCAGATCGTCGCGGTGGATCATATTAATATACCGCTCGCCCTTGCCGTCGATGCGCGCCTCGTTCCGCAAATATTTGAGGAACAAATGTCCGCGCTCCGGTCCGTAAATGCCCGCCGCGCGCAAAATAACGGCGGGAAACTTTTTCTCCACGCCGGCGGCCAGGAGGATTTTCTCCACGTCCACTAAAATGCGGCTCGTCTCGGCCGCGGGCTCGGTGGGGCTGGATTCCTTGACCGGCGAGCCGTCGGTCTGGCCGTACACGCTCGTGCTGCCGAGGTGGACGTATTTTTTTAGCGGTGTCGGGGCCAGCCAGTCGATGAGGCTTCGTGTGCCCTCCAGAAACACGCCGCGGTATTCGGCCGGGCCGCCCCGGCCGGAGGAAACGCAATTTACCACCCAGTCGAACGGCCCCGGCAGGCGCGCCAATTCATCGGGTTTGGTAATATCCACCGCCACAAAGCGGATGCCCGCCGCCTTGAGTTCGCCCGCGGTCTCCGCCGAGCGGCGGATACCGCAAACCTCGTGCCCCAGACGGACCAGCTCGACACCCAAAGGAAAACCGACGTACCCGCAGCCAACGATTAAAACACGCATGGGGAAAAAATGGGGTGGCCAACGGGATTCGAACCCGCAACAACAAGCTCCACAAGCTTGGACTCTACCATTGAGCTATGGCCACCAACCGACGTGGGGAAGGTTACGGGTTGCCCGGAGCCGCGTCAAGCCGGCAACTGCCATGAAAGAGAAAAGGCGCAACGCGGCGGAGTCGCAACCAAACAAGGGATTTTGAACCGGAGGCAACCGGGAGAACCGGGATTTACCACGTTCTACGCGGGCGGCCCGAGAGAGCACCCCTCAGTTTTCCCCTCCCTTTCCCCATGTTTAATTTTTGTTCCCCATCCGCGAAATCCGTCGTCAAAACTAAAAACCAAACTCTTCCAACAGATTTTCCTTCGGGTCTCGAAAAACGGAAGGTTCCGACCGAATTGGGTTCCCTTGCCCGAAGATTTCCCGATGTCCGAACGCGATCCAAATAAATGCTCGTCCGCCGCCCGCTTTACCCTATTATATATGGCTGGACATTGGAAAAAAGACTCATTTGTGTTCGGTCTTTTTTCACCAATTGCGGGGGCGGAAATTGAGTTTGAAAGGCAAAAAGGCCATGAATATTGGCGGGATTGGCGTTTTTTTCACTGGGGTCTGGTTCCCAACGGCACGCAACCCGCTGGTATTAAAGGGTTTGCATGGCAAAAAAAGTTGAAAAAAACTATTGACCCGAGGTGGCACTTCTGATACAACTTATCACGAATGAAAGACGGTTGTGTGAAATAAATATGAATATGAAATCTCTAAAAACATTGGGCATGGTGGCAATCGGAATTGGGCTGTTCGCAGTTCAGCCGCTCCACGCAAAAGATTCTGTTCAGTTGGCTGATTTTAAAGCCAAGTTGAGCCAGGTGAGTCCGATTGACCTCCCGTTGAGTGCCTCGACGCTCGTATCGGAAGCAAGCGACAAGAATCGTGAATCCGTGACTGCTGATGCTGTTCGCGCGGCAATCTCCACGAAATCGACGGTTGCTCCGTCGATCGTTGGAGCTATCGCTCGTGCGACGCCCTCGATGGCGGTGCCGGCCGCTTTGACCGCTGCTTCGATTGAGCACAAACAACTTCGCGAGATTGTCAAAGCCGCGACCGCCGCCGCTCCGTCCGAGGCTGGCAAGATCGTTGCCGCTTTCATCCATGCTTACCCTGCCAAGGCCGCTGAGATCGCCATTGCCGCCGGTAAGGGTGCTCCCGCCGCCGGACGCGAGATCCTGACTGCGGTTGGTTCGGTGTCGCCCACCCTCCAGCCGGCGATTAAGAAGGTTCTTGACTCCGAAGTCTCCGACGCCTTCGTGTCGGTTCAAGCGGCTCTGACCGAAAGCGGGATGATTGCTTCGCAATTACCGTCGGTTTCCAAGTCTCCGGGGACTTTGATCTCATCGATGACTGGTGCTCCTTCGACTCCTTTCACAATCACCTATACACTTGATTCGTCAGAAGTGACGTTCACAGTCACCGCTCCTGACGGGACTACCACCTCTCAAACGACTACGTCTGATCCTAGCTACATTCAGACTTTCACCCAGGCTGCCCTGTCAGCCGGAGAACCTGTGGTAATTGTCGGTAGTTCGCCGCACTAATTGGTTGGCTGAGATTTCATACGGCCCGCTTCCTCGAGGAAGCGGGCCTTTTTGTTGTTATTTGACCGCCGGAATGGGTAATCTTGTTTTGACCCAACGGACTACCCATCAATCCGACGAGCGCCTCGCCGCCGCGGTGGAAAGGAACGCCGCGGAATGGCTCCCTTTGCTGGCGCGACTGCCTTGGGTGAAGGTTCATAACGAGGCGGATTTCTCTTGGCTCTATGCGGGTGATGCCTGGCCGCAAAATGGCGTCAAACTGGCGCGATTCACAGCGGCAACGGCTGACCGGCGGGTGGGGGAAGTCCTTCGTTTCACTTGGAGCGTAAAATCGCCTGTAATTGGTCTGTGGGACCGGTCACCCAACCGCCCAACTTGGGCGTGTATCTTCGCCAACACGGATTTCACTGCATGATCCATTGCGCCGCCATGGCCTGCGATCTCGACGCCCGTCCGCCCGCTCCCACGCCACCGCCTGGCATTACGATCGGACTGGTGGATGACCCGCCGCTGCTCGTTCCGCCTACCACCGAACGCCGGAGAAAACGTCGCGACGGGGAAAAGGCCATCGCGCAATTCAAACCGCGCCCGGTCTGGTATGCCGCCGCCCGTGCCGGGGACAAGGTGGTGGGGCGAACCACGCTGCTGGCGGGTGCCGAAACCGCCGGCGTCTACGACGTGGACGTGATCAGGGAATTTCGCGGACGCGGAATCGGGACCGCGCTGGTGAATACCGTGCTCGCGCAAGCAAAACACCTGGGTTATCGCAGCGCCGTGTTGAGCGCGACCGGCATGGGCTTCAATGTATACCAGCGTGCCGGATTCCGCGAGGTCGGCAAATTGAGCTACTGGAAATACGGCAAAATGCGGCAACTATGACGTTCCGACCCGGCAATTAATCCCATACGAAGGGATTGGTCCCTGCTGTAATGGGCGAATGTGCCGGGAATCTTCGACGCCAACGAGGTTGCGCTCTCCGTTCAATCGCCCAGTCACCTCAAAGATGTCCCGCATCCGATAATTGAATTTGCTCAAAAAAAACAATTGACCCGCCGCAGTGTTTCTGATAACTTGTTCGCAAGCGTTAAGGTCGGTTGTATTTCTGAAACAATAATGAATATGAAATCTCTAAAGACATTGGGCATGGCGGCGATCGGAATTGGACTGTTCGCAGTTCAACCTCTTCACGCAAAAGATTCTATTCAATTGGCCGACTTCAAGGCCAAATTGGCTCAAGTGAGTCTGATTGATCTTCCGTTGAGTGCCTCGACGCTGGTGTCGGAGGCAAGCGATAAAAACCGTGAATCTGTGACGGTTGACGCCGTCCGCGCGGCGATCTCCAGAAAGTCATCGGTTGCCCCGTCGGTCGTTGGTGCTATTGCTCATGCAACACCCTCAATGGCGGTGCAGGCTGCGCTGACCGCCGCGTCCATGGAACACAAACAGCTTGCTCAAATTGTCAAAGCCGCCGCCGCCGCCGCTCCGTCCGAGGCTGGCAAGATCGTTGCCGCTTTCATCCATGCATATCCCGCCAGGGTGGCTGATATCGCCATTGCCGCCGGCAAGGGTGCTCCCTCTGCGGGGCGCGAGATTCTCACTGCCGTTGGTGACGCCGCACCGATGCTCCAGCCCTCTATCAAGAAGGTTCTTGACGCCGAGGGTCCCGACACCCTCGTGTCGGTTCAGGCAGCCTTGACCGAAAGCGTGACGATTGCCTCGCAATTGCCCTCGCTCTCGGCTCCTAGGGCAACCTCGGTAGCACCCACGTCAGGTTCTGGTTTTGCTTCGGCACCGTTTACGATCATCACCACACTCCCGGTTGATCAAACGAGCTTCTATGATCCTACCGCCAACGGTGGCGCGGGCGGCTATGAGACCACGGTATCGGATCCGTCTTATATACAGTTGCTTCAGAACGCGGCAACGTCGCATACCGAGCCACCCATCGTCATTGGCAGTTCCGCACAATAATTTCGGTTAAGCTGTTTTCATTCGGCCCGTTCTCAAAGGAGAGCGGGCCTTTTTGTTGCCTCAATCGCGCGTTCGGTCAACAAACGGCCCGCCCGCCCGCCAGGCATCCCTGGCAAGCGTTTCTCGCTGGGGGTAAAGGTTTTTGATTTGGACGGGAGTTTGGCTGCAGACTCGGAGAGATCGGACTGGTGGATGACCCGCCGCTGCTCGTTCCGCCTACCACCGAACGCCGGAGAAAACGTCGCGACGGGGAAAAGGCCATCGCGCAATTCAAACCGCGCCCGGTCTGGTATGCCGCCGCCCGTGCCGGGGACAAGGTGGTGGGGCGAACCACGCTGCTGGCGGGTGCCGAAACCGCCGGCGTCTACGACGTGGACGTGATCAGGGAATTTCGCGGACGCGGAATCGGGACCGCGCTGGTGAATACCGTGCTCGCGCAAGCAAAACACCTGGGTTATCGCAGCGCCGTGTTGAGCGCGACCGGCATGGGCTTCAATGTATACCAGCGTGCCGGATTCCGCGAGGTCGGCAAATTGAGCTACTGGAAATACGGCAAAATGCGGCA
>Ga0206847_10164_pt4 | contig 18571 bp, 17 predicted proteins | sample Alteio_BWOrgCont_17_FD_152880 | JGI IMG/M metagenome (GOLD analysis project Ga0206847, IMG submission 152880) | Enriched cells from forest soil in Barre Woods Harvard Forest LTER site, Petersham, Massachusetts, United States -... | ecosystem: Environmental > Terrestrial > Soil > Temperate forest >... | reverse complement strand
GGGCCGACCCTGATGGAGATGCCGATCTGGGCGAATGAAGCTGCGGAAACCGCCAGCACGAAGAGTAGGAGCAACAGAGAACGAATGGGAGAAATAATTCGCATTTCGCTTCCTTCTGCCTGTCATCCTTCGCTTGCCCGGTGTTGCTGGTGCTGCCGCGGGTTGCGTGGATGGACAGGCGAACCTTCCGGTCCGGAACTTCTAACTGTGTTTCTCCGAATCCTACCTGCTTTGCTTCGGAACAGGCAAGGCGTTGTGGAACCGGAAGTACCGCTTTTTACAGCCAAGAAACAAATTTCGTCACCCAAATTCGTTGGATGCGCTATCCCCAGGTGAAATGATGGGAAGACACGCAATGCGCCGGTCTGTTCTGTCAGAGATGCGCCCTGTCCGTAGCCCTTTTGATGGGGTACCCCCCCTCCCCCCGGTCTATTAAAATCAGAGAGTTAGCGGAAATTCGCAAAATAATCCTAGGGCTGCAATCACTTAGGGGCAAAATCTAGATTCCTAAGGAGTTATATGTTGCTATTACAAGTTCTCACTGAGATATACACCGAGAATGTCAGTTTGCCGGCTGGATGTCAAGGAAAAAGTGATTGGGTTTTCCCCGCCGCAGAGGCCTTATATCTTTAGCGGGAGTCGGTTCACTGGCTGGTATACGGTGGTAAACTGGCGGGCAGGTTTGAAGCCAGACAAGATCATCTTCTGGAGCCGGTTATGAAACGCATTTGCATCCTGGCTGTGATTCTGTGCTTCGCGTCCGTGGCTTGGGGCCGGCGGCCAACCGCGAAGGGCGGCAACGACTGGAGCGAGTTTCTCCGGACCAACATGGTCCGCTGGAATCCGTATGAGAATCTGCTGAAGGTCGACAATGTTTGGAGCCTCCAGGTGAAGTGGAGTTACAACGCCGGCGAGTATTCCTCGCCTGCGGTGGTCAATGGAGTGGTATATATCGGTGCTCCCGACAAACTATACGCGCTGAGAGCCAAGACCGGTACCCTGCTGTGGAGCTACTCCACCGGCGCGGATGTATTTTCCTCGCCCGCCGTGGCGGATGGCGTGGTGTATGTCGGTTCAGGTGACTATCTATACGCGCTAAACGCCACGACCGGCGCCCTGCTGTGGAGTTTCAAGAGTGGCTCCACGGTGGAGTCTTCGCCCAGTGTGGCGAATGGGGTGGTCTACATCGGCTCAGATGACTACAACGTGTACGCGCTGACCGCCAAAACCGGTGACTTGCTGTGGAACTACACCACCGGCAGCTATGTGCATTGCTCGCCCGCGGTAGCGAATGGGGTGGTGTATGTGACCTCAACCGACGACCGAATATACGCGCTAAAAGCCAAGACCGGCGCCCGCCTGTGGAGCTACACCACCGGCGGTTTCATGGATGCTTCGCCCGCCGTGGTGAATGGAGCGGTTTATATCGGCTCGGAGGACGGCGACATTTATGCGCTGAAAGCGCGCAACGGCGCGCTCCTGTGGCGCTATACCACCGGCGGATCGGACTGGTGGTCCTCGCCAGCTGTAGCGAATGGCGTTGTGTATGTCGGTTCGGAATACAACCTATATGCGCTGAAGGCCAAGACTGGCGCCAAGCTGTGGAGCTACACCACCAGCCAGTTCATATCGTCGTCGCCTGCCGTGGCGAATGGGGTGGTTTATGTCGGCTCCTATGACTTCAACGTGTACGCGCTGAACGCCAAGACCGGCGCCAAGCTTTGGAACTACGCCACCGGGAGCGAAGTGTTTTCCTCACCCGCCGTGGCAAACGGTGTGGTGTATGTCGGCTCGGAGGATGGGAACGTGTACGCCTTCGGGTTGAAGTAAGAAATGGGAAATGTCCTGGAGGAGTGCGCCCCTATGCCTCCACGTTTTCTCTGTCAGCCAGTTGCTAAAGATAAGCCGGATTGCTGCCCTACTGCAGCGAATCCTGGCCGGGGTAATATCCGCTGCGGGTGCGTACGGTGAGTTTGCCGCGGCCTTTGACTTTGGCGTCAACGCGCACGGCGCGGTAGCCTCCGCTGCTTTTCGGTGTCGTCGGTTTATAGGCCAGGGTGTACTGGTTACGGATGTCGTGGGCAACGGTCCGGCTGATCTCGTCGACCTCATCGAGAGTCTTGGGCAGGAACGCGATCCCGCCCGTACGGGTCGCGATGGTTTCAAGCGCCCGCCGCGCTCGATGGGCGCGCTCCTCGCCTAGCAGTCCGATGGCATACACGGTAGGGCCGCTTTCCGCCTGCAGGATTTGCACGGTCTGCTCCAGGTTGTCCCGGCTGGCATTGTCCTCGCCGTCGGTCACCACGAAGAGCACTTGCTTGTTGCGGCGGGCGTATTTTTTCTCATAGTCGGCAGAGGCCACCAGCGCGTCGTACAGCGCAGTCCCGCCTCGCGCCTCAACTTTTTCAAGCGCTTCCCTCAATTTATTGATGTCGTTGGTGAAGGTCTGATCGAGGAAGGACTCGTCGTTGAAATTCACCACAAACACCTGGTCCTGGGGATTGCTGGAGCGCACCAGATTGAGGGCAGCCTTGTTTACCTTTTCGCGCTTCTCGCGCATCGATCCGGAATTGTCGATGATGATGCCCATGGCGACGGGGATGTCCTCGTGCCGAAAGGAAGTGATGGTTTGCAGCTGGTTGTTCTCGTAGATGGTAAATGCGCTTTTATCGAGATTGGTGACGAGGTGGTTATGGTCGTCCATCACGGTGGCATGCACCACCACTTCTTCTACTTCTTTGCGGAAGACAAAAATTCCGCCTTCGTCGTCCCCGTCAGTCTTTTTCTGTCCGGCAGGAACGGTCGAGGGAGATTGTGCGGCTTGTCCGGATGCCGCCTGGTTCTGGGTCGAGGCCGCGCCCGAGGTCAGGCTCGTTTGTCCTTGGCCGGGGCTCGCTGAAGCAGGTGGCGAGGTGGTAGTTTTACCCGCCCCGGCATCGGGAGGCGCAGAGCTTACCTTCGGGCCGTCCTGGGTCCAGCTCGCCAGGCTTAAGCTAATGATCAGGAAGGTAAACAGCCGAAACGGAAGGCGGCTACTCCGAAGGCGCATAGTACCCCGTTTTGGCATAGACACGAAGCGGCGGCAGCCCTTTGGGCGGAATCAGTTTCACTTTTATTTTACGCCACTTGCCATCGTGCGCGGGGACCTTCGGACGGTAAGCCAGCACATACTGGTTGCGTAACTCGATTCCTATCTTGGTGGCGACGTCGGCCAAGTCGTTGGGATTGTCAATGGTAAAGGCCCTTCCGCCGGTGAGTTCGCTGATCTCGGTCAGCAAGGCTGGCCCGAGACGCTCTTCCTCGGTGGGAAAGTAGTGATCATAAATGCCGATGGCATAAACGATCGCATCAGCCTCTTTCACCATCGACTTGATTTCGCCCTCGGTATAGCGGCTGTGGTTGTCGCCGCCGTCGGAGATAATCAGCAAGGCTTTTTTCTGATACTTCGCCTGCCGCATTTTGCTGACGCCGAGATAGATGGCATCGAGCAAAGCGGTCCTACCCTTCGGGACGGTATAGACCAACTTGCCTTGAATGTCCTCCACCGAAGAGGTGAAGTCGGAGACTTCCTCCGGTTTGTCGGAGAACGTGATCATGAAGAATTCATCCTGGGGATTGGCGGTCTTGAAGAACTCTATCACCGCCTCGCGGGCCCGCTCGATCTTGCTGGCCATGCTGCCGCTCATGTCGAAAATGACGCCGATCGACACTGGAGCGTCCTCGCTGGAGAAATGGCGGATCTCCTGCTCTTCTTTGTCCTCGAAGATCTGGAAGTTTTCCTTATCCAGCCCGGTCACCAGGCGGTTCATCGGATCGGTGATGGTCACCGGAACCAGGACCAGCGGGACATCCACCTTCATCGGCTTTTCGTGCGGACGCAGGGCGGGATCAATATCCTTTAAAGGGTCGTCCTTGGGAGGCTCGATTCTGGGGGTGATGTGGACGTCCGGGATCGAAACCTGGGCATGCGCCCCGGCAACGAAGCACAGGCAGAGCAACAGCGCGAAGGTAAACATCCGAGGAGGAAACGACGCGGCTGCGAGATGCCTGGGACGCATAAAGTCTCTCGAGGTCCGGGGAAGGGCCAAGGCCGAGATCCGAGTTACAATCTGGGGGCGAGAGGACCCGCTCCCATCACGGCGGGTCAGAAAACCACTCCTTGCGGTTGATCCTATCACAGCTCTTGCACCCCGGTGTCAAGCTTTTTTACGACCGTCCTGGATGGGCGGTTCTCCGCCAGGGTTGGCCTTTCCCGGGCACTCCAGACGACATGATTTGGCGGCTCGCAACCAGCCCGGAGGACTCCATCCTGTACAATTTTGCTTTGCCATGGCTTATGTCGCGCCCTTTCGCGCCTTGCGCTACGATCCCTCGCGGGTCGACCTCAAGCAGGTGGTTACTCAGCCCTACGACAAGATCTCTCCGGCCATGCAGGACCGCTACTACGCGGCCAGTCCGCACAACCTGGTCCGCATCATCCTTGGCAAGCAGCAGTCCGATGATCGACCTGGCGAGAACGTATACACGCGCGCGGCGGGGTATTTTCAGGATTGGCGGCGTCAAGGCATATTTCTTCAGGACCCCGAGCCGTCTCTCTACAGCTATGTGCAGCATTTTTCCGGCCCCAATGGAGGCGCCGAACTGGAGCGGCGTGGCTTCATCGCACTGGGCAGAGTCGAGGACTACTCCAACAACGTCGTTTTCCGCCACGAGCAGACGCTGGCCAAACCTAAGGCCGACCGCCTGGAGCTGCTGCGCGCTGCCCACGCTCACTTCGGACAACTCTTCATGCTCTACAGCGATCCCGCAGGGGAAGTCGAGGGGTTGTTGCACACCCACGATGAACCGCTAACCCGGGTTCGCGACGAGTACGGTGTCCTGCACCAGATCACCCGGGTTTCTTCTCCCGGCCTGATCGAGTTGGTCCGAGGCAAGATGCGCGACAAAAAGCTGATCATCGCCGACGGCCACCATCGCTATGAAACCGCTTTGAACTACCGGGACGAACGGCGGACCGCGGCCGGTAGGGTTGCGGGCGAAGTGGTTAATACAGAGTCTGCGGCGGCCGCAGCCTCCGCCGAACCCGCTCCCTACGAACTGGTCATGATGACCTTCATAAACATGGACAGTCCCGGCCTGCTGATTCTTCCCACGCACCGCGTGGTGCATGGGGTGGCATCGTTCTTAGCCGATGAATTCCGCACCCGTGCCAATGAATATTTCAGTGTGGAGGAGGCCGATCCCGGAATCGACGCGAATCGCGCGACTGGAATTTTGCGGGCCGCCGGGCAAGCCGGCACTGCGCTGTTGGCGGTGACCGCCGATCGTGCCTTTCTTATGAGCACACCCAAGGCGAGTGGATCGAGCCGGTTTGAGGGCTTCTCGCTGCGGCAGCAGGCGCTCGATGTCGTGCAGCTGCACCGTTGTCTGCTTGAAGGCGCGCTGGGAATTTCCGAGGAGGCCATCCGCAACCAGACCAACATCAGTTATGTGCGCGACGCCGCCGAGGCTCTGTCTCGCGTGCGTTCGGGCGCCGCCAACATCGCCTTCCTGATGAACCCGGTGCGCATGCGGCAGGTGCGGGACCTCGCGTTCGCCGGAGAAGTGCTGCCGCAGAAGTCGACCGACTTTTATCCCAAGCTGTTAAGCGGCCTGACCATCTATGCCCTGGAGTAGCGCGACCATCGTCCAGCGATTGCGTCTGCTGTTGCCGCTATTCGCCCTGGTTCTGTGGGCAAGCGGGGCGTCGGACGATCGCCGGCTGTCGATCTACTCCAACGCCGCCAACTACACGATCGCTGTCCTGGATCGCGACGGCGTGGATTATGTTGGGCTACTCGAATCGCTCGAACCCCTGGGAACGGTGAGCGCCAAGGCGAGCGGTTCGCACTGGAAATTCCGTTTCTACAACGTCGAAGCGGAGTTCACCGCCGGAAAGACTCGTGCCAAGATACGCGGTTCGAACTTCGATTTACCGGGAAGTTTCCTGCTGGAGAATGAGCGTGGACTGGTGCCGCTCTCGTCTCTGAGCAGCCTGTTTCCGCGCTTTCTCGGAGGGCCGGTCACCCTGCATGAAGCCGCGCGACGGCTTTTTATCGGCGACGCCGCCGTGCATTTCACGGCTCAGGTGATGAACGCGGTCCCGCCGACCCTGATGATCAACTTCACTTCCCCGGTCAACCCGACCATCGCGACGGAACCGGGTCACATTCGTATGACGTTTACGCACGAGCCACTGGTGTCGCCGGGTTCGCAAACCCTCACCTTCGGCAATCCAACCATTCAGTCGGTCACGTTTCAGGAGAATAACGGCGCAGCCGAGCTGGCCGTATTCGGAACCGTTCCCCTGATGGCCAGCTTCAGCAACAGCAATCGCACCATAACCATTGCTCCGCCTCCGGCTGCCGTTGCCGCCGAACCACCAAAGCCGCCACCGCCAAGCTCTCCATCTATAACCGCCGGCCCGACAGGCACCGCGCGCCGCTATTTTGCGGTGATTGATCCCAGTCACGGCGGCAGTGAATCCGGCGCCGAACTCGGTGATCGACTCCTCGAGAAAGATGTCACGCTGGCCGTTGCCCGTGACATACGCCAGGAACTCGCCGCCCGCCACCTCACTTCGCTCCTGCTTCGCGAGACCGATGCGGCCCTGACTACCGACCAGCGTGCCAGCCTAACCAACGCCGCACATCCAGCCATCTACGTTTGCATCCATGCCTCGTCGCAAGGCACCGGCGTTCGTATCTTCACCTCGCTCATCCAGTCCGCTCCCAACAACGCCGGGCCGTTTCTCGACTGGGACAGCGCCCAGAAAACTTTCCTTCCCTTCAGCCAGAAAGCGGCGACGAGTCTAGCATCCGCTTTGCAAAGCCTGAAGATTCCCGTGCGCTCGCTATCGGCTGCGGTGCGTCCTCTCAATAGCATCACCACGCCAGCCCTGGCGATTGAGATTGCGCCGCCATCTGACAAGACATCGCAACTGGGCTCGCCGATTTATCAGGAGGCCATCGCCAATATGGTCGCAATCGGCCTGGCTGCGGAGCATGACGAACTGGAGGCTGGGCGATGATTCCGCGCCATCTTCTGATCGCCGTGGTAGTCATGCTGTCAGCTGCACTGGGCATGAGCTTCTTTCTGTGGCATATGCGTGGACCCAGTTCCGCCCAATCCGGCAACAATGCGCTTCCGGTCGGCCCGCCCGTGTCGGGCGCAACCGAGCAAGTGACTCTTTACGTCGCTTACGACAACCCCGGCGTGTTGCGCGCCCGTTCCGCCCGCATCCCACTGCCGTCGGGACGCCAGCAGCGCGGCGAAGAACTGCTGCGCGCCCTGCTAAGCTTGTACGAGGACACGCCTTCGCTTCATGAGTTGGGGGCAGGCTCTGAAGTTCGCGATCTTTATCTGGTCGAGCCAGATCTGGCCGTCATCGACCTGAATAGCGCATTCGCGGACGGACACCGCTCCGGCATCCTGGTGGAGGAACTCACGGTCGCGTCCCTGGCCGAAACCCTGGCTGCGAATCTTCCCGGGGTCCGGCGTATCAAGTTTCTGGTCGATGGCAAGGACCGCAACACCCTGGCTGGCCACGCCGACCTCTCCAGTCCGTACGACGCGTCGGCCGTACACCAGCTGGTGTCGCAATTGCAGGGTGGAGAGTAGGCGGCAGCCCTCATTGTTAATCCCTCCATGGCGGTTCCAGCCTCCGCGCTGAAATTCGGGCGACTGAAAAGGCCGGCTGAGAAATTTGCATTTTTCGCTTGTCCTTGCATCATATTTGGTGCAATAATGCGTGGCCTGTCGATTGCTACTGTTTCATCGATCGACATTGCACCATTTCCAGGTGATCCGGCTATGTGGATGGAAAAACTATCCGAAGGAGTGTTGCGCGTACTGACTCCTTTGGGGCCCCGTTATGTCAAACCTACCTGTCTACAGCGAATTTACCTGCTGTGGGTCTTCCGCAACTTTCACACGCTCCCGGTCACCGTACTAAGCACGGGTCAGAAAAGGCGTATCGATGGGATGTGCCGGAGATACGGATTTCTTTCCCAGTTGGGTCCGAACGAAGTGGCAGATTTTGCCGTTTTGGGTACTTTGGAGCAACGCCCGCCGGCAGTAGAAAATTTGCCGCCGCGCCGCCCGGCTGCCAGTGTCCGCGAATCAGTCGCGCCGTTTGCCGCTGATGTAGGGCAGCAGTCCTGAGCGCAGCCCGAGTGGAGAGACCATGCTCGAATTCATCGTGTGATACACTCTTTGAGTTGTTGCTGGTTTCTCACCGCGGTCTGCCGCTGTATTCTCGGTAGATTTCTCCGCAGATAACCGCCGGGCGCGTAGCTCAATTGGCAGAGCAACTGACTCTTAATCAGTAGGTTGTAGGTTCGATTCCTACCGCGCTCACCACTCTTGTCCCTTGCCAATATTTTGCCGGGCCGGTCACTGCACTGAGCCTGAGCTGCTACCATTTGGTAACAACTCCCTGCCTACAACACCGAGGGCCTGCAGTTTTTCATCAACAGAATCTTTCTATGCGGGAAGATCTCGCCCTTACAGAACTTTCACGGTTTTGCAAGCGATCTGCAATCGGGATACTGCGAGGTTCATCATAGTAAGCGGAAGTCTGTGGCCACGCGACTGGATGCGGAATTGCTCAACCCCGCCTCCCTGGAGAATGCCGGCCAGTTGTCCAATGCCGCGCGGACATCCCTTAACAGATCGCCAGGGCGGCTTACTCCGAAGCGTTCTGCTTCTAACAGTAAGTCCGCACGTGCGATGTCTTTGAACTTGCCATTCACGCTCATCAGGTGCTGATAAGTCCATTCGCCTTTTGGGTTATAGGCATGAGTCAGGTCATATGCCGGTGCGAGTTCCCAGACTCCGCCTTGTTTCAGTAGAAAAGCGAAGTTCTTCGTATGATCGTCACAGTTCCGCGCCATCACATTGAAGGCCATACGCCGGAACACCTGCTCCAATGCCCGGTCTCCAAGATTGAGACGGGCAACAACCATGAAGAGTTGAGCGTAGGTGTGGGTGCCGCGTTGCTTGAAATCCAGATGGTCGATCGCGCACAGTGTCTGGAGGTGGTGCTTGATTGTTTTTCCGTTTGTCACTTCGCGATCAAATCTGCGTGTCATGAAATGTGCCCGCGCGTTCTCTTCGAGCAGGCGACAATCAGACATGTCGATACCAGCCGCTTTCGCCATTAAGTGGTATGCGTATTCGATCCGCCCATAGTCGGCTCCAGCGCCCAATTCGGGGTACTTGCCAACGCCGTCAAATTTCAGGAGCCAGTGTTCGAAGCCCTCGGCCGCATCGAACTGCCCGCTGCGAATCGTGTTGGTGCTGGGATTCCATGCGATTACTGCCTTCGCGCACGCGCCGCCGGCCGAAGTGCCTACCTGGATGATGTTGGCGATTGCCGCCTTGGCGTGTGCGTCAATCGATAGATCTCCCTCTATTAGTTTGCGCGCATTCTCGACCAGGGATTTCATCTCCAGCGGGGCGGCACTCTCACGATGAGAGCCACGCGCGGGTTTAAACTCCAACGCTCCCACTCCTCGTTTTCCCATATACGCCAGGCGATCAAGTGGAGTCACTTCGCTTTTTTGGAAACCGTGTTCCGCCATCCATGCGTCGATCAGCGCGTTGCCAAAATCGTCCGGCAATGCATCCGCAAGCATTCCCGGCAGGCGGTGAAAGGTTGCATCAGGAAGGTTGGGGAAGATGAAAGCGGTTCGTCGATCCGCAAGCGGCATGGTGAACGGCGCTAACTCATTCGCCGTGCGCCGCCACTCCGGTTCGTACGCGAACGCATAATAGCCAAGCCGGTCATCAAGAGCGACAGCGCCAACCCGTTGTCCCCAGGCCCGCACTTCAATCACGCGGAGATGTTTCATTGGCTGCTCTTCCGCTGCGTCCTTGATCGGCGTACCCGCTGCGGAGCCTTAGCTGAATGTAGCAGTGCGAGTGGATTGACAGTTATGTCGGGCGCCAGCATCTCGATTCCTTGCAATGAGTCCAGCGCCTTTAGAGTTCTGAGAAGAGTTTCTATGGTAGAACCTCGTCCTGCCTCCAAGTTTCGGAGCGCCTTCTCGGAGATTCCTGCTTTGTCCGCAGTCGTCAACTGCGCCAAATTACGTGACAATCGCAGCTTGCGAATGCGTTCACCCAGGGCGATCTGCAATTCTTCTGGGGTTCTGAATATTATATTTTCCATAACGGTATATTATTGCCGATTAAAAGAATAATTAAGAACTAATCGGCATAACAACACCTGTTATATTAAATATATTTACTAGGCATAAATATGCCTATTTATGTCATATATACATTATAATCGGCGTTATTATACCTGTTTATTAACACTTTATGCTGAATCTCGCCGGGGAGCTGGCAATCGGCACCGGAAAGTCTTTTGTCAACGCGGCGTGGCCCGTACGAATAGCACACATGCCGGGGGATTAGCGCCCTTCGGAGAGGTTTCTTGCGGGTCAGATGGTAACGACAACTGCCACATCGAATTTCGAATAATACTTCTTCACGTCTCCTGCACCGTACTTCTCGCGAAATCTGAGGATCACGGATGAAATCGTTTTGGTGTCGGTGATCGCAACGGCCCGAAAGGATGCTTCTGCTCCGCGTGCACTGATCCGAATCGTGGGGTGCTGGAGCACATTCCTGTACCACTGGGTGGCAGAGCCCTGCACCGGCAGGAGGTAGAGTTTGTCGGGATCGAACACAAACCATACCGGGATTGAGATCGTGCGTCCGGACTTTCTGCCGGTCACGCTGATGTTAATTTGGCGATACTTCGAAAGCCGGTCTGTTAGGGCATCGTTTCGCGATGGCATATGCACTCCCCCTTGTCTTGCGGTTCGGCAGTCGCGGAGCTTATTTGCAGTATTGCTCGTCGCCTACCTGCGCCATTGAGTCGACCACTTTGCCGTCCTTCTTTTCCTGAATTGCAACGTGCGTCATGGCCGTGGTCGGCGCGGCTCCATGCCGCCATATTAGACGTTCGGAATGGGGTTTGTTTGAGCGCTGTACCGGCAGTCATTTGACCTGGCCGCCCTGGTTGTGGATATTGAGGAGAAATGGACGCTGAGCAGACCATTTCTGAAATCGAGTCGCTGGAGCGCATCTTCGCGGCGCCCGACACCCGACCGATGAGCCCGGGTGACATCTCGGCTGCGAATCGAAGGCACGACCAGATGCTCGCGCACAGCCCATGGTTTCGGCTTTGGCAAAGCTACGGGATTTGTTGCCGCGTGCGGGAGATCCAACCCTGAAAGCTCCTGATCGTTCTTGGTAACACGACGTCCGCCCATCCTTGTAGTACGAACTGCCGCAGCCTATGCGCCAGAAATCGCGGCGCGGAGACCACATCGGAGATCAACTACACAAGCACGGAAGTCAGACGCGGAATCTCGCCGTTCGCTGAGGAGCGCGGTGTATTCGTCAACCCCCGGGAAAACCGGTGAGGCGTGGACGGATTATCTGCATCTAACACTTACAGAGCGGAAACTTCGGTAACTGGATATCCGCTTCAGGCGGGGTGGATTTCTTGATTGCTGTCGTAAACTTGACCTTAGCAAGTTGGCCGTGACCTCATCTATGAAAGAGGCTGAGATGTCCATCTTTGACGAGCAATACAGAGTTGTCGCGGTCGAGGGCGATCGCCTGCACGTCCGGGGAATTCTTAGCGGCGAGGTGCTGACGATCATCAACACCGAGCCTGAAACTCCTCTCAGCAAAGAAGACTATCCGCTGGGAAAACTGATCGCTCTGACCGACCCGTCCACTGCGCCGCTAAACTAGGGCGCCGCCACCCGCACCCCCCTAAGATCGACCGATTGCGCCAATCAGCGGTTCTGCCTTGCGCCAGGCCTGCGCTACCGCACGACATCGATTTCGGCGTACAATTCATACCTCATCGGCTTACTTCAAAGGAGAAGCTCATGGCAACCGCTCTGAAATTCGTTCCCCCGGAAGACAAGGTCACAAGTTTCGTCACCAGAAAGCACAGAATGCTGATCAACGGGAAGTGGGTCGAGGCGGCTTCGGGGAAGACCTTCCCAACCTACAATCCGGCCACCGGAGAAGTTCTGTCCGAAGTGGCGGAAGGCGATCGCGAGGACATCAATCGTGCAGTCGACGCGGCGCGGGCCGCGTTTGAAAACGGTCCGTGGCGAAAGATGACCGCCTCCGAGCGTGGGCGGGCTATTTGGAGGCTGGCCGATCTGCTGGAACAAAATCTCGAGGAATTTGCCGCGATCGAAACTTTGGACAACGGTAAACCGCTGAAAGTTGCGCGGGTGGCGGATGTGCCGCTGGCCGTCGACCTTTTCCGCTACATGGCAGGGTGGGCCACGAAGATCGAAGGCAACACCATCCCGATCTCAGTACCCTACGCGCCGGGCGCGAAGTTTTTTGCCTACACTTTACGGGAGCCGGTTGGCGTCGTGGGTCAGATCATTCCGTGGAATTTTCCGTTGTTGATGGCGGCCTGGAAACTAGGTCCGGCGCTGGCCACGGGAAACACAGTGGTGCTGAAGCCGGCGGAGCAGACTCCGCTCTCGTGTCTGCGTCTGGGCGAACTGATCCACGAAGCCGGCATGCCCGATGGTGTGGTGAACATCATCCCGGGCTATGGCGAAACCACGGGAGCGGCGCTGGCCGCTCATCCTGGAGTGGACAAGATCGCCTTCACGGGTTCGACCGAAGTTGGCAAGCTGATCTTGCACGCGGCGGCCGGCAACTTGAAGAAAGTCTCGCTGGAACTGGGAGGAAAGTCACCCAACGTGGTCTTCGCCGACGCTGACGTGAGCGCAGCGATTGACGGCGCCGCCAGCGCGATCTTCTTCAATCATGGGCAGTGCTGCTGCGCCGGATCGCGCCTGTATGTGGAAGAGAAGATCTTCGAGCAGGTGGTGGATGGAGTGTCGCAGAACGCTGCCAAGATCCGCGTCGGGGCGGGAATGGAACCGGACACCGACATGGGTCCGCTGGTCTCTGAAGAACAGTTGAACCGGGTATGCGGATATCTCGAGTCCGGGTTCTCCGAAGGCGCCAAGGCAGTAGTAGGTGGCCGCCGCCTGGGCGACAAAGGATATTTTGTGCAGCCAACCGTGCTGGTGAACACCCACGAGAAGATGAAGGTAGTGGCGGAAGAAATCTTCGGCCCGGTGGTCACCGCAATTCCCTTCCGCGACACTGATGACCTGGTAAGCAAGGCCAACAACAGCGATTACGGCTTGGCGGCGGGTATCTGGTCACGAGACATCCAGAAGGCGCACCGAGCCGCAGCAGAGTTGCGCGCCGGGACCGTCTGGATCAACTGCTACAACATCTTCGATGCCGCGCTTCCTTTCGGGGGATACAAACAATCCGGATGGGGCCGTGAGATGGGGCACGAAGTGCTTGAGCAGTACACGGAAGTCAAGGCGGTGTGCACGGCGCTGTGAGATCGGGAAAGAATGGCTCCTCAGGTAGGACTCGAACCTACAACCCTCCGGTTAACAGCCGGATGCTCTGCCATTGAGCTACTGAGGAGTGTCGGCGCCTAACGGCGCGCTTGATTGTCGACTCTTATCATAGCATCCCCCGTTCGGCTCTGAAAATACCCGTAAGTCAGGGAGGTAAGCTTTCATTTCGATAGGGTAGCGGATTGTTGCAGGTGTTGGCCGCGACCTCGTCACGAGCCGGACATCGCTGCCACTGTGTTCGTAATCGGGATTCCGGGTTAATGCACGCCGCGCGAGGTAAGGAATGCGACGTACTTCTGGTCGACGGTTTGGGTGTGGTTCTTGAGCCAGCCATCCATAAAGCCCAGAAGTTGCGGAAGAACGGCGCTGGAGCCGGCATCAAAGTCTTTCTTAAACGCCAGGATCTGATCGGCCAGCCCCTTATGTTCGGCGCGGTGCAAGGCGAGAAGGGGATACCCATGATCTTCCATCAGTTTCTCTTCTGCCGCAAAATGTTTGCTGGTGTGGTCAATCAGACGACGAAACACCCCTCCGGCAACCTCCCCACCCTGGCCTGAGCGCATGGCGGTGTAGAGTTCGCGTACGATCTCGAACATGCGCTTGTGCTCGGCGTCCATGTCAGAGACCTTGACGCTGTAGCTGTCCTTCCATTGATAGGTGCGGTCCGTAGGAATCTCCCGAGCCCCTGAAAAATGACAGGCTCAGTGTATCGGCATTCCGGTAGACCGCCCAGATTACTTCGGTTTTTCAGCAATCCCTACTGCTCGAAAGCACCGATGTTGATCTGTCCGTTCTGCACCCGGGGATTGCCCGCGAAATCCACCGCGCCCACCACCCTCTCTCCCAGATCCGTGCCCGCGTTCACGGCCGGCGAAGTGGATTGGATGTCCAGGTTGGGCGGTGTTCCAAGGCTGATGAACTGGGGATCGGAAAATGGCGGTGAGTCGGCGTCCAGGCCGGTGTTGTCCTGGTAATTGTCGTAGCCGGTATAGTTCTTGCCTTCCCACGTCCAATTTCCGTTGGAGGCGCCGGCTTTCGAGTAGTAGAGGTTGTAATCGATCACGGCGGGATGCAGCGGCTTGCGCGGGTTGTTGTTCAGGAACAGCGCTTGCGTATTGGCGTAGGCAATATTGTTTTCAAAAACATTGTTGGTGGCATGATTCTGAATCTGGAACTCGCCGCTGTTGTTGTTCGCGCCTTTAGTTCCGTTGCTGAACAACGTGTTGTTCACAATCGTAATGTGATCGGCTCCCCCGTTGTGTTTGAAGCTGGCGCCGCCGATGGAGACTCCGTTGCTGTTATCGAGATAGACCACGTTGTTCCGGGCGATGATATTGCTGGCCACATGGAGGTGGTGCTCGCTGGCAATTTCGATCCCCAGATCGACATGATTGATCAGATTCTGCTCGATGATGATCCGCGTACCGCCGTCCACATAAATTCCGCCGGCGGCGTACTGCCGACCATAATCAGGGTTTCCGAACGATGTGATGTTGTAAACCGTGTTGCCGCGGATTTCGCCGTCACGGGCCTGGTCGGTTTTCGGATCGCGTGAAACACCTTCGAATCCAATGGCATCGATGCCGATGTTGTCGTCATCATGCACCAGGTTATTCGAGATGACGAAGTTCTCGACGTTGCCATCCACGGATACCGTCTCGCTGCATCCAGTCTTGTTGTGGTCAACCTCGTTGTTGCTAATCACCAGAGCGTTGATCGACCGCTGGCCCACGGTGCCGTCGACGGTAAGACCGAACGCGTCGGTATTGCAGCTGGTGTTCCCGTGCGCGTTGTTCTCGATATTGTGGATGTGGTTGTTTACGATCTGCAGGTTGCTTCCCTGGCCGAAAATCCAAATCCCGATGGGAGTATCGGCAATTTTCGTCGTCTTGTAATTGCGAATTTCGAAGCCGTTGATCACGACGTAGCTCCGGTTGGGAATTGTGAATAAGCCCCATTGTCCGTTGTGAACTCCGAGGCCGGTGCCGTCCAGAGTAGCCAGTTCTCCGGGATAGCTGGAAAAGGTGATGAACCCGGCGGACGCCGAGCCCGACGACTTCATTTCTACGGTTTCTTTTGTGTATACCCCCTGGCGGACGTATACCGTGTCCCCGGCCCGTACTTTGTCGGCGGCGTGCTGAATCGTGAGCCAGGGTTTGTCGATCGTGCCCGGATTCGAATCGCTTCCCGTGGTCGCGACATAGTAGGTGGTACCGGTGGCGGGCTGTGTCACCAGGGTGATGACCGCGGTTGCGGACTTGCTGGGATCGGCCTGCGAAACTGCGGTCACGGTAGCGGAGGCTACGTTGGGCAGGCTGGTGGGCGCAGTGTACACGCCGGAGGAAGAGATCGTTCCGGCAACCGGGTTCCCGCCATTTGCGCTGTCAACCTGCCAGGTTACAGTTGTGTTTCCGGTGCCCGTGACGGTCGCCGTGAAGGTCTGTTGCTGTCCGAGCTGCACGATGACATAAGTCGGAGAGATGGACACCTGGACGGTCTGCGTGGAGATGGACAAAGGCCTGGCTGCGGCATCGATGGCAAGCGCGCAACACAGCCAGGCGCAGACTACTATCGCCAGCAACCATGAGGAGAATGATCGCCGATCAGGGGAGTGTAAGTTCATAGCTGAACTCCGAGGAGATCTTTGACTCGGAATTGTAACCCAAGTCCCTACCTGGGACGACCCAGAACGCTTGCCGGCGGCGGCGTTCGACCTGGGCGTTTCGCGGAGTGTTTCATGGGCAAAGATGACCTTGCAGACGCAGGAGCGTTCAGACTTAAGTCCATCCGATCTGCCGTACAATGATCGCGCTGGAGCAGGAACCGGGGGAAATGCCGGTGCATCGCAGGATCGAGGGATTCGGAGGAAAACACTGAATGGGCCGCTTCACCGGCATTCTCGGGATTTTGACCATGGTGACATTGGCTTTCATGTTCTCGACCAACCGGCGGGCCATCCGACTTAAGACTGTGGGCTGGGGCCTTGGACTGCAGTTCGCCTTTGCGGTCTTTGTGTTGAAGATCGAAGCCGGACGTCTCATGTTTCAGAAAGCCGGCCACGCAGTGGACCGGCTGCTCAGCTATGCCTTCGCCGGCTCCGAATTTGTTTTTGGCGATCTGGGTAAACGCGGCTCCCATCTTGGCTTTTACTTTGCCTTTCAAGTTCTGCCCACGGTCATCTTTATTGCGGCATTCTTCGCCGTGCTCTACCACTATGGGATCATGCAGTTCATTGTGCGGCAGGCCGCCAGGGTGATGACGCGACTGATGGGCGTCAGCGGCGCGGAATCGTTGAATGTCGCGGCCAGCATCTTCATGGGCCAGACCGAGGCTCCCCTGACGATTCGCCCATTCCTGCCGGAGATGACCCGATCCGAACTGATGACGGTAATGACCAGCGGCATGGCACATGTCTCGGGCGGAATGATGGCGGCATACATTTTTTTCGGCATTGACCCACAACACTTGTTGAGCGCGGTGATCATGACCGCGCCGGGGACCATTCTGATGGCGAAGATGCTGGTGCCTGAAACCGAACAGCCGAAGACCGCGGGCCGGGTGGTGATGAGCGAAGAAGAAGTGGACGCCGAGAAGCGGGAAAACCTGCTGGGCGCGGTGGCGCGAGGGACAACCGACGGCTTACACCTCGCATTGAATATTGCCGCTATGCTGATTTCGTTTCTAGCTCTGATTGCCTTGGCCAACGGCATTCTCGGCGGCCTCCACAACGGCCTTGAGCATCTGGGAATTGGGTGGTTTCCCACAAGCCTGGAAAAGATTTTCGGCACCCTGTTTGCTCCCATCGCCTGGGTGATCGGAGTTCCCTGGCACGACTGTGGAGCGATTGGAAATCTGCTGGGAACGCGCATGGTGCTCAATGAACTGGTCGCATTTTCGATGCTGGGCCCGCAAAGAGCGGCGCTCGATCCGCGCTCCTTCATGATTGCGACATTTGCGCTCTGCGGGTTCGCCAATTTGAGTTCCATCGGGATTCAGATCGGCGGCATCGGCGCGCTCGCTCCCAACAAGCGAGGTGAATTAGCGCGCCTCGGGTTTCGCGCGATGCTGGCGGGCACCATGGCCAACCTGATGTCGGCTTCGATCGCCGGGATTCTGTACTGAGCCAGCGTGCCGCCGGAGAGTCCGCCTCAGTCGCTGGTTTGTGTAGCGATGCGCGGTTCGGCCAAGCGAGATATGGTCGAGTCCGCAGCATCCCGCGCCGCCTACCCGCCGCCTTCAGCCAGCCTTGAGATCAGCGGCCAGCAGGCGGTGAAACAGGTGTTCCCCAGCCTCGCGCCGCACCGAAAGACGGCCCGCGCCGTAAGCGCGTGACTTAAGACCGCGTTGCACGGCCTCGCAGATTCCCAGATCCTCATCCTGCACTCGGGCTCCAACCGACACGCTCTTCTCGTTGTAGCTGCGATGACCTTCGGTCACATCAGCGAAATAGAAATCGAACATCACGCGGCAATGATCGGCATCAATGGGCAAGGTCAGGTTGGTGTCCATATAGCCTTCGTAGCAATTGATCATCAGGTTGGGGTACTGCCAGAAGTAGCGGGCCCGATCTCCCTTGCGCGTGGCCCCGGTTGAGGCATCTTCGTTCGAGGAAACCATGGGGCTGGATTGCAGGCAGAAACGATCCTCGGTCTCAATGGTGTATTCCTTGTAGTCCAGCACCGAACTCAGCCCCTTATGCAGGTGGGGGACGTGGTAACCGCCATCCAGATAGTTATCGACAAAGACCTTCCAGTTGCAGGCGATGTCATAGACTCGCGAGTCGAAATAGTGCAGTTTGCTGATGCCGAGCGGAGCAATGCGCTTCACTAGTCCGCCAAGAAAATCGTGGAGCGGCGCAGCCTGCAAATCCAGGCTCACGAAGACGAAGTTCTCCCACGTCTCGACTCTGACCGGCAGAAGTCCGTTCTCACTTCGCTCGAAGTTCTTGACTCCCTCGAATTCGGGCATACCCTTGAGAGCACCATCCAGACCATAGTTCCAGCCGTGGTAGGGGCAATGCAGAATGGCCGTCTGTCCACAAGGTTCCGTGACCACGGCTGGAACTATGGTCTGGATGGTGCTCTCAAGGG
>Ga0206847_10221_pt1 | contig 18580 bp, 11 predicted proteins | sample Alteio_BWOrgCont_17_FD_152880 | JGI IMG/M metagenome (GOLD analysis project Ga0206847, IMG submission 152880) | Enriched cells from forest soil in Barre Woods Harvard Forest LTER site, Petersham, Massachusetts, United States -... | ecosystem: Environmental > Terrestrial > Soil > Temperate forest >... | reverse complement strand
CGCCCGGTGCCAGCATACGGAACCCAGATAAGAACCGCCCGCCCCGCCGATGAAATAGCAGAACATGTAAACCATGTTGAGCCGGCCGCGGGCCGCCGGGTCAATGCTGTAAATGCGGGTCTGGTTGGAGACGTGGCCGATTTGAACTCCCAAATCCATCAAGACTACGCCGATCACGAGACCGACAAAATGCCGGCCGATAAAGCCCATCAAAATAAAGGAAAACAGGGCCAGCCATAAGGCCAGCCGGATGATGACGCGCGGCCCGTGTTTTCCGGCCAGATGGCCGAAGGTCGGCGCGGCCAGCGCCCCCACCGCCCCCACCAGGCCGAAGAAACCGGCCACCGCGCTGCCATAATGATAGGCGGGCGATTCCAAAAAGAAAATCAGTGTCGTCCAAAAAGCGCTGAAAGCCGCAAAGAACAGCGCGCCGAGCAACGCTGATTCCCGCAGCAGGGGGTGGCGACGCACCAGTTGCCACGTCGAGAGCATCAAGTCCGGCCAGGAGATGGAAACGGCCGGAACACTCGCGGGCAATTGGGTTCGCACGATCACCGCAAAAACCAGCATGGCGGCCGCGGCGATCCCATAAACCACCCGCCAGCCGAACCACGCCCCAATGGACCCGCTAAAGCTGCGCGCCAGCAATACCCCAAAAAGAATGCCTCCCACCATGGTGCCAACCACGCGTCCGCGCTGCCCGGGTGAAGCCAGATGAGCGGCAAACGGAACCACGACATGCACATTCGCGGAAAAAGCCCCGACCGCGAAGCTGGCCAGGGCCAGGCAGCCAATATTGGGCGCGGCGGCAAAAAGCAACAGCGCGGCAAAGGCGCCAAGCATGAGAGTGACGATCAGCCGGCGGCGCTCGAATTTATCGCCCAAGGGCACGAACAGGAACATCCCCACCGCCGTGCCACCCTGGCTGAGCATGGCGATGGCCCCCGCCTGTTCGACCGTGAGCCCAAAGCTATGCGCGATATCGGCGAGCAAAGGTTGGGCATAATAGATATTGGCCACCACGACGCCAACGGTGGTGGCCATAATCCAGACCGTCGATTGACGCATCGGCTCCGGTTCACGGGCAGGCTCCGGTGAAGGACATTTGGGAACTGAAGTCATTACATTTTCAAAATCAGGAAATAAAATGAATGAAACCGTAGGCTGGCGCAAGGTTGAGCGGGGCGCGGCGCGTCTCCCGCGGCTGCTGTCGCGACCAAACAAGGGGCTTTAACAGGAGGAAACAGAGAGAGCAGAGATCGGACGGAGACAGCATCCATTAACTCCCCTCCACTTCCTCCGTTGGCTCCTGTTTAATTTTCGTTCCCCATCCGCGTTCATCCGCGAAATCCGTGGTCAAAAATCTTCTCGGGATCGCGATGCAAAATTCCAAAGACCACAAAGAAATTGGGGATCAATTCTTTGTGGCCTTGGGTTCCCGGTAGTTACTCCGACCAAACCGTCACTCCAGGTCGAACAGCAGCACTTGCGCCGGGCCTTTGCCAGTGAGCGTCAGCTTTGATTCCGCACTGATGGCGGCGCCGTCGCCGCCCGAGAGGGGCGTGCCGTTGAGTTCCACGTTGCCTTCGGCCACTTGGACCCAAGCGTGGCGTTTGGGCGCCAGTTCGTACGTTACGGTTTGGCCGTTTGTGAATTTGGCCAGGTACAAGTCCACGTTCTGGTTGATGGGCAGGCTGCCGTCGCGGCCCGATTTGCTCACGATCAAGTTCAACTGGCCCGGCGCGGCGTCCGAGCACACCTTTTCCGCGTAGGCGGGCTTGGCGTTGCGATGGTCCGGCATGATCCAGATTTGGAGCAGATGGACCGGATTCTTTTCGGACGGATTGTATTCGCTGTGCATCACACCCGTGCCAGCCGCCATGTATTGGAATTCGCCGGTCTTGATGATCCGGCCGTTGCCCATGGAATCGCGATGCTCCAATTCGCCGCTGAGGATATAGGTAATGATCTCCATGTCCCGGTGCGGGTGGGTGCCGAAACCGCCGCCGGCGGCGACGGTATCGTCATTGATCACGCGCAGGTCGCGGAAACCCATCCATTTCGGATCGTGATAGCCGGCGAAGGAAAAGGTGTGGTGGGCGTTCAGCCAGCCGTGGTCGGCGTGGCCCCGTTCATTGGCTTTACGTATCGTTATCATAATGGAGGAAGATACGCTTGTTTCCGCGCCCCACAATAAGGCACCTTTGGGTGCCTGCCGCGCATGAATGTGAAGATAATCGAATGTGAAGTGGAACGTTTGCTTGCCGTGATCGGCGGGAAGTGGAAGGTGTTGATTTTGCGCGAATTATTCGATGGTCCGCGGCGGCACTCGCAACTCCGCAAAGCGCTGCCCGGCATCAGCCAGAAAGTGTTGACCGCGCAACTCCGGGAATTGGAACTGGACGGCGTTTTGAAACGGACGGATTTCGACACCAAACGTCCGCATGTGGAGTATGCGCTGACCGAATTCGGCGAACGGATGCGGGGGTTGATCCTAGAAATGCACCAAGTTGCGCGGCAGAGTTGCGAGACGCTCAAACGAAGGCCGCCGGTGGGGCGGTTTGCACGGGCGGAGTGAGTTTGTCTCTTTTTCAATGAACTCTATGAGAGAAGACGGGCGATTCCTCCATCCTGGCAAGGCCGTTCGCATCTTGGTATGGAGTTCCGGCTTTAGCCGGCGGGGCGTAAGCTTGTTCGGGCGGGTAGAAAGTTCTCCCCGCCACCCGGTTTGCGGACGGCCCGCCGCCTGAAGGCGGAACTCCATACCCGGACGCGACGTATCGCGACGACAGCAATTTTCCGCGCGACAGCAGCGTCCCCTCCGGGTCGTTGGATTCAATCCTAACGATCAACCTAGTCCGAGCGTTTTGGTGGGCGTTTCCGCTTGATAAAAGCCGATAGAAGTTTAGACTTGATGGTCATGAAACACCGCCTCGGTACCCCCCCTCAGTACGGGGTCGCGTTCGCATTCCCAAGCTGCGGTGCGCGATCGCCCAAACCGCAGTTTACATCGTGGTTGGAGCCTGTGGTCCGGCTTGCGACGCTCGTCTTGGCGGTGGCGGCGCTCTCGTCGATTAGTCGGGCGGAGGAGCCGGGTGCCGCGACCAACCAAATCCCGATCAGCTATTACCGGCAGGTCCGGCCCATTCTCCAAGCCAATTGCCAGGGTTGCCATCAACCGGCCAAGGCCAAAGGCGGGTTTGTAATGACGGATTTTAAAAAGTTGCTGGAGGGGGGCACCGATGAGGGGACGGCCATTGTTCCCGAACACCCGGAGAAAAGCGGGTTGCTGAAAATGGTTTTGCCGAAGGACGGCGAAATTCGGATGCCCAAGGGCCGGTCGCCCCTGGCCGAAGTCGAGGTGGCTTTGATCAAGACCTGGATCGAACAAGGCGCGCATGACGACACGCCACCGGACGCGAGCCCGCATTACGACGCCGAGCATCCGCCGTTGTACTCGCAGCCGCCCGTGGTGACCTCGCTGGATTTTTCACCCGATGGCGCGTTGCTGGCGGTGGCCGGGTTTCATGAGGTTTTGCTTTACAGCCGGGATGGAGCGCAATTGAAGGGCCGGCTCATCGGGCTGTCCGACCGGATTCAGTCGCTGCGCTTCTCGCCGGACGGCCACTGGCTGGCAGTTGCGGGGGGCGAACCCGCGCGCCTCGGAGAAATCCAGGTTTGGGACGTGGCCAAGCAAAAGCTGGCGTTGTCCGCGCCGATTACCTTCGACACGCTTTATGGAGTCAGTTGGTCGCCGGACAGCAAATTGATCGCGTTCGGTTGCGCGGATAATACCGTGCGGGCGATTGAGGCGGCTTCCGGCAAACAGGTCATGCAGATGGGATCGCACAGTGATTGGGTCTTGAGCACGGCATTTTCGGCCCAGAGTGATCATGTCATTTCCGGCGGGCGCGATATGAGCGTCAAGTTGACCGAAATCGCCTCGCAGCGGTTCATCGATAACATCACCTCCATTACGCCGGGCGCTCTCAAGGGCGGCGTGCTGGCGGTCGCGACGCACCCCACATTGGAACACGTCGTGACCGCGGGCTCAGATGGTTTGCCGAAGGTTTATCGGATTTTCCGCGAAACCAAACGCGAGATTGGCGACGACGCCCAGTTTATCGGCGACCTTTTCCCCCTGCGCGGACGGGTGTTTGGCGCGCGCTTCAGCGCGGATGGCAAACGGATTGCCTGCGGTAGCGCCTTGGACGGTCAAGGCGAGGTTGTGATTTGCAGCTACGATTACACTAATGATGTTCCCAAGAACCTTCGCGACATCATGGGCAAGGTTCCCGGCAGCCGGAAGCCCGAGGAGCAGAAGCAGCTTGATGATTATAAAAAAGAGGGCATTCGCGAACTGGCGCGGACAACCGTTCCGAATTCGGGAATTTATTGCGTGGCGTTCGCGCCCGACGGCCAAACGGTCGCGGTATCGGGTTCCGATGGCCGGGTGCGCTTTATCAATGCCACCAACGGAACCGTAACCAGGGACTTTGTCTCGGTTCCGCTCAATGACGCGGGCCCTCCGGTCACGAAACCGGCTTGGGCGGGCATCAGCGTCCAGAGCTCCGAGCCGGCAGCCGCGGCGGAGACACTTCCCGCCGGAGCCAAAGTGGTTGGCCTCGAAATCCACCCCGCGCAAATCCATTTCGGCAGCCGGAACGAATATGCGCAGCTTTTAGTCATCGCCAAACTTGAGTCCGGCGAGGTAATGGACGTTACGAGAATGGCCAAATTAGAGGTGGTCCGGGTGAATCACGAAAACCAGGCCGATCAGGGGCAGGCCAAAGCTGCGGACCTTATCGCGGTTTCACCACGGGGAATTTGCCGTCCGGTGGCGGAGGGCAATGGCCGCGTGGTCGCCACGATTGGCGGCCAGACAGCGGAGATACCCTTGGAAATCACCGGGCTGGCCAATGGTTACCGGGCAGATTTCATTCGCGACGTGAGCCCGGTGATCGCGAAAGCCGGGTGCAATAACGGCACCTGCCACGGGGCCAAGGAGGGCAAGAACGGATTCAAGCTTTCCCTGCGGGGTTACGACCCGGAAACCGACGTGCGCGCGCTCACCGATGATCTAGCCTCGCGCCGGGTAAACCTGGCCTCGCCGGACGATAGCCTGATGCTGCTCAAAGCCGTGGCCGAGGTCCCGCATGAGGGCGGACGCCGCATGACGATGGACAGCCCCTATTACCAAATCCTTCGTCAATGGATTCTGAATGGCGCGAACCTGGACATGAAGTCGCCGCGCGTTACGAAGATCGAACTATTCCCGTCGAATCCGGTGGTAGGCCAAATCGGCGCGAAACAACAAATTCGCGTGCTGGCCACCTACGCCGACGGCGTGTTGCGGGACGTTACCGCCGAGGCCTTTATCGAGAGCGGCAATCTGGATGTGGCGACCACTGACCCGGGCGGTTTGGTGACGACCTTGCGCCGGGGCGAGGCGGCGATTCTGGCGCGCTATCAGGGCAGTTATGCGGCCACCACGCTTACGGTCATGGGGGATCGCACTGGTTTTGCGTGGGAAAACCCGCCCACTTGGAACCACGTGGATGAACTGGTCGCCGCCAAGTGGCAGCGGATGAAAATCCGGCCCTCGGAGCTTTGCACCGACCTCGATTTCATTCGCCGCGTGTATCTCGATCTCACAGGGCTGCCGCCGTCGAGTGAGGACGTGCGGGCTTTCATCGCGGATACCCGCGAGACGCGCGCCAAGCGCGACGCCCTGATCGACCGGTTAATCGGCAGTCCGGAATATGTGGACCACTGGGCCAACAAATGGGCGGATCTGCTCCAGTGCAACAGCAAGTTCCTGGGCAAGGAAGGCGCGGAGTCTTTTCGGACGTGGATTCGGGAGCAAGTGGCGACGAATAGGCCTTACGACCAGTTCGCCCGCGAAATCCTCACGGCCTCCGGCTCGAACAAAGAGCATCCGCCCGCGAGCTACTGGAAAATCCTGCGCACACCCGCCGAGGCGATGGAGAATACGACGCACTTGTTTCTGGCGACACGTTTCAACTGCAATAAATGCCACGACCACCCCTTCGAGCGCTGGACCCAGGACCAATATTATCAACTGACCGCGTACTTCGCCCAAGTCGCGTTCAAGGACGATCCGGCCAGTAACGACAAACGCATCGGCGGCACGGACGTGGAAGGGTCCAAGGCGCTGTACGAATTCGTGAGCGATGCCACGGAAGGCGAAGTCAAACACGACCGGACCGGGAAAATTACCGCGCCCAAGTTTCCGTACCCCGCGAAAAATGAATGCAAGGACACCGCGGCTCGCCGCGAAAAACTGGCCGCCTGGATCACGTCGGCCGACAACCGTTATTTCGCCTCAAGCTACGCCAACCGCCTTTGGGGCTATCTGCTTGGTGTCGGCATTATCGAACCGCTGGACGATACCCGCGCGGGCAATCCGCCCGGCAACCCGGAGTTGCTCGACTTTCTGACGAAGGAATTCGTCAGCAGCGGTTTCAATCCGCGGCATTTGATGGAAATGATCTGCAAATCGCGAACTTACCAACTCTCCCTCGAACCCAACAAATGGAACGAGGACGACCGGAGCAATTATTCCCATGCGATGGCCCGGCGTCTGCCGGCCGAAACCCTGTTTGACGCGGTATTCCGGGTCACTGGAGCGATCCCCGACATTCCGGGAGCGAAGCCAGGCCAGCGCGCCCAGGAGCTTTATGATGTAACCCAGGATACCGGCAGCGGGCTGCTCGCGACGCTCGGCCGTCCAGCACGCCAGAGCGCCTGTGAATGCGAGCGCACCAGCGATCTCCGGCTTGGCTCGATCATGGCGCTGCTGAGCGGCCCGACAGTATCGAGCGCGATTGACGACCCCACCAACGCCCTCGCGCATTTGGTGGCGACCGAGCAGGACAACCACAGACTGGCCAATGAAATCTTTCTCCGTGTGCTCAACCGGCCCGCCACCGATCCGGAAATCGATAAGACCCTCGATTTATTTGCCAACGTGGAGAAGGATCATGCCAAGACCACCAACGAACTCGCGGCATTGGAAATAAAACTAGCCCCGTCAATCGCGGAATTGGGACGTCAACGCGACGCGGCCATCGTGGTTGCCAAAACGAACCTGGCGATCTACGACACGGACACCAAATTCCTCCGCGAGGAAGTGGAGAAACGGCGGCAGGAGGGTATCGCGGCGGCGGCGCGTGAATTGAAGGGGGTTGAGCGATTGCTGCCAGCCGAGGCGGCCTTGTGGGAGACCAAGAGCAAACCGGCCGACGCCAAAACAGTGTGGAAATCGGTGGAACCGGAGGAAATCACGGCGACGGGCGGTACCACGTTGACCCGACAGCCGGACGGCTCCTACGTGGCATCCAGCACTAACCGCATCTCTGATTATCGCATCATGGCCAGTTCGTCGCTGACGAACATCACGGGCTTTATGCTGGAGGTTCTGCCGGATGACAGCCTGCCGAAGTTTGGACCAGGCCGGGCCGGCGATGGCAATTTTGTGCTTAGCGAATTCGACGTTAAATGGGGCAAAGGAACGAACGTCCCGGACATGGCCGCCAAACTGGTTGAGGCGCGTGCGGATTTCTCGCAGAAAGATTATCCCGTTGCGGAGGCGATCGACGGCAAGGTCGAGAATGACCGCAATGGCTGGGCCGTTGGCGGCGCCGAGACCGCGTTGCGCCATGTGGCCACGTTCAAACTGGAAAAACCCCTCGGGGACACCAACGGCATCAAGTTGCAAATCCGAATGCAGCAGCATTATGGCGATTCCTTCATGATGGGCCGTTTCCATGTCTATCTGACGACCGCGGACGATCCCTTGGATTTCGGTACGCCAGAGCGTATAGTGCAGGCGATCCAAGCCCCGGCCGGCGAACGGAAGCCGGAGCAGATGGTCACCATCATCGATTATTATCGCGCGGGCGACGCGGACTTTTGGAAACATAAAAAGGCATTGGTGGACGCGAACGACCCGGTGCCGGAAGACCCGAGGTTGGTGGAATTGAAGAAGGCGCTCGCGACTGCGGAGGAACCCGTCAAATTGGATCCTTATCTCGTGCAATTGCGCGAGGACGCCAAATTCAGCACCAAACAGCAGGAAGACAAACGACTCACGGCGGTGCAGGACCTTACCTGGGCCCTGATCAACAGCCCCAGCTTTCTATTCAACCATTGAAAACGTATGCTTAAACTCCCCGGCGGCACCTGCTCCGATCTTTGCGATCCACACCTTAAATTAACCCGGCGCGATTTGCTCCGCGTCGGTGGCGCGGGCATGCTTGGCTTATCGCTCGGCTCATTGCTTAAGCTGCAAGCCGTGGCGGCCGAGACCGGGCAGACTTCGGGCGGACCCGGTTGGGGGAAGGCCAAGAGCATCATCATGGTTTATTTACAGGGTGGTCCGAGCCATCTCGATCTTTGGGACCCGAAGGAAAATTTGCCGGACAGCATGGTCAGCCCTTTCAGCACCATTTCCACAAAGATTCCGGGGGTGAAGTTTACCGAGGTTCTGGGCGAACTGGCGAAGGTGAACGACAAGTTCACCATGATCCGCTCGATGAGCTACACACCGAATGGTTTGTTCAACCACACAGCGGCGATTTATCAGATCATGACCGGTTACACGACCGACAAGGTCAGCCCCTCGGGCCAGCTTGAACCGCCGGACCCGAAGGATTTTCCGAACTTCGGCTCGCAACTCGTTCGGCTTCGCCCCTCCACCGAGCCCATGCTGCCATTTGTCATGCTGCCCCGCCCGCTTCAGGAGTCCAACGTGGTTGGGAAAGGCGGGGCCGCAGGCTTCCTCGGGAAAGCCTTTGATCCCTACACGCTTTATCCCGAGGGCGACGATATGGCGATGAACAAGATGGACCATATCAAAACCGACGATCTCAAGCTGCCGCCCGAAGTCTTTGCTGTGCGCCTGAAACGCCGCGCGCATTTGCGCGAATCCATCGAACAGGCCATGCCGGACATCGATAAAGCCGTCGAGAAATACAATCTCGATGACTACTATACGCGGGCGCTCGACCTCATCGTTTCAGGCCGCGCGCGCAACGCGTTCGATCTCGCGCAGGAGCCGGACAAGATGCGCGACCGTTATGGCCGCAATACGTTTGGTCAAAGCTGTTTGCTGGCGCGGCGCTTGATCGAGGCGGGCACCCGGGTTGTCGAGGTCATCTGGCCAAAAATCGCCAATTCGGACAACCATTCCTGGGACGTTCACTCCGATCTGACGAAACGCATGAAGACCCAGTCCGGCCCCATGCTCGACAAAGGGCTTTCGGCTTTGATCTCCGACCTGGATGATCGAGGCATGCTGGGCGAAACGCTCGTGGTCGCGATCGGTGAATTTGGCCGCAGCCCGCAAAAAGGCGTGAGCACCTCCGGCAACGTCAATAGCGCCGACGGCCGCGACCATTGGCCGTATTGTTACACCTCCATCCTGGCGGGCGCGGGAATCAAGCGCGGCTATGTCCACGGAAAGTCCGATAAAACCGGCAGCAGCCCTTCCGAGGACCCGGTTCACCCGATGGAGATTCTGGCGACCATTTACCACGCCTTCGGCATCGACCCGGACACCATCGTTTACAACCACTTAAAGCAGCCGCGCGAATTGGTGAAGGCCCACGCGGTCACGAAGCTTTTTGCCTGACGCGTCCGGTCATTCCGGCCAGACCACCGGTTTGCGGACGCCCACGCCATCAGCGGTGCCGCCGACCGGAACGGTGCCGGCCTTGGCTTGAAAAACCACGAATACGAGATCAGTATCCGAGGTGTTGCGCCACACGCGCTCGCCATCCGGCAAAACGCGAATGATGTCACCGGTCTGAACCGCGAACGTTTCATCATCCACCTGAAATTGCCCGTAACCGGCGAGGAACAAATACACCTCCTCGTGTTCCCGGTGTTTATGGAGAAACGGCATTCCCCCGCCGGGCTTCAGGACATTGAGCGAAATTTCGCAGCCGTTCAGCCCCAGCAAATCGTGCAGGAAAAATTTGCCGATCACCGGTTGCGGCAAAAATGGGGCCGCGAATTGATACGAACGCCAGTCCGCCGGCACGCCGGTGCGGGCGAGAACGTAATTGCGATTGGATTGGGTTGGTGGAGTTGGATGGCTCATATTTTTCGTTGGCCGTATATAACCGCAGCGCGTCCATTACGCAAATGACCCCGATTATGGTCGTGAAAAAATTCTCCAACCCCGGTATTTTGCCCGGGCATGAACATCATTCGCTGCGACCCTTCCCATGCGGAGCAGATTCTGGCGATTTACAATCACGCCATCGTCACCTCGACCGCGCTGTATGACTACAAGCCGCGAACGATGGAAGCCATGGCCGCGTGGTTCGAGACGAAGCGAAAGGGAAATTATCCCGTGATTGGTGTGATTTCGGAGAGCGGCCAATTGATGGGGTTTGGCAGTTACGGCGCGTTTCGGCCATTCCCAGCCTATAAATATACCGTCGAACACTCAGTCTATGTGGCGGAAGGCTTTCGCGGACGCGGGCTCGGCAAACTGCTGCTAGCGGAAGTCATCGCCAACGCGCGAGCGCAGGATTATCATGTGCTGATCGGCGTCATCGATTCGCAAAATGCGGTGAGTCTCAAGCTGCATCAGCAGCTTGGCTTCGAGGCCGCTGGAACCATTAAACACGCGGGCTTCAAGTTTGGCCGCTGGCTGGATGTCGATTTCTATCAGCTTATTTTGGAGACGCCCGCGCAGCCGGTGGACGGGTAAGGAGTTACGGCGTGGCCGTGCGATAAAACCCGATCGAATTGGTCGCACCGGTATCCAAATATTGGAACAGGCCAAAAGTGTCGGTATTCGTGGTTGCCAAAATCTGCCAGGCGGACCGGAGACTGGCCGTGTTTTGAACAGTCCAATTCTGCGCCGGCGCGCCGGAAGCCGTCAGCAGAAAACCGTTGCTGGTGGAAGCGGAGTCAATGATGGAGACGGTTGCGGGCGGGGTGGAGGATAGCTTGAACACCACCCCCCCGTCCATGTATCCGCCAAACTCGGTGGTGCCGTAGAGTGTACCATCAGCCGCCACGGTGACTCCGGAGGTGGGGAGTCTCCCGTCCTCACCGCTAAAACTGTAGATGGTCGTATATCCCGTTCCATCAGTGTTGACGCGAAAAACCGTTCCCATGCCGTCTGGATAAGTGGCGTTCGTCAAGCCGCCAACCTGCGTGGTTCCATAAAACGCCCCGTCCGGCGCCAGCGCGAGCGACGAGGGTTGGGCGGCCGCGCCGTAAATGGGAGTTGTAAAATTATAGAGAACGGCGAAATCCGTCCCATTCGTGCTGAGTGTGAAGATCACGCCGGAATCATCCGGGCCGCCGTAAGCGGTCGTTCCAAACAACATGCCATTGGTTTCCTGGATCAATTCCGTCTGCGTGTCATAACCGTCCGAGAACACAAAGCTGTGCAGAACCTGGTAGCCGGTGCCATCCGGGTTGATTTTAAAGACGGTGCCCGGGTCGTATGGAAAATTTAGCGTTGAGCCGCCGCCGGCCGTCGTACCATATAACGCGCCATCACGCCCCACCAAGAGCCGGGCGCGCGGGGTCGATCCATCCACCGTCGCGCCAGTGACGGCATTGGTCGAGAATTGGTGCAGGATTTGGTAGCCAGTGCCGTCGGGATTAATTTTGAAAATGACGCCGCAACGGTTCGTGGTGAAATCGTCACTCGTCGTCCCGTAAAGCGCGCCGTCAAGTCCCATTACCACCCCTTCGATGATGTCCGCCCCGTCGTCCGGCGTGGTCCCGAAACTATAGATATTGGTATAGCCACCGCCATCCGTATCCACTTTGAAGATTGAACCGGCGGACAGGCTTCCGCCGTTTTGCGCCGTGCCATAGAGCGCGCCATCCGGCCCCGCCAGCAATCGTCCATACGGCACCCCGTACGGAAGGGAGACGACCGCTCGATGTCCCGCCCCGTTGGTCGCAACGCCGTACAGCGCGCCGAAATTCCCGGTAACGCTCGTTACCGCCGTGCCGTACAGGGTCCCGTCAGACCCAAAAATGACGCCGGATATCGGATTAGCGCCCCAAGACCGGGCCGCATCGAAGAACATCAGTTGCTGGTAATTCGTTCCAGTCGTTTGCGCCGCCGCCTCGCGCGCATCAGTGGCGACAAGTGACAACGCCGCGACGAAGATGTATCGCAAGCGGGTAAAAGAAGTTATGGTCATAAGATTGCCTTGCTGAACGCGCGAGTACGATCATTACCGCAAAAGGCCCCAAAAGACAAGCAAAAGCGCAATCCAGCCACGCTGTCCTCCCCAAAGTTCACGGCCAAAAAAGCAAAACGGGCCGGGCGCATGTTTTAGAAGCGCGCCCAGCCCGGTGAAAACCAACCAACTTACGCCGCCACGCGGATAGTCTCGAGTTTCTCGATTTGTTTGCGGAGCTTGGCCAGGGCCATGTTTTGGATCTGGCGGATGCGTTCGCGCGTCACCCGGAATTTCAGGCCGACCTCCTCGAGCGTTTTCTCCGACTCGCCGTCCAAGCCAAACCGGCAGCGGAGGATTTCCGCCTCGCGCGGATCAAGGGTGGCGACCAGTTCGTGCAACATTGTTGTGTTCGTCTTGTCCTCCAATTGCTCGTAAGGCGAGACGGCGGATTCGTCGCGAACGACATCGGCCACGCGGCTGGAATCGTCGTCGCCCAAGGGGGCTTCGAGCGAGGATGGGCGCATCGCCGCCGTGCGAAACTGGGCCACCTTCTGCGCGGTCATGCCCAACTCTCCGGCCAATTCATCATCCGTGGGCTCCCGACCCAGGACTTCTTGCAGCTTCACCGCCGCATGGCGCATGTGGAAAAGCTTGTCCACCACATGGACTGGCAACCGGATGGTCTTGGACTGGTTGGCCAGCGCGCGTTTGATCGCCTGCTTGATCCACCATGAACTATAGGTGGAAAGCTTGGCGCCTTTGGCGGGGTCGAACCGTTCGACCGCCTTCATCAGGCCGATATTCCCCTCGTTGATCAGGTCCAGCAATGGCATGCCGTAATCCTCATACTCACGGGCGATTTTCACGACCAGCCGCAGATTCGCCTTGATCATGCGTTCGCGGGCCTTTTTATCGCCTTTCTTGATCCGGGCGGCCAATTCGTTCTCCTCCTGAATCGTGAGCAACTTGGTCTGGCCGACCTCGCGCAAATAAAGATTGAACGCCGTGTTGCCATCATACGGCGTGCGCTCCGTTGGTTGTATAAACGTGACTTCCGCATCCCGGGGAATAACGGCTGCTTCCTCCACGATTTGGGCGGCGGCGGCTTTCAATTCAACCACCCGGGACTTCCGGGCGACTGCCGGACTTTTCTTCTCCCCGAACCTGGCGCCACGCCGTTTCACCAAGCGCGGGGGCAAGGACTTTTCGCTTCAGGCTTTTATTTGTTCTCACAAGATAATTTCCTATATTTGTTCAAGGTTAATTTACCACTAAAAGTTCATCCCGGCGTCTCCCATAAAAAATTCTCAAAACAATCTCCGATAAAGCGACTGGTCAACTACTCGTCCGTTCCGACAACCCAGCCCAGTTCATTCATCGGCACTTTACCGCTCCACTGCGCCGGAAACGCCCGGCTCGTATTGTTCTGACACCAGAACCGCCAATTTGTTTCAAACTGCATGCCGAATTCGTATTTCACCGTAGTGCCACTCCCACCGAGTCCTAAGTCAATATAGCACGCTAAACTGACCAGTCAACTATTTTTTGCGGTTACGGTTTTCCCGGCACCGGACTCGACAATTAGCCGTCGCGGCTCGAAAATGCCCTATGCTTGAATTGGAAAACGCGGTGGAGCGCATTCTCGCCCAAGTACTTCCGGCGAAACCGGAGATCATTCCGCTGGCGGAAGCCCAAGGCCGGATTTTGGCCGAAACCATCGTTTCGCCGGTGGATTTGCCCGGTTTTGACAATTCCGCGATGGACGGGTACGCCGTCCGGGCGGCGAATCTTAGCGCGGCTAACACCAGGACACCCGCCTCCGCGCGATTGGTCGGACGGGTCGCGGCCGGTGATATTTTTGATGGCGAAGTCCGGGATGGCGAGTGCGTGCGGGTGTTTACCGGATCGGCGATGCCGCCGGGGGCCGACGCGGTGGTGATCCAAGAGGACACGCAACCGCATCCGGAAAAACCGGAACTGGTGTCGTTCCTCGATGCGCCCAAGCCTTGGGAAAATGTCCGGTTTCGCGGTGAGGATGTCAAACGCGGCGCGATAATTGTCCGGGCTGGCGAGGAGATCACGGCGGGACGGATCGGTTTGCTCGGCGCGGTGGGAATAACGAACGTCCAAGCGGGCCGCCGACCAGTGGTGGGATTGCTGGCAACCGGCTCGGAACTCATCGAGGGCGGCGCGCAACCGGCGCCGGGAAAGATTTTCGAGAGCAACCGGCTCATGCTGGCCGCCCTGGCCGCCCGCGCGGGGGCGATTCCGAGGATTTTTCCCCTCGTCCCCGACACGGCGGCGGACACCCGGCGGGCGCTCGAAACGGCGTTCGCGGAATGCGATCTGGTCGTGAGTTCCGGCGGTGTATCCGTGGGGGAAATGGATTTTGTCAAAACCGCGTTTGCCGATTTGGGCGGGGAAATGGACTTTTGGAAAGTCGCGATCCGGCCCGGCCGGCCGTTTGTTTTCGGCCAATGGCAGGCGAAGTTCTTGTTTGGTTTGCCGGGCAATCCGGTTTCAGCCTTTGTTACGTTTTTGCTGTTGGTTCGCCCCGCGCTTCGTCGCTGGCAGGGAGCGGCGGAAATTGGTCTGCCGACCCGCGCCGCGGTGCTTGCTGACACGCTCACAAATCCCGGCGGACGCCGCCATTTCATGCGGGTGATCACGGACGTCCGGGGCCAAACGCACTCCAGCGGGGCGAATGGATCGCACCTGCTCGGGTCACTGGCGAGGGCGAACGGACTGGTGGATGTGCCCGCCGGACAAACTATTCCCGCCGGAGCGACCGTAACGGTTCTCCAATGGGAGCGACCGGCCTAGAACTTGGTCTTGAACGTCTTGTTAAACGGATCAAACGGATTCTGATACTCCGTCTTGGGCTGGTCAGTCGTCCGCGTGGTGACGAACGAATTCGTAACCCCCAACGCGCGGGCGGTGGGATTATCGTACACGCGGGAATGGAGCGCGGCCAAGGTGGGGTCTTGGGGTGACGCGTAAGAAGCGGCGGATGGATGCGCCGCAAGCGGCGTTGCGGGAGCCGGCCGGCTCTCGAACAAACTGGACGGCTGCCGCCCATGCACCAAACCGGGAACGGGAAATCCATTGGCATCCACTCCGGTGGTCAGCGGCTGATTCGCAAGGTGAGGATCCAAAACTTGCTGAAATTGTTGAAACCGCCGGTTTTGGTCGTCGATTTCCTCGGTTGTCGGCTTGACCCCGGGCGACTGGCCAAAACTAAGTAGCGGCTTGTCATCATCGTCGCCGGTTCCCAAGTGAGCGGGCTTGGAGAACGAGTCCACCACCGATTGATTGGTGCCCGCGAACGCGAAGCTCATCGGATTAAACGTATTGGTGCCCGTAACCCCCTGGCTTTGCATCGTTCCGAGCGCCTCACTCATTTGCCGGGCCGTCAAAGTGTGGCTTTTGTCCAAATCCAGATAAAATTTATCGATTGGATTGACGTTTGGCTTTTCCCGTCCGTCCGGTCCGACTTGATTCACCCCAATCATCTCCTCGGCGGTGGAGTTCCCAGCCATATCCTCCATGTTCATGAACGCCCAATTCTTGCGTTGTTCCAGCAATTGACGCGTGTGTTTGCTAACCGGTTGCGGTCCCGGATTGGGTGGCGGCGGCAACGCCGTGACCGGATCCAGCGGATTCTCGGGAGTAAATCCTTGCAGCGGACGGAAAATATCGTCCTTGATCTGTTTGAACGTCGATGATTGCTCCGGGTTCGCCCGGAACAGATTTGACTCCGCCCCTCCATCGGGATCGGAAAACTGGATCTTCTTACCCGGGCGGATGGGGCCGTCGGCATAAACGGCCGTGATACCAAGACCAAAAGCCAGCGCGGCCGGAAAAATATTCCTGATGCTGATGGGCATGAGACGCATTTGCAAAATCACTTATAGCTTAAAATAAAATTTCCGTCAAAGCTGAAATGAGACAATCGAAACCGTCAAAACGTTCATTCCCGGCCGGTTCAATCTTCGGACTCCTTTTCCGCGCCGCCGGCGTCATGGTCCACACAAACCCCGCGTTTGGCGGACGCCACGAAATCCAGCATGGTCATCACCGTCCTGCTGGTGAAGCGTTCCCGGGCCGCCGCCGCCGCCGCGCGGATATTTTGCCCCGACCGGAAGAGCAGATGATATGCTTTCCGCAATTCCAGCCGCTGTTCCGCCGTCATCCCCGCGCGCCGCAGCCCGATCGTGTTCAAACCCGCGATCCCGTTGTCCCCGCGCGCGATGGTGAACGGCGGTAAATCCTTGCTGATCGCCGAGCCGCCCTGCATCAGGGCCAGCGTACCCACGCGCACAAACTGGTGAACCAGGCAATTGCCCGAGATAAACGCCCGGTCGTCCACCGAAACATGCCCGCCCAGCAACGCGCCATTCGCCAGAATCACGTAGTCCCCCAGCCGCGTGTTGTGCCCCACATGGCTGTGCGCCATCAAAAAATTGTGCGATCCAATGACCGTGTCCTCCGCCGTCTTGTTGGAACGATGCACCGTCACATGCTCCCGGAAAACATTATGCGCCCCGATTCGCAACCGCGTCGGCTCGCCGTGATACTTCAAATCCTGCGGCTCGTCCCCGATCACGCAACCCGCATGAAACCGGTTGTGCTCCCCGATAATGGCGATCCCCGTCAAATGCACGTGCGGCCCAATCCGGCAATGCGCCCCCACCTCGACGTGCTCGTCAATAACGGCGTACGGCCCGACGGTAACCGTCGGGTCCACCTTCGCGCCCGGATGGATGATGGCGGTGGAGTGGATCATACCCCTTCACCCGATTCGCCCCAGTCCACCGATAAAGTCAAACAACCCATAAGCGATTATCACCGAAGTCCCGCCCCGCATTCAAGCCATCGTCGATATTCTTGCCGTCCCATCGCGCTCTGCGTACACCCCGTCCATCTCCGTCCATGGCAGTCCATGCCCGTCGGTGTCTGCCCTTCCCCAGCCAAGTGCGATTCACTTTGACTGACTGCGACCAACTTTGACCAACCACGACACCGGACCGGCCAAGTGTGACCACCAAAAATCCATATCCGCCTCCACCATAACAACATCCGCGTCTCTGCCGCGCCGCGTGAGACTTTTCCTGACAACTTCCCGCCAACTGCGACCAGGTTTGACCAGGTAGGACTGAATCCGCCAGCTTTGTCCCCGCCCGTCGATCCCGTCCATATCCACACTGTCCGCATCCGGCCAATCCCGCAGCCCGCCCGGGAACTCTGCTCTACCCGGTCCCCTGCCCCCCCACCGCCTCATCATTTTAGTGTTTTTCATACGATTCGCCCGGCATTTTCCCTCAATCACGCTCGCCCGTCAAACCTACCGTATGATAGAGACTACAAGACGTCCGCTTCCGTCCGCTGATCGCCTTTTCATTTGTAAGCCCCTCCCCTGCCCGGTATAACGCGTGGGATATGACCGCACCCCGTATCTCGGCAACGAAGCCGAACCCAGTGCGACGGCCATGAGCAAAGACAAGAAACTCCAAATCCGCAACAGCACCGCCGAGTTCCTCATCTTCACCCGGCAGGCGGGCGAGGACGGCATCGAGGTCCGCGTGGCGGAGGAAACGGTCTGGCTGACGCAGAAGCTGATGGCAGCGCTGTTCGAGGTCACCGTTCCAACCGTCAGTGAGCACCTGGCCAATCTCCATGCGGGCGGGGAACTCTCGCCAGTGGCAACTGTTCGGAATTTCCGAACAGTTCAAAAGGAGGGAACCCGCGAGGTGGCCAGAAACGTGGAATTTCACAATCTTGATGCCATCATCGCCGTCGGTTTTCGGGTGAACTCCGCCCGCGCCATCCAGTTTCGCCAGTGGGCCACCGGTGTATTACGCGATTACGCCATTCGCGGCTACGTTTTGGACAAAGAACGGCTCAAGAACGGCGCGTTTTTGAGCCAAGAGTATTACGAAAACCTGCTGGCGGAAATCCGCGAAATCCGGGCGAGCGAGCGGAGGTTTTACCAGAAGATCACGGACATCTATGCCACCGCGATGGATTACACGCCGGAGGCGGAGACGACGCGCACCTTTTTTGCCTCAGTCCAAAACAAGCTGCATTTCGCGATCCACGGGCGCACCGCCGCCGAATTGATCGTGGCGCGGGCGGACAGCCAGAAAGAAAAAATGGGCCTAACCACCTGGAAAAACGCACCGGACGGAAAAATCCTCAAACCGGATGTGGTCGTGGCCAAAAATTATCTCACTGAAAAGGAACTTAAATCGCTCGACCGCTTCGTAACGATGTACCTCGATTACGCCGAGGATCAGGCCGAGCGGAAGATCCCCATGACGATGAGGGACTGGGCGGGCAAACTGAACGCCTTTCTAAAATTCAACGAGCGGGACATTCTGGATCATCCCGGG
>Ga0206847_10220_pt1 | contig 18922 bp, 14 predicted proteins | sample Alteio_BWOrgCont_17_FD_152880 | JGI IMG/M metagenome (GOLD analysis project Ga0206847, IMG submission 152880) | Enriched cells from forest soil in Barre Woods Harvard Forest LTER site, Petersham, Massachusetts, United States -... | ecosystem: Environmental > Terrestrial > Soil > Temperate forest >... | reverse complement strand
TGCCGGAACAGGATTCGGCCATGCCCTGCGCCCAGCGAGCGTTCGGCCAGAATGAAATCGCGCTCCACCAGCCCGCGTGTTTCCGTATAGACGATGCGCGCAACCTGCACCCAATTGACCATGGCGATCACCATCACCACGATCCATATGCTCGGCTTGAGCAATGCCGCCAAGGCGATGGCGAGCAGCAAGGCGGGAAAGGCCATCATCAGGTCGGTAAAGCGCATCAGCACATTGCCTGGAAGCCCGCGCAGATAGCCCGCGACAATGCCGACGAGAAGGCCGATGGCGACCGCAATGCCGTTGGCGACAAGGCCGATCACGAGCGATGTGCGCGCCCCGAACAGCAAGCGCGATAGGAGGTCGCGGCCGAGCGGATCCGTGCCGAGCACGAAGCGTGCTCCCGGCGGCAGCGGCATGCCATCATCGGATGCGCCATCGGGAAGTTGTAGATCAGGCGGGAAGGGCGCGAGCAAGGGCGCGAATATTGCAGCAAGGACGACCACCCCGACGATCACGAGGCCGGCCAGCGACGCCGGCCGTTTGACGAGAGCCGCGAGGACGCGCATCAGCCGGCCTCCGGCAGCGGTTCGATGCCCGCGACAATTTCGGCTGCGATATGTTCCATTGTCAGCCGGCGCCGCATCGCGCAGCGGCGCAGCAGATGATACGCCTCCGCCTCTTCGATCTGACGCGCCTGCATGATGGCAAGGACGGCGGTATGAACGAGCGGCCGCAGGCGGATGCGCTCAAGCAGATCGGTGAGCCGATCGGCCGACGCAAGCCGCTCGCCATGGATATGGGAAGCGAGCACCAGTGCGGGATAGACCGCCGAAGCGGCGATCGGTTTGGCGATCAATGCGCCTGCGCCGTGTTCTATGGCCCAAGCGATGCGGCCCGGCGCTTCCGAACCAAGCAGCGCAATCAATGGCACAGGCGATCGGCCGGCTGGCCAGGGCAGCAATTCGCTCCAGCCCTGATCCGCATCGACCAGAACAATGTCGGGCTGCGCACGGTCAGAATCGAGCGGCTCCCATTGCACCGAGACACTCAGGCCCAGGCGCTCCAGTTGGCGCGTCAAACGCTCGACGCCTTCATCCGGGCGATGCAGGATGAGCGCATGCAGGCCAGTAAAAGTTGGGGTCGCGCTCATCGCACCACCCGCAGATGCGAACCGCGCCGGGGCGCGCGATTGCCGACAAGATAGGGATCGGCCGCGACCGCTGGCCGGGAGTTGAGGATTTCGAAGCCGCCACGCTCTTTGATGCGGCCAAGATGGAAGGGCAGAGCGGCGTGATTGGTCAGCGGATCAATCGTCAATTCGCCAAGAACCGTTTCGACTGGGCCCGAGCGAACGTCCGCGCGCACGGCGACGGGCGCATCGTCGCCGATTTTGAGAATGGTCTCCGCGCAAAGCCGCACGGCCGTATAGGCGCCGGCAAAAAAGCTCGACACTAGCCGACCCTTGCCGAAGCGCGCGGCAACATGCTGCTTGAATGCGGCATTATGCGGCGTATCCAGGCTGTCGAAATAGGAGGCGGTGCAAAGCTGGCTGGTGGCTGCATGGCCCGCAATCTCGCCGAGCTCACATTCCGTGAGATCGCAGCTCACGACCGGGCAATTTTCTGGCGCGAAATACGGGTCGCGGTCGGCAAGGCGCCGCATGCCGGCAAGGAATGCGTAACTTGAGGGGCCGATGAGATTGTTGAGAATGAAATCGGGCCGCTGCTGCTCCACTTCGGCGAGCAGGCGATCGGCATTGTCCTCCTCGAGAGGCAGATAACGCTCGCCGAGGATTTCGCCGCCGGCTTGCCCGATCAATTCGCGCGCGAGGCGGTTCATCTCCCAGCCCCAGACATAATTGGCGCCGACCAAATAGGCGCGCGACCCGTAGCGGGGCAGAAGATAATCGAATAGCGGCAGCAGATGCTGGTTCGGACAGGCGCCGGTGTAGATCACATTTTCATTGGCTTCGAAGCCTTCGTAGGGGCAAACGTACCAAAGTAGGCCGTCGTATTTCTCGATGAGGGGAATGATGTCCTTGCGCGAGAGCGATGTGATCGCTCCGACAATATGGCGGCAGCCTTCGTCGCGCAGCATGGCGCGCGCAAGATCGAGATAGCGGCGCGACTCGCCGGCCGGATCACCATAGACCGGTTCTATGGCAATGCCGGCTGGCAAGCTGTGGCGGATATGCTGGATAGCCAGTTCCGCGCCGTCGCGGCAGTCCCGGCCAACTGCGGCGTAGGGGCCTTGCGTCGAATAAAGAATGCCGATCCGGATCGTGACCATGCAACCCACAAAACAAAAAACCTCACGCCACCTCGGAATATTCCGGGAGGTCGTGAGGCGAAGCTGCCCAATGGCCTTGCGGCCCATGTCGCGGCCGGTCCACGCCGTCCGCTCAACCATAATTAAGACATGAGGGACACAGCGCTTGTCAATGAGAAAATGCAAAGCGTTTATGCGAGGATGAAAAGACGTTCGGCGAAACGGGTCGCGAGCGTTTCTTATTGCGGTGCAGCATCGCCTGGCGCCAAGCGCAGCGGCCAGAGCCGGTTCGAACCTACTTGTCCAATTCGGCCGCAGCCAGTTCCGCAATCGTCAGATCGATTTTCGCGATGGGGTCGTCCTCTTCGAGGAACCACGCCGCCGACAATCCGCACCAAGCGAGAGTCCAGCACAGCAGGCGTTGACGCTCGATCTTTGCCGCCTCAGCGACGATGTGCAATCGTCGCGCGAAGCGACCAGGCTCGGCTGCGACAGGACGGCTCGGATCGCTCAGGTCGGGATTGGTAAAGATATTGGCGAAGTCTAACCCGCGTTCGCCCCATAGGGCCAGGGGGCGACGGCAAGCCAGCCGCGTGTGCCCAAATCGAGGACGTTGTCGTGATGCAAGTCGCCATGCAGGACGGAAATGTCGCGCGGCGCGGCGAGGAGCGGCCTGGGCCGGAGCGCGTGCATTTGGGTCGCGGCGGAACAGAGAATGCGGCAGGCTTCGTCGTCGTGGCCCGAGCGGGCCAGATCGGCGAGCGAAGCAGGTCCGATGGCACGCTCCATCAATAGCGCAGGACCTTCGCAGCCGAAAACGCGTGCGGCCCCTTCGCCACCCCACCATTCCATCAGCCGCGCACCACGGCAACCGTCCTCGGTCTGCGAGATTTTAAGCATCATTGGTATGCTGCGGCGTCGAACGGGGAGGAGTTGAGCGGCATGAGTGAAGATCGTATCGCCATCGGCAATAAGCGCCCGTCGATGCAGATATGGTGTGAAGATTTGATGCCTCATCGCATCGCTGGAAACATGTCTTTGCGGTGGTGGGAGACTCGTGCCGATTCCTTGTGATCCCGATTGCGAACGTCTCTGGGTTAGACAGGCTCATTGATTAAATTTGGGCGCAAAATGCCTTTTCATTGCTCGCGTACAAATGACGGCATGAGATGCATAACATGTTTTCAATATCAGTTGAGACTCTCGGTTGTTCAAGTTTTGGCGTTGCCGCAGGCTTTTCTTATCCATGCGACACTTCGACGTCGTCCTGAGCAGCATATCCCGTCATGTGTGAATATCGACACTTGACGAGTGGCCAAAACGGGTAAGAATCGCTTCAAGAACGAAAGCCAATAAGAACTGAGCGGGACGGTTGAGGAATGTGACGCGCGTTATTGAGGCCCGGTCGACCTGCCGCACAGGTCGCTGGGTCTAGGCGCATTTCGATCTTTGCTTCGTCCGTGCGCTCTGAAAAACAAGGCGCGTTGCGGATGACCAATGGAACGAAGAGTCCAGGCCAAAATGGAGATTCAAATGATCGAGCGGTGGGCCGGAATTTGAATCTCCAATGCGACGCGATTCATTCTTTTTCGGAAACATCCATCAACGGCATCGTATGCCTGCAATTTACGGGCGATGGGTTCATGCGATTGTCCGCTGTGGATCCGGACGACGCCTTTTTCTTGTTGTGCGTCGTAGCCGAGTCGCGTGAGGGCAGCGCAAGCACGTTCGATCCTGAGAAGCGATCTTCCCACATGCTGTCGGGCACCAGCGCCTACAAAATGCCCATCGAATACCGCGGTGACGGCAATCGATACAATATGACGGCTTTTGCAATACCGGATGCTCTGATCCGCAGCTTTTACCAGCGGATGTCTGGAACAAGTTTTCCGAATATTCCGAAATTTGTGGAGGAAATTCTCTTTTCTCCGAACGAGTTCACAAATCTCTCCAATCTTGTAACAACCATATTGGCGATCAACGTTTCGGAGAGTCTGCCCGGTCAGGTCTCGGGCGCTTTCGAGGATGCAATCGCTGCGCGATTGCTTTTTTCCGCCTCGCATTTTGCAAAATTATTCGAACCGGGGACGCGCGACGGCAACAATCGGAAATTGAAGATAGCCGAAGATTTCCTGCGCCAACATATGGAACAGCCCATTGCGCTCGACGACATTGCGAGAGCCGTCGGCTGTAGCCGGCGGTCCCTGCAGCGGATTTTTCAGCATACACGGAGATCGGGGCCTATTCAGGTCTTAATCCAGATGCGCCTGTCGGCGGCGCTGCAGGCCATCGAAAGCGGTTTGGCGACCAGTGTTGCAGAATTGGCGTCGTCGTTGCAATTCTCCAACCCTGGGCGGTTTGCCGGGCTCTTCAGGCGGAAACATGGTATCTCTCCGGCGGCAGCTATAAGAGCCAAGGCAACCGGCCGTAAAAGCCTGTCGGCAACGCGCGGGTCGACGCAGGAAACAGACCTTTGACCAAACTCCAAGGCCTCAGATCGTCTTGTTTGATATCGTGTCACGGTTTTACCCGACCGATAGGCCGGAAGAGGCAGACTGGCTGCACGCGGGCAAGTAAGTGGTCGCTGGACGTGGCAAATCTCCGTTCACGCCGATCTGCAACCCGCTGGACCCACAAATCTTTTGCCAAATCTCCGTGACCGCAATCTTCACACAGTTCCTCATTATACATGGTCTAGCAGGATACATCAGGTGAACATATATTGAGCGCGTACTTCTGGAGGCCCATATGTGCGATGATTCCACCGCCGCGGGGGATGGGGATGTGGAGGGCAGAATAAATAACGATCACGTTCGGCAAGAGCGCCGCCGTTGGCCGAGGCAGCAAAAAGTCGATGACGAGACAAAGCCGCGCGCGCCTCCCGCGCTGAAGCCGTTGGCGTTCGCGACACTTGATTTGCCTGCTGACGATCAGTTTGAGGCGTGGAAAAGCTATGTCGCACCCTTGATCGATGTGCAGCTGCCCGACGGCGTATCGGCAAGCGATGGTTTCGCCGCCAGTCACACAGCCTGGAATTTCCGTAACATGCTGCTCGTTCAGCAACGCGTACCGGCCTACCGCTATCAACGAACCGAAGCGAGGCTTCGTTCAAGCTCGCTCGATCATTGGTCGATTGTGCTTCGGCGCAGTGGGCGTTCATGGACGGAAGTTGGCGGCAAGGTCGCGGAGTGCCAGGCGACAAATATCGAGGTCCGATCGCTCGGGCGGCCGTTTCGCGGGCGGATGCTGGAGTCCGAACTCGTGAGCATTTACATGCCGCGCAGCCTGTTCGGCGACAGCGTTTGGCTGCTCGATATGAACAACAATCGCGTGCTGTCCAGCAATCTTGCCGACGTGCTCGCAACGTATATTGGCGCGGTCGAAGCGCGGTTGAGCGATTTTACCGAGGACGAATTGCCCCGGGTTATTGGTGCGACAAGGGATATGATCATAGCTTGCCTCACCTCCTCCGAAGGGTCGGAACTGGAAGGGCTTCAGGCCGGCTCCCTTGCGCTGATGGAGCGTGCAAGAAAATATGTGAGCGAGCATCTCACGTCTTCCCAAATTACTCCTGAAATGCTGTGCCGCGCGCTGGGGCTTTCCAGGACTCACTTGTACAAATTGTTCGCTCCGAGCGGCGGTGTCGTCCGCTATATTCAGAAGCAGAGGCTCTTGGCCGCCCATTCCGCGTTGAGCGATCCGCAGGACCGCAGGCAAGTTTCGACTGTTGCCGATGCCTTTGGCTTCAATTCCTCGGCCGACTTCAGCCGGGCGTTCAGTCGCGAATTCGGGTACAGCCCGACGCAAGCGCGCCAGCTCTTGGTCGATACCCATCGTCCCGAGAAGCCGAAGACGAGCGACGTCGCGTCCTTTGAGAACTGGCTGAAAGAATTGGGAAGATAATTCGCCGCCTCCTCTTCGGCCAGATTTGTCCGCAAGAGGATGCGCGAAGTCTCTTTTTCTACGGCACGCGTTCGAGGTCCCGCAGTTTATCGCTTTTCAGAATCAGCTCGATCCGATTCCGCGCCTTGAGTTTGCGCATCATATTGCGCAGATGAACCTTGACCGTCGCCTGGCTGAGATTCAGTTTGTAGGCGATGATCTTGTTGGGGTCACCCTGGCGTGTCAGCCGCAACACTTCTAGTTGGCGTTCCGTGAGGCGCGTCGATTCCGCGGCCTGAACGGGTGCCGCAGTTGCTGCCGGTGCGCTCGCCGGGACGTCGCCAAGGCGCTTCATAAAGCTGCTGGCCGGGACGAAGCAGCCGCCCACGCTGACCAATCTTACCGCGCCCAGAACATCTTCGAGGTCGGCGTTCATCGTGACATAACCCTTTGCCCCGAAGGTCAGGGCCGACGTCATCAAAGCCGGATCATCCACATCCGACACGATGATGATGCGGGCGTCGTCCCGGCACTGCGAGATCTGGCTGAGCGAGGCCTCAGTTGCACTGCGGCCCATGGCGCAGAGCAACAGGACACCGTTCGACCGCCCATCGTCGCGAAGCCATTCCTGGACGTTGCGGTAGGAAAAAACCTCAAATTCGGGCGCTATCGACTGCAGGCAGCGCGCGAAACACATTTCAAAAATCTTGCTTTCCGAGATCACGACAACTGGCGTTTTCTCGGTCTCGGTCCAGCGTGAGCGGGAAGGCGCACGCAAATCGTCAGTTTGATCTACACGGCTATAAGCCGAGAGAGAAGCTGCTCCTACATAGGAGCGGGAAGGGAGATGTGCCTGAAGGGACATAATTTGATTGGACCCGTCGGTTACTAACTTTGATGATGGAAAAATGGTAAAGTGTGTTGTCTCTCCGGTCGTTAGCTAGCCGTCCCAACTTGTAACCGTTCGTACAAAAATGCAGGCGGAATAGGGGGCGATGCGTTGTGCCGCGCCGGAGCGCGCCACAGGATGGCGGCGAATGGCCTAGGCATCGGATTTACGAGGCGAATTTCCTCGAGCGCCGTGCCCCGTTCCTATCTCGCTCGCACTACAATTGGCGCATGGATTCGAGCGCTGCGAACCTATCGGAAGGGCTTCAGGTCGATGGCAAAGGAACGGTTGAGTCGCTCGCTCGGGCGGGGCGTATCAGCTTATGCGGGATCGCGCCCAACCGGCGCTTCGGCTCCGTCTCGCCGCCGTTTCGAAATTCGCATGAGTCGAAAGAAGGTGCTCCGCGGGGCTCGGAACGCCGATATAGAACCCTTGGGCTTGGTCGATGCCAAGTTCGCGCAAAAGCGCCATCTCGTCGGCGGTCTCCACCCCTTCCACGAGAACTTTGGGTCCGCGGTTTCGCACCAGCGTTGCAATATCCCCGAGCATCGCCCGACCGCGCGGGGTGAAACAATCGCGAAGGAAGGATTGGTCGATCTTCACCGTATCGAAATCGACCAGGCGGAGCCAGGAAAGCCCCGCGTAGCCGGTGCCGAAATCGTCAAGCCAGATGCGTATGCCCAGCCGTTTCAATTCGTTGATCGTGACGAGGATTTCCGAGTCCTGTTCGACATCCAGTCTTTCCGTGATCTCGAAGATCAGTCTATTCGCGACGGTTGAATAATCGTTCAGAATATCCGCGACAAACGCAGCAAATCCTGGCGTTTTAAGCTCGATAAGGGAAATATTTATGCTAACGCTCAGGAATTCAAAGTGTGATAAGACCTCCTTGCACACTGCGCGTATCATCCAATACTGTAATTCAAGGATCATTCCGGTGTTTTCCGCGATCGGGACGAAAAAACGCGGCGGTATTTCCACTCCGTCCTTCGTTCGCAACCGCATGAGCGCTTCGACCGTATCGATAGTGCCTGTGCGAACGGTTTGGATCGGTTGGAAGGCAACAGACACGAGATTGAAATCGATAGCTGCCTTCAAGGTTTCGGCCACCTTATCGCTCAAATCGTTTTCTTCGACATCGCTTTTATCGAAATATTTGACGCGATTTCGACCATTTGCTTTGGCGAGATAGAGGGCACGATCCGCTTGGCTGATGATTTTTTCCAGCTTGGCGTCGACGCCGGCGCGGGTAAACGACACGCCAACGCTCGCTGTCACGATCGACGATCGATCACGCCGACCTTGATGCGGAAGTGCGAGTTCCTCAACCGTGCGACGGACCGCTTCGGCGAAAGCACGAATCTGGTCATTTTGGTTCACGGGAGCCAACGCGATGAATTCTTCGCCGCCGTAGCGTCCGATCGCGCCGCCATATTGATGAACTGTGTCTTTCAACGCGGCCGCGACGAGCGTCAAGCAATCGTCGCCCCGGAGGTGGCCATAATAGTCGTTGAATTTTTTGAAAAAATCGATATCTATCAGAGCGACGGAAAAATTCTTTCCGTACTCGTTCCACTCACTCCAATATTTGCGCAATATATCGTCCATTGCTCGGCGATTATTTAAGTTCGTCAACGGATCCGTTCTTGACAATCTCAATAACGCATGGCCGCGATCGGTCGCCTCTTCATGTTGTTTTTTGGCCTCGAGTGCGTTCAGAAAGACGTTATAACGCTCGAGATTCAAATTCCAGTTGATGTATGAGGTAAATACGAAGCACGATATATAGAACGTGCCCAGGCATATAATATATACCCAACTATGCGTGAAAACGACAAGTGAAATAAAAAAACATAACAATATAAAAGAAGAAGAGATGTTGGATATTATAAATCTGAACGCAAAGAATAAGTTTACGCCCATCATGAACAGCGATCCGAATACCATGTAATACGAGAAATTCTGGGCGTATTCGGTCCTGATCGCAAATATCAGCCAGCCCGCATAGCCGGCGACGACAGCGAAGGCGCAGACTGAATCTAAAATGTCCCGGTTCCGACTCCTCAGCGAGACGACTTCAAACAGGGCGAGAACCGAAATACCGATGACAAAACGTGCGATGATCGCAGGAACAGCGACATCAGGAATCAAGATTGCGTCGGTAATCGAGAACAGCACATATGCCGTGACGGCTAGCCACAGGCCTCGCCTTACGCTGCCGATCTTGAAATTTTGGCGGTCGTTTTGATAGAGCGCATAAAGTTCGGACGGCGGGAGCTGGTGACTGAAGCTGCCGACATCGTCCTCAGCAATTAGGTCTCGGGTATCCCCGTAGTTCATCGTGATGTAGCCGTACAAAGAGCGAACTTACAATGAGCAACACTGAAAAGGCCGTTTCTGCACTCGCTTGCGGCCGCCTGCGATGGGTCACATTCCTCCATATTCATGCGATTGCCAAAATCTCAGAGGCAGCCCAATTTTCCTGCCTTTGGCGGTCATTTCGGCTGCATAAGATCATAGACCATACCGGTTCAATTGTCGTCGGAACGCCGGCCGCCGTTGTGTTGCGGCCATTGTTCCAACATGAGCAACCCGAAAATTGCGGGCTGCCACATCTATAAGCTCACCAAACATTCCTGTTGTGTGATTTCCATCACAAGCATACACACACTTTTTTATTCATCGAGCTACGCGACTTTTTGAATAATGCCGTAGACGACATTACGGTTCTCGCCGAAAAATACTGTCGAGTTTACAGCCTCATATTCCGTGCTGGCGCTAATGATGTCGTTCATGTCGCCTTCCGAACGCAGAAGCAACGGCCAGTTCATGAACGTCTCCATAAACCCGTCGACGCCGATTTCCGTCGCGAAATTGGCGAACAGGAAGACACCCTTGGGCTTCAGCATGCTCAGGCAGCGCTGGGTGAGTTTGGCTGCGACCTTGTCGGACAGATAGTCGTACAGGCCTGCCGCATAGATAAAATCAAACTCGCCAAGCTTGTTGCTCTTGGTCAAAAGGCTGCGAACCGATCCTTCAACCGCTTGGATCGGCGTTCCAGCGAAATCGCGCCGGATCGATTCAACGCTCTGCGGGTCCTGGTCGAGAGCAACCCAGCGGGCGAGTTGGCCTTCTTGCAGCGCACGCGACCTGTTAGCCTCGCGCAGGTGGCCGGCGGCGATCGTCAGGATCTCGGTGTCTTTGCCGTGGGTCGACGAGACTTCGTCGACATATTTGGTCAGGAGGTCCCTTCTCTCACGAACGGCAACCGACGACGAAGCGTCTTTCGTGTAATTGTAGAGCTCGCGACCGACCGGGGAGGCGCTTTCGATCTGCTGGGCAACATTGGCATGGCCATAAATGAAATCCAGGAGCCCCGCGTCGCCCGAATAGCCCCGCGGCTCGGTAAAGGACCAGCGGGTGAAGGGGTCTTGCAGGAAATATTGAGCAACCGGATGCTCCTGCGCGACGGGGATCAGCGCCTGCCAAACGTTGCGGTCGACGCGATTCCGGAGTATGTGGAGCTCCCCAGCAGTTCTGTGGATAATCGCGCTTGGGTTAATCCCTTGTACGAATTGCGTATTTGCGCTATCCAATGTCTCGGACATCGCGGATATCGCATTTTCGAATTGGTAATTGTCGAAGGTACTTTCTTTTTGATACAACGATTCAGTAAACAACTTCGGTGTGATAAGGCTCTCACCATCCAAAAGGGCCTGTGTCATTCCATTTCTCCTTGCACGCGCATTGTCGGGGGCCTGCGTTCAATATCGTAAAAAAAACGAAAGATACGAAGGGCTCAGGAATAATGTTAGAGCATAGGCGGTTAAGGTGCTAGTAGCAGTAGCGCCAGTTTATGCTTATATGGCGACCTTTAAGATGATTTTGATGCGGTTAGGTTGATTTTTTGGACGATCGGATAGTCGGGTTGCCGAGATAAAAAATTGCTGCGTCGCACAATGTTCGCAATTCAGCGGAGCAAACGCCCATGGAATGTAAGAAAGTTCACATATTGCTTAGGCCAGCATTTGATAGACTCTGTTCCAACGGCTCTAATGGTCAGGGTTAATACGAATGGAGGACTGTGCAAATGGCCTCAATTTTGGCTACTTGATCGGTCGCTATGAGCGACGTTCTTGCAATTTTGCCACTTGGACTCCAGGTACGAAGTCAGTGAAATTAAATGCACCGGCTCGTCGATGGTCAAAGAGGAAGACTGTAGCATGACCCGTATTTCGTTCGTTGATGCCCTAGAGACGGCCTCGCAGCAGGTTGGTGCCACGGTGGATCAAGAGATTGCCTCGCTGTTGCGAAATGCCGCCGTTCGTATTCGCAACAGCAGTACCATTGCCCTCGACGCCGATGTCGACTTTTCCCTCGCTGAAATGGCGATGGACTTTGGCATGCGGAAAGATGAACTTATCCGCAAGATCTTGAGAGATTGGGTCGAGGCTAATTATCTATCGCTCGATGGTGACGACGATTCAATGACGGATAAGTCGAAGTTCTTTAGTTTAAAGCATTGATTTGCGCGAGACAGTTCTTTTTCTTCTTTGTATAGTCTGAATAAAGCTGTTGCGTTAAGGTAGTAGTTCTACATTGCGATAGTATTCATTGCGGGCTGATCTTCCGTAGAACCTCCAGCGCCTCCATGCGTGCTTTCGATGTCTCCCAGAGTGCTTTGGTCGCGCTTGAGAGCAAGGCCTCGACGATGGCCAGGATGGCCGCGTTCGAATCCCAGTTCGACGGCACGCGCGTCCGTGCCGAAATCACATGGCGCGCGATCCGCGAGATCGGCGACAGCCACTGGTCGGTGATCAGGATGATCGTGGCGCCGCGCTCGGCCGCCTCTTGCGCCAGCAGGACGACATCGTCTTGATAGCGTCGGATGTCGAAGGCGAGCAGGACGTCGCGCTTACCAAAGTCGATGACCTGATCACGCCAGGTCGCGGCCTGTCCTTCCACAAGCGTCACGTCCGGGCGAACCACCCGGAGATGGCGAACCGTATAAAGGGCGATCGCCTCGGTGAAACGTCCGCCGACGACGTGGAGCCGGCGTTTCGTGTCCGTGAGGATGGCGAGAATGGCCTCGAATTCAGCCGGCGCCACGGATTCGAACGTGTCGGCGATATTGGCGGCCACTGCAGTCGCGAAAGTGGAAAGCGGCGAGGCGTCGGCTTGCTCTGGTGCTTGTTTCAGGAGCGGCGGCTGCAATTGCGCTTCGAGTTCGTCTTTGAGGTGCCGCTGAAAATCGGCATAGCCGCCGAAACCGAGGCGCGTGACAAAACGCAAAATAGAAGGTGCGGAAACGCCCGCACGCGCAGCGAACTGCGCTACGGTTTCAAGCCCCGCGAAAGGATAGTTGGAGAGCAATACGTGCGCTGCGCGGCGTTCTGTGGCGGTCAGGGTCGCGAGTTTGCCTCGAAGCGTCGTGGCGAGCGTTTCGTTGCCTGCTTCGGCTGCCATGTCCGGCTCCTTGCTCATCCTGCAGTGCTCCCTCGACGTTGGCGGCAATTTTCATGATTGACAAGCTGGCGATGACTGTAATAAAAATTACATAAATAACAAAGCGTGAAAAAATGTAATTCCTGTTAGAGGTGGCGCAGGGATGATCGCCAGCGAAGAGCTGAAGGAAGCACGTCCGCGAGACGTTGCGATTGTCGAGAATGGCCAGGGCGCGGGACCCTATGTCATCGTCTGTGAGCATGCCTCGAATTTCGTACCCGCCTGCTATAAAAAACTTGGACTATCGGACACGGATTTGCAGCGGCACATCGCGTGGGATCCCGGCGCGCTCGGCGTTGCGCACGCGCTCGCGAACGCGCTCGACGCGCCCTTGGTAGCATGCGGTGTCAGCCGGCTCGTGATCGATTGCAATCGTGACCCAACGGTGTTCGACGCCATCGTTGCGAAGAGCGAAAATATTGTCGTGCCTGGCAATGCCGATGTCAGCGCTGCCGAGCGGATGCGACGGGTTCGCGAAGTCTATGAGCCATTTCATGCGGCGGTCGCAGCGGCTGTTGCGCGCAAACGTGAAAGCGGATGTCCGATCGTTGTTGGCGTTCACAGCTTCACGCCGGTCTATAACGGCGTGATGCGGCCATGGCATATCGGCGTCCTTTACGATCGCGACGTGAGCGTGGCCGAGCCAATGCTCGCGGCGCTGCGCGCAGATTCGGGTCTCGTCGTCGGCGCGAACGAGCCCTATAGTCCACATGACAGAGTCTATCATACCCTCGATCGCCACGGCCAAAGCCAAGGCCTTCCAAGCGTCATGATCGAAATTCGTAACGACTGCCTGGCCTCGCCGCGCCAGGAAGAGGAATGGGGCACGAAACTTGCTACCGTCTTGCAGCAGATCCGGCTGCCGCAGAACGATTCGTCGAGATGAGAAGACCGGAGGGGTCGTCGTCATGCTCAAGGGAGTGGGATTGAGCAGCGGCTTTTGGGGCATCAAACGAGAGGGGACTTGTAATGAGTGGATCAACTGACGAAGACGTCGAAATTCTTCACTCCATGGGGTACGCGCAGGAACTCGCGCGACGCATGGGCGGATTTTCGAATTTTGCGATCTCTTTCTCAATCATCTGCATTCTTGCCGGTGGCATTACGTCGTTTCCGCAGGCGATGAGCACTGGCGGCGGCTTCGAGGTGACGATCGGCTGGCTCGTCGGCGGCGTTTTCGCGCTGTTGGTTGCCGCCTGCCTCGGGCAGATTGGATCGGCTTATCCGACGGCCGGCGGTCTCTATCATTGGTCGTCGATTCTCGGCGGCCGCGGCTGGGGCTGGGCGACCGCATGGTTCAACTTGCTCGGTCTTATCTTCGTCGTGGCATCGGTCAATGTCGGTGTCTGGCTACTGTTCCGTGACATGGTGCTCGCAGCTGTTTTCCATGTTGATGTGACCGCGTGGACGTCAGTGTCCGATCCGCTGCCGCAAGGCATGACGGCGGACCAGGCGGCCGCGATCAACAATTCGGCCTATTGGGCGCAGTTCATTGCGGTCGCACTGATCACGCTCAGCCAGGGCCTCGTCAATCACTTCGGCATCCGGCTCACGACGATCCTCACCGATTTCTCCGGCTATCTGATATTCGTCGTCGCGGTCGTATTAACGGCGACTTTCCTGATCTGGGGCGGCAACTGGGACCTCTCGCGCATCACCACATTCGTCAACACGACGGGCGATGCGGGCGGTGGTTTTGTTCCGCAACCACGGCCGGCGATGATCGCGTTTTTGCTGGGTCTGCTCTACCCGCTTTACACCATTACCGGCTTCGACGCATCGGCCCACACTGCCGAGGAGACGCAGAACGCCCGCCGGGCCGTGCCACGCGGTATGCTACATTCGGTGTTCTGGTCGCTGGTATTCGGCTTCGTCATGGCGGTGTCATTCATCATGGCCAGCCCCGATCTCGCCGCAACGGCGAAGGACGGCGGTTCGAGCTGGTCCAATCTCTACACCAATCTGAAGGCGCCTGACCTCTTGAAGGCTCTATTGGCTATCGGCATCGTGGTCTCCAACTATCTGTGCGCTCTTGCCGGATTGACCTCGACATCGCGCATGATCTTCGCGTTTTCCCGTGACGGCGGCCTGCCTGGGTCGTCGCTATGGAAGTCGGTCAGCCCGACCTGGCGCACGCCGGTTCCGGCCATCTGGCTCGGCGCGCTCCTGGCGCTTGCAGCAACGCTTTATTCGCCGGCCTTCACGGCGCTGGCCGCGGGCTGCGCGCTCTTCCTCTATATCTCCTACGCCATGCCGATTGCCGCCGGCCTCGTCGCCGAAGGCAGGACCTGGACCGAGTTTGGGCCTTTCAGCCTGGGCTTCTGGTACAAGCCGCTCGGCCTGATCTCGGTGCTGGGCGTGGTTGTGCTGATGTATGTCGGCATCCAGCCGCCCAATGACATTCTGATCAATTATGCGCTCGGTATCTTGGTGCTGTTGGTGGTGTTGTGGTTCGGCATCGAGATGCGCCGGTTCAAGGGACCGCCCGTCGGTGAGGAGATCCAGCAACGTATGCGTGAGATTGCGGCGGCCGAAAAGGCAGTCGGCGAAACCACCTGACGAATGACGACCGGCTCCGCGTTGTGCTGGAGCCGGTCGATGCTAAGGAATCATGAACGAGAGCGATAGGGGCAGCGAGACCATGGCGATTCCGGCAAAACCAAAAAACGCGGCCGAAGCGATAGCCTATGTGCGCGAGCAGGGCTTCGCGGAAGTGAAAGTGGGTGTCTTCGACATAGATGGTATCTTCCGCGGCAAATATATGGCGCGTGAGAAATTCGAGAGCTCGCTCGAGAAGGGCTTCGGTTTCTGCAACGTCGTTCTTGGCTGGGATTCGAATGATCAGCTTTACGACAACACCAGTTTTGCGGGTTGGCATAACGGCTATCGTGACGCGGAGGCGCGTATCCTGCCGGAGACGATGCGCGTCATTCCGATAGAGGGTGGAACGCCGCTCTTTCTCGGCGAATTCGCCGGCGAAGCGGAAGCCTATTGCCCGCGGGGCGTGTTGCGCCGGGTGCTCAAGCGCGCCACAGATATGGATTATAAAGTCTCCGCCGCAGCCGAATTCGAATTTTTCGTTTTCGACGAGACACCGCACAGTGTACGTGAGAAGAATTACCGCAATCTGAAAAACATTACGCCCGGCTTCTTTGGCTATTCGATGCTGCGTGCCGGTGTGCATGCGGACTTCTATCAAGACTTGCTGCAAATGTGCCGCGAAATGGACATGGAAGTCGAAGGGCTTCACACGGAAACGGGGCCTGGCGTGCTGGAAGCCGCGATCAAGGTCGATGAAGCCTTGGCGATGGCGGACAAGGCGGCGTTGTTCAAGACCTACACCAAGATTCTGGCGCAAAAGCGCGGGTGGATGGCAACCTTCATGGCCAAGTGGTCGCACGATTGGCCCGGCCAGTCAGGCCATCTGCATGCGTCATTGTCGAACAAGAAGAACGGCAAGGGCGTCTTTCATGATCCATCGAAGCCTCACGCAATGTCGGACGAAATGCGTTGGTTCGTCGGTGGCCAGCAGGCGCTGATGCCCGAATTGCTGTCCATGATCGCCTGCACGGTAAACTCTTATACGCGGCTCATTCCAGGCTTCTGGGCGCCGACGGACGCGAGCTGGGGCGTTGAAAACCGCACATGCGCCTTGCGCGTGATTCCTGGTTCGGAAAAGTCGCAGCGCGTCGAATATCGCATCGCTGCGGCCGACATCAATCCGTATGTTGCGCTTGCGGCAACGATTGGTTCGGGCCTCTGGGGAATTGAACATCGCATCGAACCCGATGCGCCGATCGAAGGCTCGGCTTACGATAAGAAATTCCCAAAAACGCGGCAACTGCCGCGCACCTTGTGGGATGCGGCGCAACGGCTCAAAGCTTCCAAAGCCGCGCGGGCATTGTTCGGCGACGAGTTTGTCGACCACTATGCGGCGACTCGGGAATGGGAGGAGCGGGAGTTCCGACGCACGATTTCGGATTGGCAGCTGCAACGCTATTTCGAAATCATCTGAGCGTTCGAGCGCATTTTCCGCAAATGGTTGCATGACCGTTGGATGAACAGCCAGCGGTCCGTGCGGTGGAAATGCGATGAAATGAAAATACAAAGAAAGCCTTGTCGCCGAAGGGTTACCGTACATGTCCGATCTTATCTGCATTTCGCCGATCGACGGCAAGGAATTGGTGCGCCGCCCGGCGGCCACCGCAGCCGAAATCGAGGCGGCACTGACCGCCGCGCGCATCGCTCAAAAGGAATGGCGCAAGCTTTCCATCGACGAGCGCTGCGGCTATGTGCTGAAATTCCTCGATGCCATGTTGGCAATGAATCAAGATGTTGTGCCGGAACTGGCGCAGCAGATGGGTCGCCCAGTGCGCTATGGCGGCGAGTTCGGCGGTTTCGAGGAGCGCGTGCGTTACATGGTGCGCATCGCCAATGCCGGCCTCGCGCCTTATGTCCCTGATGATGATCGTCCGGGCTTCGAACGCATGATCAAGCGTGAGCCGCTCGGTGTGGTTTTTGTGGTGGCGCCTTGGAACTATCCATTCATGACGGCGGTGAACACCGTCGCGCCGGCGCTGATCGCGGGCAATGCCGTCATTCTCAAACATGCGGCACAAACGATCCTGGTCGGCGAGCGTTTCCAAAAGGCGATGGATATTGCTGGCCTGCCGCGCGGCATATTCAAGAATTTGGTTCTAACCCACGAGCAGACAACCGACCTCTTGGCAAAGGGGCGAGTCGATCATACCAATTTCACGGGTTCGGTAGCGGCCGGACGGGCCATCGAGAAGGCGGCGGCCGGCACCTTCATGACCCTCGGCCTCGAGCTTGGCGGCAAGGATCCGGCCTATGTGCGCGCCGACGCCAATCTCGATCATGCGGTTGCGAATCTGGTCGACGGCGCCTTTTACAATTCAGGCCAATGTTGCTGCGGCATCGAGCGTATCTATGTGCACGAAAATCTTTACGATCGTTTCGTCGACGGTTTTGTCGATCTGACCAGCCAATATGTTCTGGGCGATCCGCTCGACGAAAAAACGACGCTCGGTCCCATGGCGAATGTTCGCTTTGCCGATTGGGTGCGCAAGCAGACCGCGGAGGCGATCGCCAAAGGCGCGAGGACTCACATTGACACAGCAAAATATAATGCGGATGTCGGCGATACGGCCTATCTTGCGCCGCAGGTCTTGACCAATGTCGATCATTCCATGTCGGTAATGATGGACGAGAGCTTCGGCCCTGTCGTCGGCATCGTGAAGGTAGGGTCCGACGAAGAAGCGATCCGCCTCATGAACGACTCACCTTATGGCCTGACGGCGGCGCTCTGGACGCAGGATCTGAAGGCGGCGGAGCGGATTGGCGGCGAGATCGAGACTGGCACGATATTCATGAATCGCTGCGACTATCTCGATCCGGGCCTCACCTGGACCGGTGTCAAGGATACGGGCCGCGGCACCGGCCTGTCACGGCTTGGCTACGAGTCGCTGACCCAGCCCAAGAGCTATCATCTGCGGACGATTTGACCTCCACGAAAATCGCAGGCAAGACGCCTGCCGTCTTGCGAAACCTTGCAACGGAACTTGCCCATGACGACCAAATCCCCCCGCGCCAATTGGAGCTATCCCACCGCCATCCGCTTCGGCGCCGGCCGCATTTCGGAGCTTGCAGAAGCCTGCAACGCCTCTAACATCACCGCGCCACTGCTCGTGACGGATCCGTTTCTCGCTACCCAGCAAATGACCAAGGATGCGCTCGCCAGTTTGCAAAGCGCGGGCCTGCGCGCAGCGATCTTCTCGGATGTGAAGCCGAATCCTGTTGAATCGAATGTCTATGCCGGGCTTGAGGTTCTGCGCAAAGGCAATCACGATGGCGTCGTCGCTTTCGGCGGCGGATCGGGGCTTGATGCCGGCAAAGTGATCGCCTCCATGGCGGGGCAGCAGCGGCCGATGTGGGATTTCGAAGACATTGGCGACTGGTGGACCCGGGCCGATCCCAAAGGCATCGTCCCGATCGTCGCCGTGCCCACGACTGCGGGTACGGGCTCGGAAGTCGGCCGCGCCGGCGTTATCACCCAGGAAGTGACTCACACCAAGAAGGTCATCTTCCATCCGTTGATGATGCCGAAGATCGTCATCTGCGATCCGGAACTCACCGTCGGCATGCCGAAGCACATTACCGCGGGCACCGGCCTCGATGCCCTCGCACATTGCTTGGAGGCTTATTGCTCACCCTCCTACCATCCGATGGCGGAGGGCATGGCGGTCGAGGGTGTGCGCCTCGTCAAGGAATTCCTGCCCCGCGCCTACAACGACGGCACCGATCTCGAAGCACGCGCACAGATGATGACAGCGGCCGCGATCGGCGCAACCGCTT